>UMJI01032604.1_pt1 | contig 17337 bp, 13 predicted proteins | sample 1965991 | NCBI WGS metagenome assembly UMJI01 (sample SAMEA4836140, study PRJEB28245) | human gut metagenome | biome: gut microbiome; material: fecal sample | place: Denmark | collected 2008
CGGCAAGCTGCAGCAGTCAATCGGTGGTGTAGAGACGCTTTTCAAAAGCTCGGCAGGTATGGTTAAGCGGTATGCGCAGGAAGCGTACCGGACAACCGGCGTGTCGGCTAACTCATACATGGAAAACGTAACCAGTTTTGCGGCGTCCCTTGTGTCGTCGTGCGGTGGTAACACGAAAAAGGCCGCAAAAATGGCCAATACCGCAATGACTGACATGGGCGATAACGCTAATAAAATGGGCACCGATATGGAACTAGTTCAGGAAACGTATCAATCTCTTGCTCGTGGCAACTATGAAATGTTGGACAACTTGAAACTCGGTAGAAAAACCATAGCCGAGTATAAACCTAGTGAAAACGGTGAAACTCTAAGTTTAGTGGCTTAGACAATACCGTGCTAAGCAAGAATTAGATGCGGGGATATCAATTTTCTTATAAGAACGGTAAGCGTTCGATTTATAATTCTTGAAAGTGTAACGACTATCGAAACAGAGAAAACACCTGAAAGGGTGTTTTTTTAATGGAGTAGAGTAGGATTCAAGCGAATCCGAAGCGCTAGGGTGCAAGATTATATGCACAAAAGATAGTCTATTCTGCATGGCGACATGCAGCAGCCCTAAACGGGCGGTCATGAAGTAGCGAATCATGGCGAATACGTACCTAGTATGGTGGTACTAAATCCGAAATGGAACGACTGATGAAGGACGCTGAAAAGCTGACGGGGGAACACTACACTGTCGGCGATTTTGGCGATACTGTCAAGGCAATCCATGCGGTTCAGGAACATCTTAAGATTACGGGTACAACGGCCAAGGAAGCATCAACTACGCTTCAGGGGTCGTTCAACTCGATGAAAGCATCGTTTCAAGATGTTCTTGGCAATCTATCTGACGGGGAACTGGATATCACGCCATCGCTGAACGCTTTGGCGACAACCACGTCTAACTTCCTGTTTAACAACTTCTTGCCAATGGTTGGCAGAATTTTTAAGAATCTGCCTGGTGCGATAGGCACATTTATTCAGGCGGCAGCTCCCAATGTTAAAAAGGGCATTCAAGGACTGTTTTCAAATCTTGGTATTAAAATCGATTTTTCAAGTATCACGTCAAGCTTTTCAAAAATCACGTCGGCAATTCAGCCGGTTGTTAATACAATTAAAAACAGCTTTTCGCATTTGAATTTCAGCGGATTACAGTCGCTTGCCAATGCGATTCTGCCGGCGGTTTCAGCCGGTTTTTCTTCCTTTGCTTCAGTCGCAGGCCCCGCTGTCAGTGGAGTGGTCAAATCGTTCGCGTCACTGTGGAATGCGGCTCAACCGCTAGTCAAAGTGATTGTCAATGCGCTTAAACCGGCATTTCAGGTTTTAGGTGCATTCCTGGGCGGCGTGTTCAAGGGTGTTTTGAACACGATTAAATTTGCTTTTGATGCGCTTAAGGTCGTTATCCAGGTCATCACGCCGATTGTCAATGTCGTTGTTGCAGCTTTTAAGGCATTTTCACCGGTTTTGACAGCTCTTGCTTCGTTTATTGGTCAGTTAGTCGGTCAGTTCGGTGGTCTGGGCGGTGCGGCTAAAACGATGAAGAACGTTGTCAGCACTGCGTGGAACGGAATCAAGGATGGTGTAAAGCTCGCTGGTGAAGGCGTCAAGGGTGTAGTCAACGGTTTGAAAATCGCATGGAACAGTTTGAAGTCTGCCGGTAATGCCTTGCGGAGTGCAGTATCAGGAGCATGGCATGGATTAGGCAGCGTTGTTTCCAGCGTATCCGGCGGTGTACGCGGAGCCGTCAGTGGCGCTAAGGCAGCATTTAGCGCATTCGGCCGTGGCGTCTCCAACGTATCTAGCGGCGTCAAGGGTGTTTTGGGCGGTGTTAGGTCTGCATTTAACGGATTGCGGAACATCAATTTATGGCATGCCGGTGCAGCTATCATGAACGGTCTTCTGAGCGGTCTCAAATCCGCTTGGGGAGGTGTCAAGCACTTTGTAAGAGGTATTGCCAAGTGGATTAAGAAACATAAGGGCCCTATCAGCTATGATAAAAAACTGCTGATTCCGGCCGGCAATGCAATCATGGCCGGGCTTAACGGGGGATTGGTAAACGGATTTGAAAACGTTAAGTCAACCGTGCTGGGCATGAGTGGTACGATTGCTGATACGCTGACTGCTAATCCGGTTGCCGCGATTACCGCAACCGGAAACGTTGACTCAGGCATGGCCACCGCTTGCGCTACACCGGTTGTAATCAATTTGACGCTTGGAAACAGTGATTTTTCCGCTTTTGTTGACGATATCTCAAAAGCGCAAGGGACTAAAGCACAGTTCCAACGCAACTACAAATTTTAGGAGGAGGGGTTAGATGAAATCTCAAGTGGCGTTTAGTTATGGCGGCCATTGCTTGGATAGTAGCGTAGACGGGTTCATTACGCTTTCTGTATCTGGCAGAGGCGGGTTTACCCGTGCGGTAACTGCTACGGATTTGGCCAGCGATGGCGCCAAATATCTGAGTTCGCGTCTAGAATCGAAAAAGCTGACGATTAAGTTTTTCCTTAAATCCGCCAGTCTGGATGATTTGATGGCCAAGTTGGGTAATCTCAAGCAGATTACTGCAGCTAAGAATACCGTCGTTTCGTTTGCCGATGATCCACTGTATAAATATGTGGGCACAGTGACATCGGTTACGCTTGACGATACTACGCTACACCCGACAGGCTCGATTGAAGTAACGTTGAGCGACCCGTATTGTTATTCAATCACACGGCAAAAAACAGGCACTGGCAAAACGGTTGCTTTTGCCGATTACGATAGTGAATTTTCTAACATCCCTCTTTCGGTTGAATTTACGCCTAGTTCAGCCATCTCTGCTTTTCAGATGACAAGCAATCAGGGCAAAAAGTTCCTGCTCAACCAATCGGTTTCAGCCGGAAAAAAGATAGTGGTTGATTTTAGAACGTTGTCATGCACCGTCAATGGTGCAAGCGTATTGTCGAGCGTATCGCTTAACAGCAACTTCGCCGATTTTACGATCGATAAGAATACGACGCTGACGTTTAACTCAAGCGGCGAGTATGTAGTCAGATTCGAGGTGAAAAAATTGTGATTTTGTATCAGCTAAATAAAAGACAGGATGTTATCGGCATAGCATCATCAGATATTTTAAGCGCAACATTTGAAGAGCAGATTAACACAGCTGGCAGTTTGAAATTCACCGTTGCTAAAAAATTGCGTGATGACTGTCTGTACGTATTGTTTCAACGTCCAAGTGCAACAACGTATATGTGCTTTAAAATCTTGACCGAAACTCAAGAAGACGATCAGGTCAGCTATACCGCAGTCGAATCGGCATACGACGAACTGGGCGCATACTCATATATTAAGGATTTGAGACCACAAAATCGAACTGCCAAAGAAATGCTGACGCAAATCCTTGCACAAACACGGTATTCGGTTGGCTATGTTGCTGACACCGGCACGCAAACAACCAATTTCTACTACACGACCGTGCTAGCCAGTCTGCAGAGCGTGGTCAACTTGTTTAACTTGGAAATCACGTTTGACGTTGTTTTTGATCCGATTGACAACCAGGTCAAAAGGCGATTGGTTAACCTGTATCAGCAACAAGGAGCTAGGACGGGGCGACGGTTTGAGTACGGCGACAAACTGTTGAGTGTAACACGTGAACAATCTAGCGATGAACTGGTAACTGCATTGGTTGGTCGAGGTTCGAGCGTTCAAGTGAGCGAAGGAACAGACGGAAGTCCTGACGGTTATAGCCGGAAGATAACCTTTGCCGACGTTGTTTGGAAAAAATCAGCGGGCAATCCGCTTGATAAGCCAGCTGGCCAAGAATATCTTGAGGACCCGTCCGCAACGGCCGTATATGGCTTTTCTGACGGTAAACCGCGAATCGGCTTTGTCGAATTTGACAAAATCAATGATAAAAATTTATTGATAAAGGCAACGTATGACAAGCTGCAAGAACTCAAGCGGCCTAAAGTATCGTTTAAAGCGTCAGTTACTGATGTTGGCAATCTGTCACTGGGCGATACCGTTGCAATTATCAGGCATGACTTAAAAATAGAGTATTCCACGCGCGTGTATAAGGTCACTCACGATTTACTCAACGCGCAAAACAACACAGTTGAACTGGGGGATGATTTCCAAAAAGCAAGCATCACGTCAACAATCAGTGCAGTACAAGACACCGTGCAATCAGCTAAAGAGTATTCACAGTCTGCCCTGCAATCGGCAAACGGCAAGAACACCAACTTCTATGGTGCTAATCAGCCATTGTATGCCGTCGAAGGTGATTTATGGTACAAAGATCTGGGCAACGGCGAAACTGAAATGTACCAGTACAAAAACGGAAACTGGGAGCTAATCACATCAACCGCCGAACTGCATAATGTGCAGAAAGAAGTTAATCAGGTTATCAAAGACGTCAACGCACAATTTAAAGAAATCGATGACAAGTACGTACCTAACGAAACTTACCAGACTGAGAAGCAGGCTTTTTCCACGGCCGTGACTAAAGCCTCGGAAACGGCAAAGGCGGCAAAGGCAACTGCGGATACTGCCTCTGAAAATGCAACAGAGGCTAGCAGTGTTGCTGCCGAAGCACGTACTAAAGTTGAAGACATTGTAAAAAACGTTGAAGAGAACGGAGCTGCAATTGGAGAAATCAAGTCAGATGTCAGCGGCGTAAAAGCCACGTATGCCACGCTCGATAGCAAGGTTACGTCAGTGTCGGCTAGAGCGGGTGCAGTTGAAGCAGCACTGAGCGACGGAAAAGGCGGGTTGATCAGTGTTAAAGCTGAAAATAACCGAATTGAATCCCTCGTTGATTCTAAAGTCGATGACAGTGAATACAACACTTTTAAGCAACAGACATCGACCACGCTAAGCCAAAAAGCCAACAAAACCGATTTGAACGGATATGTAACAGGGACACAATTTAAACAGACGGCAGATAAAGTTGACACGCTCGCAAGCGATGTCAAGTCTGTAAAGACCAAGGCCGAAAACATTGAAAGTACGATGAAATCGACAAGCTTCGCGAACAGCGTTGTTAAGGCAAGCGGCATCGACACGAAAGTAGCCGGGTATGATACTACGATTCGGAAGCTGATCGGTAAGGATGGGACAACCGGTGATTTGAACACGTTAGTATCTGCCTACAGCAACGAAACCAGTCAAACAAAAAAGCAAACAACTAACTTGATCAGTGCGCTTGATTATAATGGGACAACCGGTAATTTTGGCAGCGGATTTGCCAAAAAAGTTGCTGATGCATACGGTACGACAGAAGCGTACAAGGCGCTTAATGGCAAAATCGACGGTTTGCAGATTGGGGGAGCGAATCTGTTGGACGGTAGCTCAATGGAAAGCACAAAATTCGGAAACTACTCATATAACAGCATGACGTGCAAGGACGGTTGGACACTGCTTACGTCTTCGTCAGCAGCATCGGGTCGTCGAGCCTGGTACTATATTCTTCCCGTCGGACAGCCAGAGCCTGGAACATACACGGCTAGTCTTGATGTCAAACTGATAAGTTGCAAATCAGAACTGCCAAAAGCGCAAGTGATGATACGTGAGCGATCCAACTGGCATGGATACGCAATTGGCGAAGAACTTCCGCTGAAAGTCGGGGAAACTGTTCGTATGAGCGCAACCGGGAGTGTTCCATCTTCAACCTCCGCAATGAAAATTGATATAGAATTTCTTACCACAAGTACGTTTGTAGGTCAAATTGCTATCCGCCACGTCAAACTCGAAAAAGGCAACAAAGCAACTGACTGGTGTATGTCGGATGGGGACATCAACAAGCGCATACAGGATCAAGCTGACACACTGACTGCATATCAGGCAGAAGTCAAGCGGACATATGCTTTGTCATCGTCGGTTTATACCAAGACGGAAACGCAGACTAGAGAGAATGTGCTTAAAAATTCAACCATCAGTGACTTGAAAGCTACTGACGATTGGAAAAAATTAATCAAGATCAATCAGAACTCAAGCTGGATCCAAGACGCAACCGGTTTCCAACAACAAGCGTGGAAATACAATCTTGATTCGAGCAGCGAGCTTATCGGAAAGAAGAGTTTTGGAGACGGGAATGTTGGGGAGTGGACGTGCAATGACTTCAAAACCAAGGCTGTTATCAGCAACATTAGCGGCTACACTGCATATGGGTATACCAAGTGCATTTGTACGACTAACGCCAATGACCTGTACTGGAATGTCGATTGCAAGGTGAATCCTGGCGACAAGTATTATGTAGAGCTACTAGTTCCCAACTTTTACAGTGCACATGGCGGACGCACAATAAACGTTAGGGGTCTCTTTAGGTACACTAAAGACGGAAAAACTGCTTGGCAACCGGGACCATCTGGTCAAGTTGCAGGCAGTACTACTGGGTGGATTAAAGGTATCATAACCGTGCCAGACGGCATCACAAGCGTAAAGCCATGCATATCAGTCAAAGACGGTGGGGTTACCAGCGCTGTCCATCTGACATATGCCAGCTTTACAAAACTTGATAACTACACTCAGTCAAACATGACGTCAATCAAGCAGTCATCAGACGGTATCGGATTAAAAGTTGCCCAACTCGTCGGGGGTTCTGACATATCGAAAATCGACATGACTAGTGCGGCAGTCAAAATTGATTCAAAGCATATCCTGCTGAATGGCGATGTTGCGATTGACGGGACGACTTTTGCGAAGAAGATAAAAGCAACTGGTATCACGGCCGACATGATGTTGGCTGGCACCATCGATGCAGCCAAAATCAACGTCATTAATATCGATGCGTCTAAAATCACCACCGGCGTGCTGACGGCTAAAATTGCAAAGCTGATGGGTAGCAACAATTCGTGGATGAGCTTAGACGGGTCAGGAATACATGCTGAAGGTGGTACAGCCGCTAACAAGGATCAGTGGGCATTTGATCTTGGCAGTAGAGGGTATCATATAAAGCGCCAAGAAAAAAAATCGGGTGATTATCGTTGGACAGGCGGGCTAGCTTACGGCGAAAATATGGCAAACACGAACGCGAACGGGTTAGGCTTGATAGTTTGCCCAAGTAGCAGCGGCGGTAATGGGGATGAAATTTCGATAGGCAAGGTTGTTAAAGGTAATTTTGACGGCGGTTATGAATGGAACGCTTCGATGAAGTGGTCTGCGACAGGGTATGGTGGTGTCGGCACAGGCTTCCACTGGTACGATACGTGTACATTGGAAAATGACAAAGCACGCACAATTTATACGGGAGGAAAGGATCCCTTCTATATCAGGAACATACGCTGGGGTAACAGTGGCTACTATTATCCATCTATACAGGTTGGTTACAACGAAAATACTAAATCATCATCAGGAATCGCGTTTCGTTGGGACGATATAAAGCCGTGGGGAACTATGAACATGGAAAATGTGGAAATTTCCTGTGGTGCTTCTAACAAGCTGAGATTTACGTGGTGTCAGTGGTCCAACTGGTATCAGCAATGGAAGATACCTGCGATTTCCAATCGAGTTTCACCGACATCCGGGATTGCCTTTGCTTCAGGCGGAATCCGAGAGTTTGCCGGGTCCAAGGTTCGCGATTTATAAAATAGGAGGAAATAATATGGCTTTGAAAAAAACAATTGTTCTTACGGATACAATCGAAAATGCTAACGGCGACGAAATTGCCGAAATGCAAACATACCTAACGGGGGATGGTAGCACACCTGTCATTAGGACGATGGGGTTATCAGAGCCGATTGGTTATTCTGATGATGGCAGGGCTATTTTGCCTGAGCAAGATGATAAGGTTATCGAGAAACGTCAACAGGAATTTATGGCAGCAGCCATCGGGGAGCAAAAAACATTGTGTAAAGAGAATGGTATCGATCCGTCATTAGTTAACATCATTGGAGCAGAAAATAAGGAGAATAAGTAATGGATACTGAAAAATTACAAAAAATCATCAGCAATCTTGCTGCTGAAATTGGTAATCTCAATATTAAATTAGCTAACTTGGCAGTTGAAAATGAAAAATTGCAACAAATGGTAGCAGAAGAAAATCAAAAGAAAGAAGAGGATTAGCGATGGCACTTACAAAGCAGAAAACAGTCAACCTTTCTGGAGAATCAAAGATAGGAGATGAATTGGTGGCACGTTTTTCGGCGCAAGTATCATCTAATGATGCGTTGAGTCAAGATATCGTTACAACAATTGCCAACGTTGATCTTTATCGCAAGAATTCCAAAGCTGTAAGAGATGATGCAAATTCGTTCAGAGAATTTGTTTACGCTGTGCAAGACCAGGTTTACTCAGAAACTGAAACAGAATAATAACTATAGCTGCGGGTGGGTGGGAGGATAAAAAGGAGTGATTAAATGTTGCATATAGAATACATCAAACATCTGTCGGCGCTGATTGATAACCCTGTTTTCTTTGCGTTTTTCCTAGCGGTTCTAATCGACGTCATGACGGGGTTCGTAAAATCTCTGATTAATAAAAACACTACGAGTTCTAAAGGGTTATCAGGGCTTATTAAACACTCGACTCTGCTGTTGATTGCCAGCGTGCTATATCCGTTCTGCGATATCTACGGAGCAAGCGGCATGGCAGACACGCTTTTGATTTTCTATATCCTGTTTTATGCGATTTCCATTACGGAGAATTTAGGTCAGATGGGGATTCCGATTCCGTCTTGGCTTAAAAAATACATTTATAAGTTATCCGATGATTATCGAGGTGATGATGATGAGAAGTAAAATCATGTTGGGCTTTGCCGTATGTGCAGGGCTTTTTTTATGCGGTCAGAATGCGCAGGCAAACAGGGCACAGGGGACGGATTTATCACGGTATCAAGGGTATACAGCCGTTAAAGGTCAGGCAAGCGACGAGTTCGCCATCTCACAAATCGGCGGCATCAACGCTAACGGAATCTATACTCAAAATACCTATCAGTCGCAAGTTGCTACCGGCATCGCACAGGGGCTGCGCATGCATACGTACATTTGGTATCAGGTGGGCGGTGACAAGCAAGCGGCTAAGCAGTGCATGGACTTTTTCTTGCCATGGATTCAAACGCCTAAAAATTCCATTGTGGCACTGGATTATGAAGATGGCGCTTCTTGCGATCAATCCGCAAATACAGACGCAATCCTGTACGGCATGAACAGAATCAAACAGGCCGGTTATACACCAGTCTATTATTCCTATAAACCTTATACGCTGGTACACGTTGACTACAAGCGGATTTTAGCTGAGTTCCCCAATTCGCTATGGATTGCCGCATACAAGGACTACAATGTCACCACGGTCCCCGACTATGCGTACTTCCCAAGCATGGACGGCGTGGCACAGTGGCAGTTCACTAGCATGTACAGGTCCGGTGGGCTCGACGGGAACGTTGATTTGCTGGGTATCACGCAAAACGGCTACCGTCGAGGAGATTCTGCAAAGCCTGTAAGCAAGCCGTCAGCCGTCAAGCAGGGTATCAAGGCAGATAACACGCCTAAGACCGACATCAAGGCCGGCTACACGGTCAAGGTCAACTTCAGTGCCAGCAAGTGGGCAAGCGGGCAGTATATCCCGTCGTGGGTGCACGGCAAGGCCTATCGTGTGCAACAGGTATCGGGTAACCGAGTACTACTGGCCGGCATCATGAGTTGGATCAACAGGGCTGACGTCGAGATACTGCAGACGTCGGCGCAAGCCAAGCAGACTTCCGGTAGCACCTACACTGTGCAGTCGGGCGATAGTTGGTGGTCAATTGCCAACCGCTATGGCATGAATATGTATACACTAGCGGCACGCAACGGCAAGACTATCTACAGTATGCTTCACCCAGGTGATAAGCTGACCATCAGCGGACAGACGTCACGCACGTACACAGTGCGCCGGGGTGACACTTTGAGCAGCATTGCTAGTCGGCTTGGCGTATCACTAAGTTCACTGGCTAGTCGCAATCACATCAGCAACATTAACTGGATCTATATCGGTCAGCGTTTGGTATACTGACAATTTATGCGGTATAATATAGACGAAAAATAACATACAACAGCTTCGTAATCCCCCGTGCCGAACGGGGGATATTTTTTTATATAAAAAAGTAGGAATTTTTGAAGAAAAACTCAAAGAATAACAAAAATGTCCTCAGCTTCCACGGCCGAGGACATTTGTGATAATATATTCAGAATGCGGTTCTCCATCTCACTTCAAAGTGTCACCAAAAGTGTCACCAAAGCCAGCAGAACATAGTAACGCTTAGTAACTGAAATGCCGTTAAATCAACATTCTGTACCTAGTAGAAACGCATAATTTCCATAACTTAAGCCACTTACCGGACTTGAACCGGTGACCCCCACCTTACCATGGTGATGCTCTACCTGCTGAGCTAAAGTGGCATTCAGACTTACCTATTAAGTATATCTGATTAGAATGAAGAATGCAACAATAAATTATGATTCTGCATTTTTTTCAAAGCTGAACGAAACAGTATAAAGCTCAGGCGGAATTTGTCTAAGCATTTCAGGCATCTGTTCCGGGCAGATCAAAGTCAATGAATGCATGGCGCGCGAACAGATAGTATAGAAGATGCCAAGCGTGTCTTCAGGAAATTTTTCTTCTGTAACGTCGCAAACGATGACTGAATCAAATTCGAGGCCCTTGGCAAGATAGATTGGAAGAATCGTTATGCCTGAAGGGACGGAAACGTCCTGATCGTCTAAAAGCGTGACGTCAAAATCTTCTTTAAGCTTGAAGAAAAGTTCTTCTGCATCCCGTTCGTTTTTTGTGATCAGGGCAACCGTCCCGTTTTGATCAAATGCGTTTTTAAGCGTTGTTTTCAAATCTTTGAGTGCATTTTCTCGGCTGGTCATGAATAGTGTCGGTTTAGCGCCTGAACGGGCAAACGAGCGAATTTTGCTTTTGTTTGGAAGAAGCGATTTCATGAAGTCGGTAATTTGCTTGGTCGAACGATAGCTGGTGTTCAGTTCGATGATGCGACAGTTTTTGATTTGAAGGCTCTCGTTTAGCCTTTGAAGCAGTGATTTCGGCTCTTCAAGCGGATTGAAGAGAGCTTGTTCGCTGTCACCCAAAAGCGTGAGTTTGGCATTCGGAAAGGCGTGTTTCAGGTAAATCATGGTTGCCATTGAGTAATCCTGCATCTCATCAATAAAGAGGTGTTCGATCGAACGATTTTTTCCTCCTCCGGTCAACAGATCGCGCAAGTAAAGCACCGGTGCGCAGTCGCTTAAAGAGATTCTGTGAAATTCAACGTTCTCAGAAAATTCATGCGATGAATCGGGAAGCGTGCGGGTTAAAAAGTCTTGATACTGTGCATAAACGTCAAAAAAGAAGCCGTTGTAAAGTCCGTCATAGATTTGGGCAAACTTTCTTTCGGCAATTTTTTCACCGATGTAAAATACTTCTTGATCGAGACTTTGAAAATGATTTCTGCGTTTCTTTCCGATCAGATCGTTATACTCCTCATCTGAGAGAAGATCGATTGCTGCGCGCATTTTCCTTGACCGCGCGGTGGTTTTGATGAGTCTGTTCAGGCGCTTGATCAAAGCATTTTTGATTTCAAGGAACTTGTCTTTTTGTTTCATGGCAGTTGGAAGCTTGGCAAAAATTTCCTGGATCTCCTTTGCGGAGAAGATGACCTGTCCGTCAGGAAGAGTCATATCGGCAAATTTTAAATCTTTTGCGTCTAGTTTTTTTGCGTAAGCGAAGATTTTTTGCATGAATTCGGCAGATTCCTTGATTTGTCGCACGTCAAGCTGTTTTTGTGTCAGTAACGGACTTTTTTCATAGCGGGCAAAAATCGTTTCGACGTTCAGTCCCTGGAATCTGCGACTGAAAAATTCAGCAAGCGTGATCTGCCGCATGTTGCGTTCGCCAAGGCTTGGCAAAACTTCTGAAATATAATGTGAAAACAACAGGTTCGGCGAAAATAAAACAATTTGGTCTGCAGAAAGTTTGCGGTTGCTGTGGTAAAGCAAAAAGGCGATGCGCTGCAAAATAGCGGAAGTTTTTCCGCTTCCGGCAACGCCTTGGACCAACAGCAGGTCATGTTTCGTGTCCCGGATGATGTCGTTTTGCTCTTTTTGGATGGTGGCAACGATGTTTTTCATGTATTCATCGCTGTGTTCGCCTAAAACGGCCTGCAGCATTTCGTCGCCGATGGTTTCGTTGGTATCAAACATGTGTCTGATTTTGCCGTCGACGATCGTGAACTGTCTTTTTTTGACGAGTTCGGTTGTCTGTATCCCCATTGGCGTTTCATACTGAACGTTTCCGAGCGTGCCGTTGTAAAAAATCGAAGAAATCGGAGCACGCCAGTCATAGACGAGAAAATTGCGATTGTTTTCCGCAAAGGAAGCCGTTCCGATGTAAAGCGATTCGGGTTCCTCTTCGCCTTGGTCAAGGATGTCGATGCGACCGAAGTAAGGGGAATCTTTCAAAAGAGTGAGCTTTGAAAGTTCCTGTTTTAAAATGCGCTCATTTTCGACGTTTTTTGCAACAAGCTGCTTTTGCTGCTGAACCTCTGCGTTTGTTTCCATGCGATCATCGACTTCAAACGTATTGATTCTGGCATTTTGTACGTAGTTTTTTTCAACGGAAGACGTTTCTTTGCGTGCTTTTTCAAGCTCGTTTTCCGTAATTTCGATTTTTTCCTTGATGCGGCCGATAACGTAATCGACGCGCTGCTGCTCTTTTTTCTTTTCGGAATCCAAGAGAAGATACCCCTTTCTTTATGATCAAAAACGGTTTCTGTTTCGTCTGATGCGATTTTTGTGTTCATTTTCGTCTGAAGCGGAATCTGGGATGAACGAAACGTCCGTATCGATTATGCCGAAATTTTTCAGCATCAGCGATTCGATTTTTTCGCCAAGACGATAACTTTCCAAGACGCTCATTGTACCATCAACGATGACTACCACGTCAAGCGTGACGAGATTTCCGTTGTAATGAGCCTTGAGCTCGTCGACTTCCTTGATGTCGTCAATTTTTTCGATATATTCTCTGAACTGCTTTTCAGCTTTCGGATTGAAATAATCCGCAAGGTTCAAGCTGCTGTCCGTGAAAATGCAGAGTCCCGAATAGAAAATGTAAATTCCGACAACGATGCTGGCGGCTCCGTCAAGCCAGGCAACGTCAAAGAGCAAAGCGCCGCCGATTGAAAAAAGCGTTCCGATGCTGGTAAGGGCATCGCTCAGACTGTCTTTTGCAGAGGCTGTCAGAGCTGCATTTTTCAGGCGCAGACCGGCACGTTTATTGTAAATCCAGATTAAAACCATGATGATGCTTGCAATTGCGGCACCAAGCAAAGCAATCGGCTGAGGAACGATGCGTTCTGACGGGTTGAGCAGCGCCTTGATGCCATCGATGATGACGCTTGATGCGATGACGATCATGATGATGCCGGTAACGAGCGTGAAAATCGTTTCGTAACGCCAACGCGTAAATTGAATACGCTGATCGTTGCCTGTTTTTCGCAGCGAAATTTTGGGAAGCGGGATTCCAGCGATGTCGTCGTCATCAATATCTGAGGCAATGTGAATGCCGATGATCAAAAGCACGGTTGAGATGATTCCCGAAAGATTGTTGAAGGCATCGGCCTTTAACGTCTGTGAGCCGCTGATTGAAGACAGAATGCCTTCAATGACGGAAATCAGCAGGTAGGCACCGATATTTACGTAAAGGTGTCTTTTGGCTGAAATCAGTTTGCCTAGTTCTTTTTGCTGGATTTTTTCCCAGTCTTCAAATTCTTTTTTTAAATGTTTGTCGATTTGGCTGATTGGAGTCACCTTCTTTCATTGTTTTAATTATAATTGAGCGTTCTGAAAGTGCAAACGATATGAACTGTGTGTTAAAATTATAATATATGTTACTTGAGGAGTGAAGGGGCGTGATCGAGTGAGAAAAAAATATCTGTTGGCACCGTTTTGCCTTGGAGCGATGGTTTCGTTTGCTTTTGCGAAGCCTGCGACTGTTCATGCGGACAACGAGTTTGATTTGAACGTCGAATCGAACGATTCGCTTTTTTCATTGAAAAACAGTTTCAACTTCAGCTATAACAATCAAAAGGCCGTGTCAGCAAACAAGGAGGAAGCGCTGCTTAAGAAAAATCAGGCGGAAGAAGCAGTGCTTGAAAAGAAGAATGCTGATGCCGAGGCTTTAAAAAAAGCTGACAACATTAAAAAAATCAACAATTTTCAAAAAGATGCGCAAAAAAAACTTGATGATTTGAAACAACGACAAGCTGCCGATTTGGAAAAGGCAACGAGCGAACATGATGAAAAAGTTGCGGAATTGAAAAAAGAAATTGAAGAACTTGACAAGAATGCAAGCGATTATCAGGACAGGCTGGCCGAATTGAACGAAAAAATCGAACAAGCCGACAAAGATCTTCAGGATTTTAAACAAAAGCAGGAAGATGATTACGCAAAGCTTGCACAGGAATTGTCTGATCAGCAAAAGCAACTGGAACAGCGACTTGCTGAAGAACTTCAGAATCTGATCAATCAAAATAAGCAAAAATTGGCCGAATTGATTGCCAAAAACAAGGCAGCTTTGGATAAATTAAAAGCTGATGACCAAAAACTTCTGCAAGATCTCGCTGCAAAGTATCGGGACATGTACCGGCAGGCACAGCTTAATTTGAAACGCTATTTGATCAATCATCCCACAAATGCTCCAAAGCAGCTGCTTTATCAGCATGAAAACAAGATCTTGACGACAAAAATCGGCAACAGCATTGTAACTTGGCCAAAACCTGGCGAAAATAAGAACCCTGTATTTTCCAGAAAATCTGCAGGAAAAAATTCAGGCGAATCTGACAAGCAGCATGAGATTGCGCCTAAGCAGGCAGTGACCGTCAAGAAAAAATCCGAAAACAAGCAAGGCGATTTTCCGCTTGGCGAAGCATTTGGAATGATTTTGGCCGCAGTTTGCGCCGTTATCGGAACGACGTTTGTTTGGCGCTTCAAATCAGGCGGGGATGTTGAATAATGTCTTTACAATTTTGATTTTTTTGATTAAAATTTAGTTGATGTTTCAATGAGAAGAAATAGTAGGGGAGTCAAAGACAGAGATGCGCTTTTGGCTGAGATGCGCAGCGATGACCTGAAGTGGGGCTTTGAGAGACGATAGTTGAATAACAAAAAAAGCGGCATTATTGCAAAATAGGTGGCACCACGGTAACTCGTCCTATTCCTTTTGGATTAGGGCGTTTTTTTTCATATGTCGAAGAAGGAAAGGATGTTTCGTAATGGAAAACAATATTATTTTGACGGGCGACCGTCCAACGGGAAAACTTCACATCGGTCATTACGTCGGCTCGCTTAAGAACCGCGTTGAGATGCAAAATACGGGAAAATACACTCCGTACATCATGATTGCCGATCAGCAGGCCTTGACCGACAATGCTCGCGACCCGGAAAAAATCAAAAATTCGCTGATCCAGGTTGCGCTTGATTATCTTGCCGTCGGACTTGATCCGAAGAAATCAACGATTTTCGTCCAATCGCAGATCCCGGCGCTTGCAGAACTTAATTTGTATTATCTCAATTTGGTGACGGTGTCTCGTCTTGAGCGCAATCCGACTGTCAAGGCGGAAATTCAGCAAAAGAATTTTGAACGTTCGATTCCTGCCGGCTTCTTTACTTACCCTGTCAGTCAAGCAGCAGACATTACTGCATTTAAAGCCAAATATGTTCCTGTCGGCGATGATCAGGAGCCGATGCTTGAACAGGCAAGAGAAATCGTGCGCAGCTTTAATTCGATCTATGGCGAAGTCTTGGTTGAACCTGAAGGAGTTTTCCCGAAGAAGGGCAGCGGACGGTTGCCTGGACTTGACGGCAATGCCAAGATGAGCAAATCACTTGGTAACTGCATCTATCTGTCTGACGATGCAGATACGCTGAAAAAGAAAGTCATGTCGATGTACACGGACCCGAATCACATTCATGTTGAAGATCCTGGTCAAGTTGAAGGAAACATGGTCTTTGCTTATCTTGACATTTTCGACTCCGACAAGGAACATGTTGCCGATTTGAAGGAACGCTATCAGGCCGGCGGTTTAGGCGACGTCAAAATCAAACGTTACTTAAATGAGGTTTTGGAAGCAGAACTCGGACCGATTCGCGAGCGCAGAGCAGAGTTTGAAAAAGATATTCCTGCCGTTTACGAAATGCTGAAAGACGGCAGCGACAAGGCAAATGAAGTTGCCAATCAAACGCTTGAAGAAGTTCGTGCCGCAATCGGCGTCAATTATTTTGACATTTTGAAGTAAAGGCAGGGACAAGCAATGAAAAATTTGGTCATGCTTGATCTCGGCTCGAATTCGACGCGAATGTCGATCAACCAGGTGGATGACAAGGGCAATTTTACGGAAGTCAAGCGGATGAAGCAGATGACGCGGATGGCAGAAGGCATGGGTGCAAGCGGCACGAAGAAGCTTGAAGACAAGGCGATTGAGCGAACATTGAATGCCTTGCGAGATTTTCAAAAAGAATATCAAAACATGCCCAATCTGACGGTTCGCGGGATTGCCACGGCCGCAGTGCGTTCGGCTGAAAACAGCCTTGAATTTCTGGAACGCGTCAAGGAATTGACCGGGGTTGACATTGAGGTGCTTTCCGGAAGCGCCGAAGCCTATTATGACTACGTTGGAGTGATTAATTCGCTGAACGTCAGGGATTGCGTTATTTGCGACATGGGCGGCGGAAGCTTTGAGCTGGCCGTTGTTGTTGACAAAGAGGCCGTCAGTTATGTATCGATACCATATGGTGCAGTCAGTCTTGCTGAAAAATTCAATGCTCATGATAAAATTTCGGCGCAGGATCTTTTCAAATTTTATCGATTCGTTTTGTACAAGTTCAGACAGCTTCCGTGGCTTTTGCAAGGAACAAAGCTTCCGTTGGTTTTGCTTGGCGGGGCCAACAGAACCGTTGCCAGAAAAGAATTGATGCGCTTGGGAAGAAAGGATCTTGAAAATATCCATGGAGTTTCGATGTCAGCATATTCCTTTATCGAAACCTATACGGAATGGCTCGGAATGGATTGCAAAGAGCGTGCGGATATTTTAGGCCCGGAAGCTGAACGCGCCGATATTATCATTGCGGGGCTTTCGCCAATCATGTTTTTGATCGAGTACCTGCAGACGCCGGAAATAATTTTTTCCGAGTCGGGCGTAAGAGAAGGCGTCTTGTATTCGATGCTTAAGAGAAAATAAACTAAGAGAGACGGGGAAAACTCCGTTTCACTTCTTGAATTGAATTAAATGCCGAATAAGGTCGGTCGGTTATAATGCCCTTTAAGTATACAGATGGAAAAGAAAAT
>UMJI01048962.1_pt1 | contig 16956 bp, 21 predicted proteins | sample 1965991 | NCBI WGS metagenome assembly UMJI01 (sample SAMEA4836140, study PRJEB28245) | human gut metagenome | biome: gut microbiome; material: fecal sample | place: Denmark | collected 2008
TTTTATCAACATTGATGTATTAATTTTCTAATGTATTATACCAAACATTCCATCGTTTGTGACAACAAATGAAAAGTGAAATAAAGAATACATGGCTATACTTCCACAATCACTCGTACATAGTGTATTTATATGTAAATTTTCTAATGTCTTGAGTGTTTCAACACTTGGATGACCATACTTATTCTTATAGCCACAACTAATCAGAGCAATCTGACAATCTAAAGAGTCAAGAAAATCTGGGTCTGAACTCGTATTCGATCCATGATGTCCTACTTTTATGACATCGGCTTTTAAATCGTATGCAGCCATCAATTGTTTTTCAATTTGTTTACTCGCATCCCCCATAAAAAGATAAGTTAAATGATCATACGTAAAATAACTAATGATACTTGAATCATTGGTATCCTTAGATTCTCTTTCACTTAACAACAAATAAAATGGGTAGTCTACATGAACCGATTGATTTGAATCTTCTATGACTTGTTTGATTTCAATTTTATCTTTTAAACTGTCATATCCTCCATTATGATCAAAGTCATCATGTGTAAGTATCAATGTATCAATCGCATGAATGTTCTTGTTTTCTAGAAAGGGCATAATAATTCTTTCGACATTATCACGATATAGGTTTTGCCCACAATCAATCATCACTACACTTTTATGGAAAGGTTCTACAATGATGCTGCAGTCAGCTTGACCTATATTTAATGTAGAGACTTGAAAGAAAGGATTACAATAGATTTCTAGAAATGGAACGATACATATCCATAGATATTTCCATTTAAAGTGTTTTAAGCATTGTATATAGAAGATGATAAATAAAACTATAAATAAAATTCTAGGTGCATAATGAATGGTAAAGTCTGGTAATTTTAGATTTATTAAATCCTGCACTATAAATCCAAACAAGAAGATCAAACCATATAGTTTTCTAAAGATGTTAAAGAAAAGCAATGAAATAAGATTCACTTTCTTAAAGTAAATAAACATCAATCCAAGTAAAACCGTCTTTTGTACGATCCATTTGTGTTCGGTACAAAAATAAGATACGAGTTGTAATAAGAGCGGACATACAAAAGATATAGATAGTACTTGACTTGGATAGATCATGCCAAAACAAAGGATCGTAAAAGCCATTTGATTGGGTTTGGATGTGAATAATAGAGTACTCAACTGATATAAAATAAATCTTGTGAATGCAAGTGTAAACACAAAGAAATGACCAAATAGAACACTGAAGACTAAAAGGATTCTTCTTATCTTTGTCTCATCCCACTTTCGCCTTAACACATGCAAAACAATATAGTATGCGCTCATATAGCCATATCCAAGCATCGTATAGATTTCGTCTATACTTTCATCGTGTATGCCATAGTATAAGGATAAGACAATGGAAGAATTGGGTTTCAACTTTAAATAGTTGTAGAGTCTAGACTTGAATGATGTTGATTTGTGGATGATTTCTACAGAATTTGTCTTAAACCTGATGTTCTTATTTTCATTGTATCGAGTAAAACTAAATAAAGTAAAATTATCATCTGTATGAATAGGCTCTATGTGTTTGACTTTAACTTCATCTTGGAAGCTTAAATCTAAATCTGTTTGAATAAGAATTTTAGAACCTCTATTTTTACCTATATAGTACCCTTTCTTTATTTCTGTAATTTTATATGTATCCTGTTGTTGAACTTCTTTTGGATATACAAGGATACAGCTTAATAGGCTAAATAAAATAAATAGAATCCGAATTCTTTTATCTTTAAACCGATAGTATAGATAGACAAGAAAGAAAAGTGTAAAACAGAGTATACAAAGTATTTCTTTTAAGATTAGACAGGCCAAAAAGCCAAGTGAAAGTATCAACATCATAGGCAGATCTTATCCTTGATCTTATTAAACATGGCTGGACCAATGCCTTTGACATTTTGGATTTGTTCTAAAGATTGAAATGTGTTACTTTTGCGATACTCCATGATTCTTTGGGCAATGGCCGGACCAATGCCTGGAAGTGTTTGTAGTTCTTCAAGTGTGGCACTATTAATAGAAATGAGTTTTACATCTTGTTTTTCTGGAATCACCACCACATCTTTATCTTGTAGGATATAGTTAAAACTGATTCTAGATGTATCACTGTTTTCTAATAGGCCTCCGCTCATTTGAATTAGACTTGAAATAGAGCTGTTTCGCTTTAAAGTATAAACGCCCGGATTTTGAATGGCCCCCTTAATTTCCACTTGCATCAATGTGGGCTTGGCTTCTTGTAAGGTAATGGGTGTATACCGGTTAAAGCAGGTAAAGGTAAAGAAAATAAAGAGACAAAAAAAGAGAAGAGTTCGTTTCATAAATATCACCCTTCTCTTATACGTAATTTTTTGATGTTTTTCTATTTAATTTCAAGAATTTTTACATCATATGGTTCTTCAACACGTCTTACAGTACATACATCTCCAACTTTGTGGTCCATGATGACTTCTGCAAGTGGTGTTGTGTTTGAAAGCTTACCATTGAATGGATCCGCTTCAATTGTACCCACGATATTGAATGTTACTTCTTGGTTGTCTGATAAATCTAAGATTTTAACAGTAGATCCCAATTTTACAACATTCTTTGTCTTTTTATCTTCCGCATTATCGGCTTCACTAATGATTTCAGCATTTTTGATCATTGCCTCTAATTCACGAATACGACCTTCGACTTGAGCCTGGTGTTCTCTGGCTGCATCGTAGTCGGCGTTTTCAGACAAGTCACCTTGTGCACGAGCTTCCTGCAACTCAACGATAACTTCCTGACGAACTTTATGAACTAGGTTTTCATGTTCATTGACTAAATCATTATAACCTTCTTGGGTAACGTAAAATTTTTCATTTGCCATGTGGTATCACTCCTTGTATTTAGCACAAAAAATTATAACATAATCCTTAAATTATGCAAAACATTGTTACAGATTTAAGCCTAATTTTTCGCATTCTTCTAAATGTTCTTCGTACGTTTTTGTGTAATGCACTTTCCCATCCACTTTGTTGTATATATCGGCCGCAAAGAATAGATAATCTGTTTTTTCTGGATTCAATACGGCTTTAATGGCTTCATCCCCCGGATTTAGAATTGGTCCAATTGGTAAGCCTTCATGTAAGTACGTATTGTATGGCGAATCGACTTCTGGATTGGTTTCACAATCTTTTGGATCGTTGAAATCATCATATAATGCATAACATACCGTTACACTTGATTGTAGTTTCATGCCTTGATCTAAACGATTGTAGAAAACACCGGCAATTTTAGCCATATCACCAGGTTTGCTTGCTTCAAATTGAACAACACTAGCCAAACTGATAATTTGATGGATGGATAAGTCGCTTTTATCAAATGCCTTTTTATTCTCTTTATACATCACATCAAAACGATCTAATAGAACGCGTGTAATATCATCCAAAGAGTCATTTTTTTCCAAGAAATATGTGTCTGGGAATAAATAGCCTTCTAATTTCACTTTATAGTTAGAATTCTTTAAATCATCTACATTTAAGAAAGAATAATCCTTTGCGAGCGTTTGAATATAAGAAATATCATTCCATTGATTTAAAATTTCTTCTGAAGAATACTTTCCATCATATAAATTTGATATTTCAGCCGCAATTTCTTTGGCCCATTTGCCTTCCGGTATTTTTAAGACAAGAGCATCTTTCTTTAGTTTTGTACTATCTTGAATGGTAGACAAAATATCTTTTACGCTCATGCCATTATCCAATTCAAAAGTACCTGCCACAAAGTTTGTGTTGTGACTTACCTTGGCATAAAGCTTGGCAACACTCGCATTTGAGATCAGATTCTCTTTTTTCAAATTCTCTAAAACTGAATCAATTGATTCATTGTTTTCAATGGTAAACACTACTTCCTTATCCCCGTTGCCCGTACTTGATAGTCCTGTCTTTACGACAAAAATCGAACCAAGACCGGCGATAATTAAAATGAATACAACGACTAATAGGACAACTCTTACAGAATTGACTTTTCGCCTAGTCGGCATTTTCCTCATCCTCAACAAACGTGTTGATTACTTCTTCTACCATTTCCCATTCGGCTTCGCTTTCAATAGGAATCAACTGACCTTTGTCGTCATAGCGAGATGCGAATACTTCGCCCTCATCATTGTCTGGATCTTGGAAAACCACATATTGGCATCCCGTTTCATCACTGTCAAAAGTGAATAAGATGGTCATCTTTTTCTCATTTCCATCTTCATCATATACATATAAACTATTTGAATCTAACATAAATATACTTTTCCTTTCAAAAATAAAGGAGGATCTAGAATCCCCCGTTTTGTCTGTCCAAAAAACTCTGTAAAATTTGAACGGCAGCCATCTGATCAATTACTTTTTTACGTTTCTTTCTAGAAACATCCCCCTGTAGTAAGATTTTTTCGGCCGCAACCGTTGTTAGTCGCTCATCCCATAGATGAACTGTAATACCCGAAGACTCTAATTTCTTGGCAAATTCACAAGATATTTCACCACGAATTCCGATATCTCCATTCATGTGCTTTGGCAAGCCTAAAACTACTTCTTTGACTTTATTTTCTTTTAATAGCTTTAAAACTTCTTCTAAACAAGCATCATAATCATCCGATTCAAAACGCACTGTCGTTAAAGCTCGACACGTAATATGAAGCACATCACAAATCGATACACCACATGTTTTTGAACCAAGATCTAAACCAATGATACGATCCATTATTTCTCTAAATACGCACGTACAAGTTCTTCAATGATTTCATAACGTTCAATCTTTTGGATCAAGTTACGAGCATTCTTGTGAGAAGAAATATACGCAGGGTCGTTACTAATCAAATAACCAGCAATCTGATTTTCTGAATTATAACCACGTTCTTCCAAAGCATCACTTACTTCACGAAGAATCATCTTGATATTTTCACGACGAATCTCTTCCGTAGTAAATGTCATTGTTTCGGTAATGTCTTTCATAATTTCACACTCCTTAACACGTTTTTATTATATATGAATCTAATTCAAAAAGAAAGCGATTTATCTAAAATGAGATGTTATATTCCTTTAAACAAATTCGTCTAAAAAGATTTGGGCACTTTCTTGCAAAAAAGACAAATCTATATCCCACATATTATACCTTTCTTTATGATATGCAAAAGAGGCACATAAAGTGCCTCCTTTGGATGACCGTTGTCCCTGCATTGCTTTTTTTAAAAGGGCCCAGGGTGACGATGGCGTCATCAGCGCTCCAAGGCTTCATTCGATGTCAACCAAATGTTCATCGCCTTTATTGTATATATATCATACCACATAAACCTAAACACAATTTCAAACTTTTCAGTTTTAATAACATAATAAACCCCATACTTGACTATCATGTGCTTAAATCAGATTGTATATTTATATACCCAAGTCTTACTCACCCCAGATACAATACATACAATCACTTTTTTGTTGAATATCCTCTAAGATAAAGATCCATTTGGCACAAGATGTAAGATTTTGTTCTCGATTCTTTACTTCAATAATAGTCTCAATGGACATCTGTAGTAGTCTTCTTTCAAAATCTTCGTATGATTTATTTTGTACGTCTAATCCAAACATTTCATACATCACTGAAAATTCGTTATCTTTTACTACATTCAAATCCACTATAATCTTACGCATAGCTTAAGCCTCTTCAAATTGTGCATTATACAACTTCGTATAGAAACCATTACGTTTCATCAATTCGTCATGGCTTCCTACTTCTACAATGTCACCATGATCCATCACGATAATATTATCCGCATCACGAATCGTAGATAGGCGGTGCGCAATCACAAAGCTTGTACGACCCTTCATTAACTCATCCATTCCCTTTTGAATCAAGACTTCTGTACGTGTATCCACACTACTTGTCGCCTCATCTAAAATCAAGATTTTAGGATCTGCCAAGAAGGCACGAGCAATCGTTAATAATTGTCGTTGTCCTTGACTGATATTACTAGAAGCTTCATTCAGTACGGTATCATAACCATGATCTAATGTACGAATAAAATGATCGACATGCGCAGCTTTGGCAGCTTTCATGACCTCTTCATCGGTTGCGTTGGGTCTACCAAATCGTAGGTTTTCTAAAATACTTCCCTCAAACAGCCAAGCATCTTGTAATACCATACCGACCATATTACGTAAATCACTTCTTGTGTAGTCCGTAATATTATGGCCATCAATATAAATAGCGCCTGCATTTAATTCATAGAAACGCATCAATAATTTGACAATCGTTGTTTTACCTGCACCTGTCGGACCTACAATAGCGGTTGTTTGGCCTGGCTTGATATACATAGAAAAATCGTTGATGACAATCTTATTTGGATCATATCCAAAACACACATTCTCAAAAGTTACTTGGCCTTGCACATCTTCGAATACAACTGGATTTTGTACTTCAGCAACCTCTTCTTCACTTGCCAAGAATTCAAAGACACGCTCTGCAGCAGCTGCCGTACTCTGTAACATATTCATAGATTGTGAGATTTGTGAGATTGGTTGCGTAAAGTTACGTGTATACGTAATAAACGATTGAATATCACCCACCGCAATTTCACCATGAATCGTTAAGTACCCTCCTAGAATACATACGCCGACATAGCCAATATTACCAATCAAGTTTGTCAATGGCATCATTAAACCTGACAAGAATTGGGATTTCCATGCACTTGTATACAATTGATTATTATAGTCTTTAAACGATTTTAAAGAATCTTCTTCCCCATTAAAAGCTTTCACAATCGTATGTGCTGCATACATCTCTTCAATATGTCCATTGACTAAACCTAATGATTTTTGTTGCGCCTTAAAGTAGCGTTGACTCTTTTTCACAACTACCATCACTAGAATCATACTAAATGGAATCACAACAAGAGCCATTAATGTCATTTTCCAAGAAATACTTAGCATCATCACTAGAAAGCCAATAATTTGTACAATGCTTGATACCATCGTGGATAAAGATTGGTTTAAAGATTGAACTAGCGTATCTACATCATTAGTAAAGCGAGACAAAATGTCTCCATGACTGTTTTTATCAAAGTAAGATAGTGGAAGCTTATCAATCTTTTGATTCATTTCCTTACGAAGCTGATATCCCATTTTATTGGATACACCACTCATCAACCAGCCTTGAAGATACGAGAAGGCCGTACTCATGGCATAGATAGCTAATAATAAGGCACACGTCTTTTTGATCGCATCAAAATCAATGCCACCCTTGCCTTGTACTTTATTCATAAAGCCTTCGGCTATTTCTGTAATAATATTTCCTTGAATCTTAGGTCCAATGACCATAATACATACGGAGACAACGGCACAAACAATTCCAATTAGGAAAGTAAATTTAAAAGGTTTGATATAATTGAACAACTTCTTCATTGTACCTTTGAAATCTTTTGCCTTTTCGCCGCCACCACGCATACCACGGCCCATTGGACCTCTTGGACGATTGTTTTGTTTCTGATTAGACATTGGCAAGTTCCTCCTTTGTCAACTGGCTCGATGCGATTTGTTGATACACATCACAAGATTCCATCAATTCAGCATGTGTTCCTTTTCCAACCATTTTCCCTTCATCCAGTACAATGATTTGATCGGCATGTAAAATACTTGAAATACGTTGGGCGACAAGAAGTACCGTACTCTTCGTTTCTTTACAAGAAGCAGCTAAAGCTTCTCTTAATTTGGCATCCGTTTTAAAGTCTAATGCGCTAAAGCTATCATCAAAAATATAGATTTCAGGTTTACGCACAATGGCACGCGCAATCGATAGTCTTTGTCTTTGTCCACCCGATACGTTTGTACCACCCTGACTAATTTCGGAGTGGATGCCTTCTGGTTTTTTAGAAACAAACTCCGTACTTTGAGAAATAGATAAAGCAGACTCAATGTCTTTTGCATTGGCATCTTTCTTTGAATATAATAAGTTGGATTCAATATCTCCTGATAGTAACATACCCTTTTGTGGTACATAGCCAATGCGACTTCTTAAATCCGCTTGTTTGACATCTCGAATGTCTACACCATCCACACAAATAGATCCACTTGTCACATCATAGAATCTTGGTACTAAGTTGATCAATGTCGACTTACCAGATCCTGTACTTCCAATAAAGGCAGTCGTTTCTCCTGGCTTCGTCTCAAAGCTAATATGGCTTAAAACATCTTCATCGGCACCTGGATATCTAAAAGATACGTTTTTAAAGGATACAACACCTCGCATATTGGATGAGAAATCACAAGTCTTTTCTTTATCTTTAACCGTAATATCACTGCTTAATACTTCATGAATACGTAAAGCACTGACGTTGGCACGAGGAAGCATAATCGCAACCATGGTGATCATTAAGAAGGCCATAATGACTTGCATCGCATACTGCATAAAGGCCATGATACTACCAACTTGAATGATGCCGGCATCCACTTGTTTGGATCCAAACCATAGAATCATAAGTGTGGTACCATTCATTAAAAACATCATGATTGGCATCATAAACGCCATAGCTCGTGTTGTAAATAAAGAAATAGAAGTAATGTCTTTATTCGCTTTATCAAATTTAGCTTCTTCAATCTTTTCATTATTAAAGGCACGGATCACTAACATTCCATCTAATAATTCTCGTACAACACTATTCATCTTATCGATCATTTTCTGCATGATCTTAAATTTTGGCATGACAATCATAAAGATCATAAATACAACGCTTAAAATAATCACGACACATAAAGCTAGAATCCAAGTCATATTGGCTCCAGATTCAATGACGTGTAGTATGGCTCCAATCCCAATAATCGGTGCATACATGACAATTCTTAAAAACATTGCCACCGTCATCTGTAGTTGTTGAATGTCATTTGTGGTACGTGTAATCAAACTGGATGTACTAAATGTATTTAGGTTCTCATTGGAAAAATGCGTCACCTTTTCAAATACAGCTTCACGCAAATCTTTAGAGAAGCCTGCCGCAATACGACTTGCCAAGAATCCTACAAGAATTGCACATACAGCACTGCCTAAGGCATAGCCTAACATCTTAAGTCCTGAATAGATAATATAGTCTTGTTGGATCTTTTCCATATCCATACCTAGATCACTATATTCCTTCTTTAAAAATTGTGAGCTCATACTTGTTACTGTCGAATCGCCGAGTTTAGAAATCTCTGATTTTGCAGCTTTTCTATATGTTTCTATACCATTCATCATCAGTAGTTGAGGTATTTGTACATTGCTTTCTTTAGCATCCTTACTTACTTCTACCATTGTCATTTGAAGTCGGGTCAAAGTGGAAGAAAGCTTTTTTTCCTTTTCTTCACTAATATCTTTTAATAGATATACATTCTCTGTTTTCAAAGCTGGAATTCTCGTTTTTTCTTCCTTAGTTGCCTTACTTGGTGTAACCAGCTTATAAGAAGATGTCATTAAATCTTTTTCGGAATCGGTTGCGAACATTACATACGAATTGAATGTACTTTCACGAACCTGTTCATAGACACCACTTTCAATACCCCCATTTTGAATACCTGTATTGACAATGTTTTGCATATAATCCGGCATTGTCAGTTCGCATGTGGCTTGCCCAAACAACAAGCCAAGGGCAAGGACAATGGATAGCCAATATGGCTTTAAATATTTCATAATCTTTGTCATTCTTTATTTTCCTCCATATATTGAGCTGTCTTTTTTAAAATATCTCTTAAATGCGCACAGTCAGATGTCCCAAGATAATCTAAATATGAATAAACATTAGCCATATGGGAATCCATACGCTTTTGAAACATGTCGATTGCCTCTGGAACAATTTGAATATAGACCGTTCTACGATCCGTATTCGAATGCACCCTTTGAAGCAGACCCTTCTTTTCAAATCCAGCAATCATCTGCGATACAGCTGCTGGAGATACACCGAGAATATTTGCCAGTTCACTCATTGTGATCTGATGATTCTCTGCTTTATAAATCGTTTTAAACAACATCACATCTTTGATTCTAGGCCCATCTTTACAATGACGGTTATTTCGAACAAAGTTCGTGACTTTATATGTTAGATCAAACAATAAATCTAGTACTTCATCTTGAACTTCCATAAGAACCTCCAATTTATTTAAGTAGCTTAACTATATACCTACTTAACTATTTAGTCAATAAAAAAGATATGCATAAAACATATCTTTCAAAGAAATTGAAATCCCTTTAATCGAAAGCCAAAAGATTTAAAGAGAGATTCCAGAGGTTTCTCTGATTTCAATTATACACGTAATCGCATCCTATGGGCTACAAGGAAAAATCCAAGCATAAAAGGAGTTCCTAAATCTATGGATCAGATTCTTTCAAAAAAAGGAAAGAAACGTGGATCATATAAAAAGAAAAATCAAAAGTAATAAATAGAAAATTATTATAATATTGAACAATGAACATAACTAAAAAAAGATCTCATTTTTATAACCATAACTGAAATCCTTTTAATCATTAGAAACAAATCTAGGGGTCTATAGGTTCATGCCAATATGGCATCAGTCCCCTAAATTGACCCCTAGATATTTCTTGGAAACCTCTAGATTATTTGGTTACCCAAAAGGAACGTCATCTTAGGCATTCCTTTTCTATAAGATATTCAATTTTAATGCTTATGTGCTGTTCCATATATCTTGCATAAAAGTGTATCACAACGTATCAAGAACCATTCAATGGTAATAAATTGATATGTGTTACTCCTTGAAAATACTAATACATACTGTTATGAACACTTATTACTTTAAACATGATTTCTATGGCCTAACTTTTGTTTTTTTGGATATTTCACTTTTGCGCTTATTGAAAGCATTATCGATATATGTTTCTGGGTCATTTTTAAAATCTTCCCATTTGACAAGAACACAATAACGCTCATCTTCTGACCAAGAACATCCACTTTCTTTAGGAATATAATAATTATAACTAAACTCTTTTATGGTAGTATTATCGTTTATACATACAATGTTGTGGTCCTTTCCACATACTGAACACTGCTCCTTACCTTTATATACTTTGTCATACATAGAAGGTAAAACGATACCTAATATACCATTCTTCGTATTGTTCTCACCATTATACAAAGATGCTTGCAATTCTCTTTTAATATATGTTTGGTCTTGTAGAAATGAATTTTCAGCACTATATTCTCCAATAAGATAAATTGTCACTGTAGAATCAGCAAGATAATCCTCTCTAATTTTACGCATAATATAATCTTCATCATCAGAATTGATGGGTTCATCCAATGATTTATCTATCATATCAATATCCATATCTTCTTGAATTTTTTTCTTATAATCCATATCTTCTGTTTTAAAAGATATAAAACATTTATGTGCCATATTAAGCCTCTCCTCTTATTATTCAATCGTAAGTATTTTCTTTGTATCAGCAATAGTATTCTTGTATGTTTCTATTTCCCATTCAATAGTAGTGTTTGCCAAAAACTCTGCTTCATATTTTTGGTAGTTTTTCTCATCCTCTAGACAAAGATAGCAAGTTGCTAATGTTGCATACATCCAATAATCTATTTCATTGTCTCTAATATTTTCTTCTAGTAACGATATAATTTCTCTGCATACCTTTTTGCTCTCAAATTTTAAATATTCGATTTCATCTACTTCTAAATCTTGTTTTTGTGTTTTGAGTAATAAACAGTTTGAATAATTTTCACCATTATAGTAGTCATTTTTTATTATAAATCCTTTTTTATAATAGTTTATTGCTTCGTCCAAGTAATCATAATTCTTATTTAGTTTAAATAAATTCTTATAAATAGCACCAGTGATACCTATAGTCTCTAAATCTAAAGATTTTTTTGGATTTAAAGATTGTATAGTATTCAAGGCTTCTTCAAGAGCTAGAGTTGCATTAGGATACTTAGATTTGTATTGCACCAAAGCTAATTGCTGGACAACATAGTCGTTATTTGGTAATATATCCCGCAATTTCTTCCATTCAGAAATTGATTCCTTGAATTTACTTTTATTTTTTAAGGCTTCCGCCTTACCCACAAGATTTGATATTGTTTTTTCTTTTGTCTTGGCTGTATCAAGCAATTCATCTAATTCTCTATCGGATATTTTAGGGGGAACTATATTAGGTAAGTATGTATATAGTGGACTATCAATGTTTTGTCCTTCACTTGCTTTGATGAACGAATGAAGATTTGTTTTTATTTTTTCAGCTTCTTCATCATCTAAGACTTCACCGAAATCTTTATAGGTGAGAATCCTACAATGATTTAAGTCAAAAGGAATTTTCTCACTTTCCTGCATCATAATAATTGTTGAGAACGGTTTCGATGCATGTCGAATTCCAAGTTCGTATATTGCATTTTCATTCATCGTTGTAATATCAGCTATTACTAAATCTGCTTTCAACAATAATGAGTACATACTAACATCAATTATTTCTGAGCCAGAAATTTCATCTGCTCTAATCAATTCATATTCTGTTAAGCTGTCAAATAAATTTTTAATCACTTTTTTATAAATGATATCTAAATCTACCTCCTTAGAATTTCGATAGTCCATCTTCTTACCAAATCCCATTGCTACAAAACATATTTTTCTAGACACAAATAAACTCTCCTTTTCTTCAAAATTATAAAGCGTAATTCCTTATAGTTGAAATTAAACTAGCAGAATTCCATCCAACTAAAACAGTGGCATTATTTTGTATCTTTAAAGGAACCCGTTCATTTCCCCACGGTTTAATTGCTATTATAGGTTTATTCATTCGTATTGCTTCGTTAATTTCATAATCAATCCATTCACTATACAAAGTATACATTCCCGATACTACTATTATTGCATTACACCCTCGTATCTGTTGTGTTAACTGCTCTTTTAAAGCAGCTTTTGTCTTTGTATTAAATGGGTTATCTGCTGAAACTGAGTGGTTTGACCACTTAAAGTTTGAAGCTGTATTTAGCCATTCGAGAATAGTATCATACTGTGTAGAATACTTCCATGAGTGACTTATAAGTAATCGATAGTTTTTTAATTCTGGCATAATATCCCTCCTATGTTATTGTCCGTAATATTTTTCAACAATAATTATACTGCAAAACACCCTAATATCAAAAATATTTCAACTATTACATAAGGAAAAAAGGTTACATTGTAAAAAGCTTATTTTTTCACATATATATTATTTTAACAGGTACAACAATTGTCTTTTTTGCAATCTTCTTCGTTATTACCTTTATTCGTGTAATTAACTAACTCCGTATACCATACTTTACTTAAAAAAATCCTATACACAATCGTTTCAATAGCATTTTTATAATTCTAAATGCGTATTTGTAAACTTCTTACATCGAAAAAGGAATACCTCTTTTTTCGAGGTATCCCTTAAACATAAGAATTAGTTTGTTGTATCTCCACACTCTATATCAACTATTACTGAAACATTAATATAGTTTTTAATCTCTTTATTTCGAATTTTATCGCGCTCATTTGTAAAAACGATATGCTTTAAAAAGTGCCTAAAATTAAGGATTTCTACATGGTTCGTCTTTGTAGCAACACACAAGTCTCTATATGAACTGTAATTGAAAATCGCTCCACACTTTCTTCTACTCCTTTCCCTTTTACTTCAAAAAATACCAATTAAATTTTATTACACGAATTTAAAAGACTTGAATCCAAATTATCAATTTGCGAATACAGTTCTACTACCCCTTCATTAAAACTTTTATTATCACTATTAGATTTTTGGCTTTTTAACAAATGTTTTAATCCTTTTTTAGCTTTTCAATTTCATCCCTACAAATCAGATCACATGTAGACATTCTATCGAGATAATATAAACAAGGATCTGACAATGAATTATCTACATATTTATTAAAATTCATTTGATTTTCATAAAGCATTTGAAACTTTCGACAATCAAAATCATCTTTAACATACTTTAAATAAGATAAGACTCTTGAATATTTATATCTGTAATATTCCGTTTTTTCGCGTCTCTTAATACCATAATATTTCAAATCTACTTCACCATAACTTTCTATAAATAATATATATAATACAGTTTTTCCAAATGCTTGTTTAATCTCTTTGATTTCTTTTAAAATATCATCTGTTTTAACAGATAGCGCATAGTAAAATGCATACACTTGACTGTTCGCATGACAGTTTTGATTTAACATAACTTTTTTATTTATCAACAAATCTCTTTTTAGGTTAGGATATCCTTTTAATACGTTTTGGTTGTTTTTAAAAAACTTATCTACTTTTTTAAAGTAAGTATCCTCTAACGGTACTGCAGATAAGGTTGCCAATTTATATTCAATCCAGACGCGTATAGAAAGCAACACAATAACTTTCGCTCTACATAGTGCTTCAAAGTCATTGGTATACAAATCATTCAAATAAGTATTAAGTTCAATGTAATCGACAAAGAATTTATTTGAACACCCTTTAAAATCATTAGCTTCATCACCTTTGGTAAAACAGTTATATAACTACTTATTAGATAAAATCCATATAGTTTCGCTTTTTGATTTTTTTGGATCATTGTATACTCTATTAAAAAAGGAGATTTTTAATATGGATAGATTATTTAAAACAATCAAAGAGAATTACCAAATGGTTATTACCATAGGAACAGCTGTATTAACAATACTTTATGGATTCATTTGCTGTTGCATCTACATTTATAACAAGGGATATTTCGCAGCAATAAACATGGATCCTAGTTTAATGAAAGTAAACTATATTGAATATATTTATTATTTAATATTCACTTTATTTTATTTTATCTTTTTCTATTTCACTGCATGTTGGTATTACTCTATTTTCAGTAATAATAATAACTTTTTAAATAAGTTAATTGTTTCCTTTCTTATATTATTTATAACATTATTAATATTTATATACTCATTTGATTGCTTGATTCATCATAAATTAGAATTAAAACGCCTAGTTTCACACTCAGCATTTATATATATTTTGATTGAATTTATTTTGCTTTTTATAATTTATACAAATCGTAAAAAACCATTCAAAATGCAAACATTAAAATATTTACTAATTGCGATAATATTAGTTTCTCCATGCATTACTTCTACTGTATATGATCAAGGTTATGATTCATTTAAAAACAAGTCCTTATTTACTACAACACTAGCGAATGATTATGTTGTAATGTATTGTAACGGTGATCAATACATTCTTTGTCCCTATGAATTAAAAAACAACATCCTAACCATCAATACCACCATACATAAAGTAGTAAGTGTTGAAAGTATTAATACGAAAACCATACATCCAAGTTCTGTAGAATTAAAGCCATAGATTGAGAATAAATTATTCTACTTAAAAATTACTTTTCTCATTCACGAAAAGTGTATTATACTAATCGAGACGAAGGTGACGCAAGAGGCGCACGACCAGCTACTGTACGCAGTGGCTGTTTTTATTTTTTGAACTATATATTCATAAATTTGTTGCATATCTGCTATCTATGAAACGTTCCACGGGTGTGGAGCCACTCAATCCATTTAGACAGAGCCATGCAACCCATTGCTAAGATCCACTAAATCCACGAAGAGAGCACTTCACCTTATAAACACAAGTATCTTTTTTGAGTTAAGACAAAAAAACACTACCGATTGGTTGTAATAGTGATCAAGCAGTTTATAGGCCAACGAAATATCTAATAAAATCATAAACATCTTTCATTCTTGGGTTTCTCCTCATCTATTTTGTATTCGCAAATCAACAAATACCCCAAATGTTATTTATAATGAGTATCCCTAAGATACTAATTCCATTTAACAATTATGATGTTTATGCAATCAGTCCATTTCAACAGTACTTACCACAATCTCATCATCGAACTTGTTTAAAATCAATTCATTTTTATTTAAAATCTGTAAAACTTCTTTTAATGTTTTAAATGCATAAGCACCTTTACCAACATATTTTTTGGGCCATTGAATTAAAGGATTATCAATTGCAGATTGTGGAATTAAAACATCTCTACCTTGTTTTAATGCATAATCGGCTTGTTTCAATGCACCACTCGATTCTTGTGCTTCCATAATGATAGTTGCTAATGAAAGACCACTCATAACTCCATTACGTGTTGGAAAATTTCATCTATTATCTATTAATAACATTACATGGTAGAAATTGAGTTACTACCAACCCATTCTTTTCAATTTGAATTTGTAGTTCATTTTCTTGTTGTATACTAAATTCTCAACCCATTGAGTTCATAACAAAATATGTATATAATTTTGTTATGAATAAGGAGGTGCTTTTATGCCGAAAATCAAATCAAGTGCTGATTTAAGGAACAATTACAATGAAATTTCTACATTTTGTCATAATTATCCAGAACCAGTTTTTATTACAAAAAATGGAAAAGGCGACCTTGCAGTTATGAGTATTGAAGCCTACGAAGATCTTACCAGCCGCTTTGAGCTATACAGCCAAATTAAAGAAGGAATGGATGATGTTGCATCAGGTAATACCAAGCCTTTCTCTAAAGCTATGGCAGATATCAGGAGTCGCCGAACACGATGAGTTATCAGCTTCATATCACATCCACCGCAGAGCATGATATTATGCGTGCTGTGGATTACATCGAATTTGTACTCAAAAATCCTCAAGCTGCTGACAATCTGTTAGATGCTGTCACAAAGCAGATAGGAACATTATCAGATTTTCCTCAAAAGTTCCATATTGTCGATGATCCAGTTTTAGCCAGTTGGGAAATTCGTTTTATAATAATCAATAATTACCTTGCCTTTTATACTATTAATGAAGAAAAGAAGACCGTTACTGTAGTCCGTTTTCTCTACAAGAAAAGCAACTGGTGTTCCATTCTTCGACAGGTGATAATGTCAAGATAAAATTCACCAAAATGGATCGTTTAATT
>UMJI01053722.1_pt1 | contig 16932 bp, 10 predicted proteins | sample 1965991 | NCBI WGS metagenome assembly UMJI01 (sample SAMEA4836140, study PRJEB28245) | human gut metagenome | biome: gut microbiome; material: fecal sample | place: Denmark | collected 2008
TTGGGGCGATGAGCAAGCGGCTTAAAAGCTGTAAACTGCTGTATAATAAATCAAAACAAAATATACTTAAAGTTGACAGTATCATCTGTAAAGGTAGCTATTGCATCTGAACGTGTATCATGAGAGAGGGTTGAGGAATGTGTATCGGTTGAAATGGTGCCTGCCCATCGTATCAGCATCTATATGCTTATTCCCTGCGAATGGAGTAGAGGCAGCTCCGGTAGAGGATTGGGTCTATGCGGATCTGGATCATCTCGCGCAGGAGGGCTATTTAAAGCTTCCCTTAAAAGACATTCATCAGCTAAATAGAACAGAACTTTCTGAACTAGTTGAAAATATTTTAGATAACATAGAGACGAATCCAGAGCAATACACATGCCAAGATGCTGAAAAATCGAATCTATCATCAGCGACAGGAAGATCCGTGCATGATACTGGCCGCATCGATACGTATCCCCGTTCGAGGCAGATTCATGCGCGGCGTGCAACCGATGCATTGGCACGGCAATCCCTGAGAGGCGTGAATCGATTGGAGGTAATGAGGCGGCTAGAAGCACAGTCTGAGAAAGAGCAGGCGCTGCTGGAACGGGATGCTTCTGAATGGGCTGCTGCCAAGGGAGCACCTCATCATGATGCCGGTACAGGCATTCAGCCAGCATTATCCGAGTGGGCGGCTGAATATGGCTTTGTGACAAGAATGATATTGGATGATCGTGTGCGCATCCGTCTGGCGGAAGAACAGCTGAGAAGAGCTAAAAAGCAGCTAGAGAAACAGGTAGCTGGAAAGGCGTATGCACAGCGCGATATCGAGATTGCGGCCAAGAGATTGTCTTGGCGCAGGCAGATGGAGCAGGCCTTGGTACGCCGCCAGTCTCTGTTGATGCGGAAAATATCTTCGGCGGGCGTCCCGTATGGCACAGGACTTACTTCGGACGACAAGCGAGATGATTTCCTGCGCATTTCGGATCTGCGTGCTGAGTTCATTGCAGAGTTGCAGAAGTCGGGATATACAGATGATCAAAATGCGCATCTTGTTGATGATCTGCCTGTTCAAGATATTTTGTTACCACGGCTTCGCTTGGATGGAGAAGTCCGCGTGGCTGGTCGCCATTCCACAGGTGGACGCAGGGAATATCATCAAAATGTCTCAGAGTTACGTTCTAGGGTTTATCCCAGCTATGATATTGATGGGAATTGGCACGCTATCGGCATGTTTGAGGCCAAGAAGAATTTCGGAGATCGAGATGACCATGTATTTCGATTCGATCGATATTATCTGGAAGGGATGGCAGGGCAGGCTAAGCTGACAATCGGCGCAAGCAGTTCCTTCATGGCAAATGGCAATGTATACGATAGCAAATTCAGGGGACTGCGCATACGCGCTGGTCAACCTATCGCATATACCTTTGAATATGGCAAAGCGAATGATGCGGACTTGACGTGGGATTTATCAGCCAATTATGAACAGCCTTTATATGGCTTGGGCGCAGGCTTCTATCAATTTGTTGATGGACGTGACCGCTTCGACCATATCGTTCCTGGAACGCAGAGCATTGCCATGTTGCGAGCGCATCGTCTGATGGGGGATTTTGATGCGGGTATTATGCTCTTGTATGGAAAAGACCGCGGACATGATGGAACAGGATATGTTCTTTCTCTTTCGAATGGGGCAGAGAAAAGCTGGATCCGCCATAATCGGAATTGGTGGTTGAATTATTACTACCAGCCCTATGAAACGTATTATCAGCATACGATGAACGGTACAGCAGATCTTATGCGGAAATACGGCGGCATGAAAGGAATAGGGATGGGGTACTCTTATACTGTGGCGCCTGATCTTCTGTGGACCATAGAGTATTATCATCTCAATGAATTAGATGGCGGAAAAAAGAGCAATACGATATGGGGAGCACTTACATATTATTTCAAGAATTACGAGGATTGAAAATATCATTTTAGATAATCGAAAGATATAAATCAAATTGCTATACATGGGAGTTGGATAGGGATGCATTTTGCAGAACGATTGCAAGAGAGAAAGAGATATCTTGCTGTTTTGGGGCTAGGATACGTTGGGCTACCTTTGGCTGTGCGTTTTTCTGAGTATTTCTCGGTCTTCGGGATGGACCAAAATGAAGAGAAGATCGCATCTTATCGGGCTGGACACGATGTAACAGAGGAAGTCGGTGATGAAGCACTGAAGGGAGCATCCATCACTTATACGTCGGATATGTCGTGCATCCGTCAGGCGTCATTCATCATCGTGGCTGTGCCGACGCCAGTGCATGACGATAAGACACCAGACCTCGGGCCGGTGGTCTCGGCCAGTCACAGTGTCGGCCGCTATCTGCAGAAAGGCAGTGTCGTCGTCTACGAGTCGACGGTCTATCCTGGTGTGACGGAAGAGCTTTGCCGTCCCATCCTTGAACAGGAATCTGGCCTCGTCTGCGGGCATGATTTCAAGATTGGCTATTCGCCAGAGCGCATCAATCCGGGCGACTGGAAGCACGGCCTTGCACAGGTGACGAAAATCGTCTCTGGCTGTGATGAAGAGGCCTTGGATATTATCGCACAGATTTACGGGACAGCGATTCCCTCCATCTACCGTGCGGCAAGTATCAAGGTGGCAGAGGCAGCCAAACTCGTCGAGAACGCGCAGCGCGATGTCAACATCGCCTTCATGAATGAGCTCTCGCGTGCCTTCCATCGCATGGGCATTGATACGAACGAAGTGGCAGATGCCATGGACACGAAATGGAATGCCCTTCACTTCCGCCCGGGGCTTGTCGGCGGTCATTGCATTGGCGTCGATCCGTATTACTTTATCTATCAAGCGGAGCGGTACGGCGGCCATGCGCCCCTCGTCACGGCAGCGCGCCAGACGAACGAGGGCATGAGCGTCTTCGTGACGGGCAATATCGTGCGGGAGCTCATCCGACAGAAAATCGATGTGGCGAAGGCGCGCATTGTCCTGTTCGGCATGACCTTCAAGGAGAATTGCCCGGATACGCGCAACTCCAGTGCCGTCGATATCTATCGCCAGCTCAAGTCATACGGCATTGAGCCCTTGGCTGTCGATCCGCACGTCGAGGCCACGGCGTTCCGGCGTGAGTTTGGCATATCCTTGCAGCCGCTTGATTCCATCCGGGATGCGGATGCACTCGTCTTTCTTGTGGCTCATCGGGAGTACACCGCGTGGAACATGACGGATCTTCGCGCGATGGTGCGAGCAGGGGACGAGGGGCGCCCGCTGCTCGTCGATGTCAAGCGCGTATTCAAGCGCGTGGATGCTGAGGCAGCAGGCTTTGCCTACTGGGGACTCTGATGGGAAGACCTGCTTGATGTATGGATTTTTCGGGCATTCGAAAGGGAAGTGGATGGATTGAGTTATAAGAAGATCGCAGCCATTGCTGGTGTGGTCATCTTGATTGTCTGCGGCTGCCTGGTCTATTGGCGCGATCATGTCCTGGTTGAAAAACGCGATATCCCGGCACTCACGGATGTGAGTGCCGCCTATCGAGCCGATGAAGAGATTGCGGCAGCAAAAGGCAAACTGGAGGAGGGCATTGTTCCGGCAGAGGTCATCACGACACTGCCGGCCGGGGGTAATTGTGTGGCGATTGTCATCGACGGTTTGCCGGACCGGCCGTTGGCTTCAAGGATTGTGGATGTGCTGCAGAAACATCACGCGGAGGCAACGTTCTTTGTCGAGGGGCAGAATGCGGCCGATGAACCGGAGACCGTCCGCCTGCTGCGCGATGCCGGCTTTGAGCTTGGCAATTATACCTTTGTCGGATTAGCTGGTTTTGATAAGGTATCACAGGATGAGCAGCTCGAAGAGATCTGCCGGACGCAGAAGATCATCTCGGTTCGCTCGGCGTTTACGCCTACGCTTTTCCGCGCGCCTCGGACCGTGTTTACCGATGCGTTGCTGCAGGCGGTACATGCGGCGGGGATACCGTATGCTGTCAAGGAAAATGTGCGCGTCCCGTGCCATGCGCTCGTCGATGAGGCAGCGGCTGATGCGTATGTCGCTGGCATTGCAGATGGCAGTATCATCGCCATTCCTGCCAATCGTCCTGTAGAGCGTAAGGCTGATACGGAAGGGAAAATCGATGAGCGGCCGGCCATTGACATGAAGCCGACCATCCAGGATGCAGGCGAGCAGGCACCAGCCGCGACAGAAGATCTGGCGAGTGAATTGGATCGCCTGCTCACAGCGCTGGAGAAGCGGGGCTTCAAGGTCATGAATGTCAATGGCTTCCGCAAGATCCACTACATCCCGGCAAATGCGGCTGTTGCTGGTGAACAGGCTGCCAATGCTGTGAGCAAGAATGTGACCGATAAGATGCAGGGAGGTGAAGCAGGTGGCCAATGACAACAAGAAGAAAGTGCCTGTCGTGGAAGACGTGCTCTTTCATCAAAAACCAGACCGGCGTCTGCTCTCCTATGCACCTGATGTGACGGGACAACGCACGAATCGAGACCGTCGAGGTCGCGATTCGTCTACCCCTGGCACGAGCGAGGGATACATCAAGCTTCAGCAGGATGACAAGAATGGACAGCGCTACCTCGTCGACTACGAAGTGACGGTACGCTTCACGCTGGATGGCAGGAAGCAGTCTATCAAGATGAAGGGCGAGGATATCTCGACGACGGGCATCCTTTTGACGATGCCTGCTTCAGAGAACCCCATTTTGCTGAAGGATGCGCAGGACATCCGCTTGACCTTCGAAATCACGCCAGGATCGATGCCGGAGGGCTATGAGATGATGGTCCGCAAGATACCTGCAGCGTGTGTCCGCGAAGCATCGCGCCCCGATGGAACGCACATCTATGGCATGCAGTTCCAGTCGACGCTGGCAGAATTCTCGAATACGCATCGCAAGAACTACATGCTCGCTGTCGCGTCGTTCTTCCTGGCCGTCATTGTCTTTGTCATCGTGCTCATGCGTGCGGAATCCGTCATCTACTTCCAGTTCAATCGCTGGCTCTATCTCTACAGCATCATTGCGGCTACATTCCTGCTGACGCGCTATCTGTTCGGTTCTTTTTACCGTCCGACAAAGATTGATCCAGATTACACGCCGGGCGTCACGATCATCGTGCCCTGCTTCAATGAAGAGCAGTGGATACAGCATACGATACTCGGCTGCATCAATCAGGACTATCCGATTGACAAGCTTGAAGTCATCGTCGTCGATGACTGCTCGAATGATCATTCCGTCGACAAGATCCGGGAGATGATAGAGCGGCTCAAAGAGTCGGATGGCGATCAGAAAATGTACCGCGTAGAGGATCGACTGCACTATTATGTCCAGCCTGTCAATAAGGGAAAGCGTGAGGCCATGGCTGTCGGTGCAAAGATGGCCAAGCATGAACTCCTAGTCTTTGTCGACTCCGACAGTTTCCTCGATCCCTATGCCGTTCGCAACATCGTGCAGCCGTTCAAGGACAAGAAGATGGGCGGCGTCTCGGGACGCACGGATGTCGCGAATACCTACACGAATGCGCTGACGAAGATGCAGGCCGTCCGCTATTACATCGCCTTCCGCATCATGAAGGCAGCAGAGGGCTATTTCGATGCCGTCACATGCCTTTCGGGGCCGCTTTCGTGCTATCGCAAGGACCTCGTGCTCGAGTACTGTGACGATTGGCTCAACCAGAAATTCCTCGGTCAGCGCGCGACATTCGGCGATGACCGCAGCATGACGAATTTCATCCTGCGCCATCATCGCACGACGTATCAGGATACAGCTGTTTGCATGACCATCGTGCCAAACTCGCATAAGATGTTCCTGCGCCAGCAGATGCGCTGGAAGCGCTCGTGGCTCAGAGAATCCATCATCGCAGCGCGTTACATGTGGAAGAAGGAGCCGTTCATGTCGCTGAGCTTCTACATGGGTCTGCTCGTGCCGATTGCCGCGCCAATCATCGTGCTCTACAACCTCATCTACATCCCCATCATGCACCGCGTCTTCCCCTTGACATTCCTCGTCGGCATGTTGATGATGGCCTTGCTCATGAGCATGGCACAGCTCTTCCTGCGGCGCAGCACGACCTGGATCTTCGGCGTCTGGTTCTGTCTCTACTACGAGGCTGTCCTGCTCTGGCAGATGCCAGTCGCCTGGTTCACTTTCTGGAAATCGACCTGGGGGACGCGATTGACGCCAGCCGACCTTGCTGAGCTCGAGAAGGAAACGAAAAAGCGGCAGGAAAAAGAGGCGCGAAAGGGAAAGAAGGTGGATGACCATTGAAGGATACGAAGGATTCTATGAAACACGATGACATGCCTGTTGCACCGAATGAAGAAAAAGTACAGCAGGAAGATCTTCAGTCTGAGGTCCAGGCGCTGGGCGATGAAGCATTCACGCGGCGCAAGGACCGGTTCAAGCGCATTCGCACCGTGATCCAGCTCTTGATCCTGGCGCTGAGTGCAGCCATCCTGATCAATCTCTTCTTTCACCTCAAGACGTATCATCCGTATGACGATTCAGCTGTATCGGACAGCGGGGAGGATACGGGCTTCATTGCCATCTCATACTTTGGTGTCGACCGCATCGGCGATTCGTCGACGCTGATCGGCAAGGACCTTCTGGAAGAGCATCTCTCAGCACTGAAGGACCAGGGCTATGTGACTATCACGCAGAAAGATATCGAGGACTATTACGAGAATGGCAAGCCGTTGCCGAAACGGGCGCTCTACCTGATGTTCGAGGATGGACGGCGCGATACCGCAATCTTTGCCGACAATCTCATGGAGCGCTACAACTACAAGGCGACGATGATGACATATGCTGGCAACTTCGACCGTGAGGATCCGAAGTTTCTCAAGCCAAAGGAGCTTCGCGATATGGAGGATTCGACGTTCTGGGAGATGGGCACGAATGGCTACCGCCTCGAGTACATCAATGTCATGGACCGCTATGGCAATTACATCGGCGAGATCAATCCACTTCGCTATGCGATGATCCATCCGTATCTCGGTCGCCATTACAATCATTACCTGATGGATTACATCCGGGATAAAGATGGTGTGCCAAAGGAAAGCTACAGTCACATGAAGCGCCGTGTCAATTACGATTATGAACGCCTTCGCGATGTCTATGAAGATAAGCTGGGCTATGTGCCGCATACGTATGTGCTCATGCATTCCAATACGGGGCGCTTTGGCAATAACCGCGACATCAGCCCCATCAACGAACAGTGGATGCGCAATCTCTTCACGATGAATTTCAATCGAGAGGGGTATTGCTTCAATCAGCGAAACAGCAGCATCTACGACCTCACGCGCATGCAGCCGCAGCCATACTGGCCGGTCAATCATCTGCTCATGCGCATCAAGTACGACATCAATCAGCCGATCACCTTCAAGCAGGGCGACGACCGCCATCAGCAGGATTGGGTCAATCTGAAGGGGGCAGCACAGATCAAGGCAGAGAAATACATCTTGACGACACTGCCAGAGGGGGAGGCACTCTCACGCCTGCAGTCCAGCAACGGTTTCCGTGATGTGCGTATCCGCACGCGCCTGGAAGGCAATGCCTTCGGTGCGCAGAACATCTACTTCCGCGCATCAGATGACTTGAGTCGCTACGATGAGGTCAGCTTGCGCAATGGTGAGCTCGTCGTGACCGAGAAAGTCGGTGGCGCGGAAAGGGAACTCTATCGTGAAAAGCTGGCTGTCATCCTGGGGGAGCCAATCCCGTCGAAGGAAGAGGCAAAGCGTGAGGCGGAAGTCCGAGAAAACGAGGCATTTGCGTGCTATGCTGATTCTCCTGCTGAAGCGAAGGAGTACCTGTCGCGCGCGCAGTCACGGAAGAATCAGCCCGTAGCTTCCGTGGATGATGGAGCCGAGCCGGACGAGGTTGTGACGAGCTTCCATGCGCGGAGCTTCCATGACTTGGATATCGCCTTCAAGGATGATCATCTGACGGTCAGGGTAGATGATCATAAAGCTGCCGAGGATATTACCCTGGCGAATGCGCAGAAGGGCGGAGTCTTCCTTGGAGCGGATTGGAAACCGGATGCTTGGAGCCAGCGCAACCTGGCCGACGATGTCTACGATGCGGTCTTTGACCGCTTCACGATTTCTGCGAATACTGGCAAGGCTGCCAAGGATGAGAAAGTCCTGTTCACCATGCAGTACACAGGAGTGGAATACTACGAACAGCGAGCTAAGGACGTCTGGGAGGCCATCCTGAAATGGTTCCTGACGTATCTTTAAGCACGTATTGGCTCCAAAGAAAGGAAGATTGCAGTAGTGATGAAGAAGAAAGTGAAATACGCGGCACTATTGACGGCCTTGATGCTCGCTTCTACGGCAGCTGGCCTGAGCTGCGCCGGTGCTGAGCCAGTAAAGCCCGGCCCGCATCCAGAGGCCCGTCTCTCAGCCTGGTCTGCTTATTGGGATGATGCGAGTGGCAGGCAGGAGTACCGGGATATCCGCCATCATCTCAGCGGCTTCTCCGCATTTGCAGCTTCCTATGGACCGGATGATGTGCTCGTCGTGCCGGATGAGACTGCGCGGGCATTGGAGCAGGCTAAGAAAGACGGCAAGGAGGCGTATCTGACTATCGTCAATGACAACCAGGATCCTTCTGGGCGAGCCGTCGAAAAAGATCCTGCTTTGACAAAGCGCCTGCTTCGCGATGATGATGCGCGCCAGGAGCAAGTCGCTACAATCGTGGAGCAGGCCAGGAAGCTCGGTGCAACTGGTGTGGAGCTGGACTATGAGCGCGTCTTCAAGGATAAGGAATTACAGCAGGAATACCTGCATTTCACCTATCAGCTGAGTCTGGCTTGCACGCGTGCAGACCTCAAGCTGCGCATCATCCTCGAGCCTTCTGCTCCGTTTGACGCGCCGTTCGCCAAGGGGCCGGAATACGTCGTCATGCTCTACAACCTGCACGGGCTCCACAATGGCCCAGGGCCGAAGGCTGACGGCGCCTTCATCCGCAAGACCATCAGCAAGATGGAGAAACTGCCGGGCAGGAAGTCCGTGGCAATTGCCACGGGCGGCTGCCTCTGGCAGGATTACAAGCTGATGGGCCTGAGCCGCGGCAAGACGCGCTTCCTGTCAAGCCAGGAGGCAGAAGTATTGGCCAAGGAAAAGGACGCCCATGTCGCGCGGGATGAAGCGAGCGGTGCTCTGACGTTTTCCTATGAGGAAGACAAGCACCACTATGAAGTCTGGTATGCCGACGATGAGACGCTCAATGCCTGGATCACGGAAATCGCCAACCTCGGTATCCACGATGTGAGTATCTGGCGCCTTGGTGGAAATGGCTCAGAGATGATCCGGGGCGTCCGTCCATGATGATGCAGGGTGTATCGTACCCAATCGATAGGGAGTGTTTTGTGTGCGTAAAAAGCAAATGATCGGAAGTATCGTGCTCGGTATGATGATGACAGCTGCCTGCTCTCTTCCGAGTACGCCTGCTGTGCATGCAGCGGCGTCTCAAGAGAAACTGGTGACACAGCCATTGACACAGAAGCCGGCTGTGATAGCTAGGTCTGCTGCGGTTCATCCCGCTGTGCCAATCCCGCAGGAGGTGCGGGTGGCCCTGGCTCGCAATCAGGGCAGGCAGGCGGAAAAATGGCGTTTCATCCCATCGACTCACCAATCGGTGATCTTCACATTCGGCGGCCTTTCGAAGAAAGAGCCTCTGACCCACGTACTCGATGCGATGAAGGCAAATGGGATGCACGGCACCTTCTTTGTGACGGAGCGCGAGTTGAAGCGCAATGCCGAGAACATCCGCCTGATTCAATCCTACGGGCAGGATCTCGGCATCGGTCTGACCTCCATCAAGGGCGGTGGCACGGCAGAGGAATACGCAGCGCAGATCCAGCGTGTCCGGAACGGATTGCAACAGCAGTACGGCGTGACGACGGATATCGTGCGGCAGATGGCCTCCTCTGATAATGAAGCCGGCATGAAGGAAGCGGCTTCTGCCATGAAGTGCTGGTTCGTCGGCCAGGGACTCAATGTCGTGCAGTCCAAGGACAAGCAGGCACAGTCAGCCGATGAAGTCATGCCACATATCTTCGGCAAATGGACAACGTCGCTGAACCGCAATGAGATTGTCTATATCCGTACCGACTACTATGAAAAGCCAGATCTGGCGGCAGAGGTCATGATGGCCATCCAGCATCAGAAAGTCGACAACATCGCTTATGCGGCTTATGGCGATAATCCAGAGGATAATGAGCAGAATGACTCTGCCTATCAGATTGTCTCGGTGCAGGATGTCCTGGCTCATCCTGCAGAGCTCTACCAGTATCCTGTCGAGAGCATGGACCTTCCCATTGAGATGCAGCCGGGTTATGGTGTGGGCTACATCACGAAGAAGAATTTTCAGCGAGAGTTCCTCAAGCGCTATATTGGAGCGCCAGAAGTCAGGACAAACGACCGCATATTCGGCTTCACCGAGAAGGAGCTGGCCCTCGCTGATAAGACGGGGCAGGTCAAGACAGCTGCTTCCCAAACGGTATTCCTAACCTTTGATGATTGGGGGCATGACGATAACATCAATAAGTTGCTTTATGTCCTGCGCAAGCACCGCGTGCATGCGACATTTTTTGTCATTACCAAGAATATGGTGCACAATCCGAACCTCCTGCGCGCCATCGTGGCAGATGGCAATGAAGTGGGCAGCCATACCGACCATCATGTGCCAATGCTGCGCGTGGATGAGAAGGGAAGAAGCTATATCGTGGAAGACGATGCAACGTATCGCCAGAACGTCCGATCCTCGTATGAGAAATTGTTCAATACCATCGGTGATATGAAGATTGAGGGGGGCAGCCGCTATGGCCTTACGCGGCTCCTACGTCCGCCAGAATTGGCAGTCAGCCGTCCGGGCTGTGCCGTTGCATTAGACGAGGGGTTCACTTACTTGGTCAGCGGCTCAGGCAGTGCCGAGGACTATGGCTCTGTTTCCATGGAGTCGCTTGAGGGCATCATGGATCACATCGTCCACAAGCGCAATGGCGATGTACGTCGTGGTGCCATCATGATCATGCACATGAGCGGAACTGCTGCGCGCACGCCGTATGCACTCGACCTTTTCTTGACAAAGAACGACCAGCGTCCGGAAGGAGATCCAAAGAAGTTCAAGGTCGGGCTGCTCGGGGATTATCTTATAGATGGCTACGACCAACGCATGGTGACACCGAAGGATATGCGTGAGAAGCGGATTGATTTCTAATAGTTGATATCTATACAAGGTCTAGGAAATATTATTCTTGTCAATATTTCCTAGACCCTTGTTTTTCTGAATAAAATCATTTTTAGCACGGTTATTGTCTTCTCTGTGACAATATGGTAGCATATGAGGTAGTTTCTGCGAAAAATGTTACATTTGGATGTCATTTGTATACACTATTTGGAAAAGAGGTGCTCAATAGGGCATGGAATCAACGAATGTATCGGATGAGGTGCTCAATCTCATGCTGGGGGCTGTGGCTCTGTTCCGGGCGGATGAAAGCATTTTTTGTGCCAATGAAGCGATGCAAGATCTATATGACTGTCAGTCACAGAGGGAGTTCTTTGAACTGACGGGGGCATCGTTCCGCGGCATGGTCTTGCCAGAGCATTACGAGTCCATTGCCATGATGGTGGAGAAGGCGATGCAACACGGCAGTGCTCTGCAGGGGGGCCTGCCGGTCAGTTACTCGTATCTTTCCTTCTGCATCTGCACGAAGACGGGCCGGTTCCGCTCGGTCGAGGGTTCCATACGCCGTGTCTGCCACCACGGCGTATGGCTCTGGTCGCTCTTGCTCGTCGATGTCTACGCGCGCTTTCTCGCGGTGGAGCGCGATGCCCTGACGAATCTCATGGGCAGGCACCTCTTTTTTTCCAAGGTGTCGGAGCGCGAGGAAGCTGACCGCGCTGAAGGCGTCTACGGCAGGGACGCGCTGGCGTACTTCAATCTGACGAACTTCAAGCAGTACAATGCGACGTACGGTGCGGAGGGCGGCGATGATTTCCTGCGCAAGATCGCGACGGTCCTGCGGCACACCTTTCCCGATGCGCCACTGGCCCGCATGTCGTCGGATATCTTCATGGCCTTGGTGCCGGCAGGCGATGCGCAGAGCCGCATTGAGGAGGCCGTGCAGGAAGTCAATGGCCTGCTCGAGGGGGAGAACACGTACCTGCACGCGGGCATACGCTACTTCTCGCCACAGGAGCGCGTGCCGGTCAGCATGGCCTGCGAGCAGGCGAAGGCGGCCTGTGATTCCATCAAGAAGGAGCGCAGCCGCGCCTACTGCATCTTCTCAGAGCATCTCCGGCAGGAATTGGAGATTCGCTCCTATGTCATCTCCCACATCGACGAGGCCGTCGAGAACGGCTACATCGAGATCTACTACCAGCCAGTCGTGCGCACGTTGACGGGGAAACTCGCAGGCATGGAGGCCTTGGCGCGCTGGCGTGACCCGGTTTACGGATTCCTGCGCCCCGATCAGTTCATCCCGGTGCTCGAGGAGGAGCGCCTCATCGACAAGCTCGACCGCTATGTCATACGGGAATGTGGGCGCCAGCTCCGCAGGCAGATCGATGCACATCGGCCCATCGTGCCGATCTCGTTCAATGTGTCGCGCATGGATTTCCAGCTCATGGATGTCCTTTCAGAGATCGAGGCGGTCGTCCGGGAGAATGAGCTGCCGCGCGACTACCTGCGCATCGAGATCACGGAGACGGCCATGGTGCAGGACAGCGACAAGATCTTGAAGATGATCGACCGCTTCCGCGGCAATGGCTATTCGGTCTGGCTCGATGATTTTGGCAGCGGCTACTCTTCCCTGAATGTGCTCAAGGATTACCATTTCGATGAGCTCAAGATCGACATGGAGTTCCTGCGCGCCTTCAATGACACGAGTCGCAAGATTATCACATCGGTCGTCATGATGGCCAAGGCCATCGGCATCCACACATTGGCAGAGGGCGTCGAGACGAGGGAGCAGGTGAGGTTCCTTCGCAGCATCGGCTGCGAGAAGATACAGGGCTATCATTACGGGCGCCCGATGCCGTATGACGAGCTGCTCGTGCATTGCCAGGAGCGTCATCTGCGCGCAGAGACGCGCGAGGAAGCGCGCATCTATGAGAAGGCAGGCCTCTTCAATGTCATCATGGCTTCGCCGGTGGCCCTGTTCCTCGACGATGGCCGGAATCTGTACATGGCCTACGAGAACGACGCTTATCGGAAGGTCATGAAGGGCGTGGGCATCTCGGGACGGCGCGCCGTCAACTGGATCATCCATTCGCTCGATGACGCGCGGAAGGAGAGGCTGCGCGCCTATGCCGACCGCGTGACGCGCAACCGTCCCTGCAAGGTGTCGGAGACGTTCCTGCTGGACGGCAGGCGCCTGCGCGTCCGCGCCAAGACCCTGGCCGGCCTGCCGGGCTTCCACATCCACATGGCGGAGATCGTGGACCTCACGCGCGATGCCGACTCCCTTTGAGCGAAGCGAGCGGGCAACAAAAAAACTTCCCGGGATGGGAAGTTTTTTTGTTGCCCGTTCAGTTGTCCTGGCTGGCGGTGTCCTTTTCTTTGGCTGCTTCGCGCTTGCGCGTGAGGTAGGCGTCCATGGCCTTGGCGACGTGCTTGGCATCCTTGACGACTTCGACGACGTTGGCCGGGCCGAGGACGACGTCGCCGCCGGAGAAGACGCCCTCGCGTGTCGTAGCGCCGTTCTCGTCGACTTCGACGAGGCCGCGGTTGTCGACCTCGAGGCCCGTCGTCGTACGGACGATCTTGTCCTTCGGGGCCTGGCTGACGGCAATGATCGTGCTGTCGGCGGGGTAGAGCTGCGGCTCATCTTCGCTGAGCAGGTTGCCGTCTGCATCGAAGTGGCGCTCGTAGAGCATCGGGCCGTCCTTCGTGATGGCGGCGACGCCCTTGCAGAGATCAAACTCGACGCCGTCTGCCTGTGCGTATTCGTACTCGCGGATGCTCGCGCGGACTTCATTGCGGCGCGCGTAGACGGTGACGAAGCGGCTGCCCTTGCGGATGGCTGTGCGGGCGGCATCCATCGCGGAGTTGCCCGAGCCGATGACGGCGACGCGGTCGCCGAGCTGGTAGACATCTGGGTTCTGCAGGTAGTCGACGGCGTAGTGGCAGTTGCCGAGGCTCTCGCCGCGCACGCCGAGGCCGCGCGGACGCCAGACGCCGGAGCCGATGAAGACAGCATCGTAGCCGTCTTTGAACAAGGTATCGAGCGTCAGTATGCCGCCGATGGATGTGTTCGGGCGGATGTGGATGCCGAGCTCGACGAGCTTCTTCTGGTAGCGGTTGAGGATGTCGAGCGGCAGGCGGAAGGACGGGATGCCGTAGCGCATCATGCCGCCGAGCTTGCTCTTGCGCTCGAAGATTGTCACATCGTAGCCGAGCTGGGCGAGCTTGACGCTGACCGTGATGCCGGTCGGGCCCGCGCCGATGACGGCGACATTCTGTCCCTTGGGCGGCTCGTGTTCCATGATGACCTTGTCGAGGTAGATGTCGGAGATGTAATGTTCGATGCTCGAGATCTGCACCGGAGCACCCTTGCGCCCCTGGATGCAGTTGCCTTCGCACTGCTTCTCGTGGTCGCAGACGAGGGAGCAGACGATGCTCATCGGGTTGTTGATGAAGAGCATCTCGCCTGCTTCATTGATCTGTCCGTCGAGGAAGAGCCGGATCATCTCGGGGATATTCGTCTGAGCCGGGCAGCCTTTGAGGCGGCAGAGCGGCTTCTTGCACTGGAGGCAGCGGCGTGCCTCATTGATGACATGGATGGCCATGCACTATCACCTATTCCTTTTGTTGTACCGTTCCCAATTTATTGGGAGTAATTGTGTATTTCTTTTATTATTGTAACCGAAAGTTTTCAGAGAGACAAGTTTCGAATATATTCTCAATATTACATCATTACTAAATATTAACAGCAAAAACGTTGACAATAAATGAGGATAATGTTATGATAGACAAGGTAATGCGCATCATGCAAGGAATATCTTCCCATCATGCATGGCGCAGTGTAAGACAAATGAAAGGCAGCCGGAATAGCCGACCGGCTGTCTTTCTCCATGTTTTGCACCGGGGGGGTGCAAAACATGAAAGAAAGGGGACGATCCGTCTGTGTTAGAAGGAATCTGTATTGCGGTGGCCCTTATCGGTCTCATGTATTTTGCTTACCGCGGCTGGTCGATCATCCTGATCGCACCAATTTTTGCAGGTGTCGCAGCGCTTGCGAGTATTTTCGGCGTCCTGCCGACGTACAGTGAGCTCTACATGACACGCATGGCTGAGTACACGAAGTCATACTACCCGATCTTCCTGTTCGGTGCAGTCTTTGCGCGCCTGATGGAGAAGGGCGGCCTGGCTTCCTCAGTTGCGGCGAAAATCGTCGATGTGCTCGGCGAGAAGCGTGCTGTTCTCGCAGTCCTCCTGGGCTGCGGCGCACTGACATACGGCGGCCTTTCCGTCTTTGTCGTCGCCTTCGTCATGTATCCATTTGGTGCGGTTGTCTTCCGCAAGGCAGACATCCCGAAGCGCCTGCTGCCGGCAACGCTCTGGGTCGGCATCTTCTCCTTCGCGATGGTCGCCCTGCCAGGCACCCCGCAGATCCAGAACATCATCCCGTCCTCGTACTTCTCGACGAGTACGTGGTCGGCGCCAATCATCGGCCTCTTCGCCTCGTTCCTGTTCCTGCTGATCGGCTGGGGCTGGGTGACGCGCCGTGCGAAAATCCTCAAGGCGCGCGGCGAGGGGTATGGCCGCCACTTCGAAGGCGGCCCGCACCACAAGCCGAGCCCGAAGATCCGCATCCCGTGGTACTGGGCTCTGCTGCCGCTCGTCATGGTCATCGTGATCAATATCATCCTCTCAAACCCGTTCAAATGGGAATGGGGCTTCCATTGGGATCCTGAGGCGCTCTCGGCCTTCCTGCCGCTCAAGCTCAGCCTGCTGGCGGCGAATGTCGGCAAGGTATCGGCCATCTGGTCCATCACGGTCGCGCTCATCATCAGCAGCATCGCGGCAGCCTTCATCGGCCGCAAGCGCTTCATCGTCATGGACGGCTTCCTGGCACCAATCAACTACGCGGCCATCTCGTCGGCGACAGCTGTCCTCAATGTCGCATCAGGCTACGCCTTCGGTTGCGTCATCACGAGCCTGCCGGGCTTTGTCCCTGTCACGCAGGCGCTCATCGGCATCGCGGACTCGTTCGGCCCGCTGCTCTCGGCCGTCATCACGACGAACATCATGGCTGGCATCACGGGCTCCGCTTCGGGCGGCCTGACGATCGCGCTCTCGATGCTCGGTGACCAGTGGGCAGCCATGGCACAGGCCGCTGGCATCCCACTCGAGGTCCTGCACCGCATCGTCGCCATCGCCTCGGTCGGCATCGATCCGGTCCCGCACTGCGGCGCGCTCGTCACGCTGCTCGCAATCTGCGGCCTCACGCATCACGATTCGTACTTCGATATCGCGGTCATCATGGGACTCAAGTTCTTCGTCCCATTCCTCTGCATCCTGTTCTACATGGTAACGGGACTTGCCTGAGGCGGGAAAACATCATACAATAGAGACAGGCATGCATACGCGTGCCTGTTTTTTCTCGTCTTTTTGGCGATAGCACGACTGCACGATTGATAGGAGGATTTATTCATGCATTTACGCGGGAATCTCATGCTCCTGCTGGCTGCGTTCATCTGGGGCACGACGTTTGTTGCGCAGATGGTCGGCATGGACGGGCTCGGTCCGTTCACCTATGCCGCAGCACGCTACATCTTAGGTCTATTGTTCCTAGTGGGGCTCTGGTATGCCTGGCGCAGTTCGCGCGAGGGCGCAAAGCGCGCCGGCACGTACCGACCGGGCTGGAAGGCCGGTCTCGGCGCCGGCTGCATCATGATGGTCGCCACCTCGCTGCAGCAGGTAGCCATGCTCT
>UMJI01019479.1_pt1 | contig 16888 bp, 5 predicted proteins | sample 1965991 | NCBI WGS metagenome assembly UMJI01 (sample SAMEA4836140, study PRJEB28245) | human gut metagenome | biome: gut microbiome; material: fecal sample | place: Denmark | collected 2008
TCGTTCAGCTGGCTCCACTACCTCGACTTTCCCGCCATCAATCTCTCGCAGAGCGGCGACACGAGCGGCATGACCGTGGAGCGCTTTGACCGCGATGTCCTGCCCTTTCACCCGCGCTATCTCATCATCATGACGGGCAGCAACAGCCTGCGGGCAGGGGAGGACACGGACGCCGTCATCGCCGACCTCGAGACCATGCGCCAGCGCTGCCTGGAAAACGGCATCTGCCCGATCCTCGTGACACTGCCGGCCATTAATCCCGAGAACATCGACCACGTCTTTGAGGAGCCGACGGCCGACGACTGGCAGGAGCGATTTGACGCGGTCAACGCCTACATCCGCACGCACGTCTACATCGACATGGCGGCCGCCATCCCGACCCAGGACGGCCTGCTGCCGACCCAGTACGCCCTCGACGGCCTTCACCCCGATGCCAATGGCAAGGCCCTGATGGGCGCCTACGTCAACAGCGTCTGGCCTGGAGTCAAGGCCGCCGCCGACCAGGAACTCGAGGAATATGAGAGCACGCCGCAGGATGGTGCAGAGAACTGAGCAGGGGACTTGTACTACGCCTCCCATCTGTACTATAATGAAATGGGGGCGTTTGACCCTCATTTCTTGATAGTACGACTCATGAATACTTTGATTCTGGAGGAATTTCGATGCATCTTCATCATAACCTCATGGCCCTGGCTGCTGCCGGTGCCATTTTCCTCGCTCCCGCCACGAGCTTTGCCGATGCCGCGAGCGAAGCCGCGCAGATGGCCGCCACGCCGGTGCAGGCCACAGACGACAGTGCGGCCGCGCAGTCAGCCGTCGGCATGCCCAACCCGATGGTCTCCGCCGCAAGTTACGGCGAGCTGACCGAGGCTCTCGGCGTCCATCCGCTCTACTTCCCGCTGAGCTCCGGCCTCGAATTGCAGCAGCGCTTCCTCATCGGCGGCACGGTCGCAGACCTCCGCTATGCCTCGCGTTACGGTGCGCCCGAGAAGCGCGCCCAGTTCACCGTGCGCACGGCCGTGGCTGACCCGTCCGAGATGACGGCCGAGACCCTGAGCGGCGTCTACGGCGCCGACTGGCAGACGATGACCATCGGGAGCACCGAGGTCCAGCTGGCCGAAGTCAGCGAATCCGCCTTCGTCGCCTACTGGACGAAGGACGGCGTCTGCTTCTCCGTCGGCACGGAGAACGTCAACCGCTGGGACTTCCTGCGCCAGGTCCGCGACAACCTCATCGACCTGACCGAGCATTTCTACTGAGCAGATGCGGCAGCATCCCCGAAGAGGGGACTGCCGCTTTTTTGACAGCTGCCTCCCAGAAAAGACCCGACTACCCGAATGAACCAGAAATGAACTAGAAAGGATGATACCATGCAGATCCTCGTCGTAGACGATGAAGCCTCCATCCGTGAACTCCTGAGCTTCAACCTCAAGAAGAACGGCTACAGCGTCGAGACAGCTGCCGACGGCCGCGAAGCCCTCGCTAAGGCCGCCGGTATGGACCTTGTGCTGCTCGACATCATGCTGCCCGAAGTCGACGGCCTCGAAGTCTGCCGCCGTCTCAAGGCCGACCCGCAGACGAGCGGCATCCCCATCATCATGCTGACGGCCAAGGCCGAGGAGATCGACCGCGTGCTCGGCCTCGAGCTCGGCGCCGACGACTACGTCGTCAAGCCTTTCTCCATGCGCGAGCTGCTCGCGCGCGTCAAGGCCGTGCTGCGCCGCTCCGCCAAGGACAGCCAGAGCGAGAAGGGGAGGGAGGAGACGCTGAAGATCGGCGGCCTGCGCCTCGACTTCTCCTCATATCAGGCCTGGCTCCACGACGAGCCCATCGCCTTGACGCCCAAGGAGTACGAGCTCCTGAAGCTGCTCGTCACGAATCCCGGCCGCGCCTTTACGCGCGACGAACTGCTCGAGCGCATCTGGGGCTACGAGTACTACGGCGACACCCGCACCGTCGACGTCCACATCCGCCACCTGCGCGCCAAGCTCAAAGGCGACGAGAACATCAGCAAGGCCATCGAGACCGTCCGCGGCATCGGCTATCGCTTCGCGCGCCGCACAGCCTGAGTCGTCAGCACTGCACAGACATCCATTCATCCGAATGAATCCCTAGTTCATTTCGATGAATGGATGTTTTTTATTTGTACCGTTCACGATGCATTCTTCTTGGTAAAACGATTTGTGCTATAATAAAAGTGATACGGATAAAATGCGGATTCTCAGCTTGAGGCGGGGAATATCGTCACGATACGATGGGATGGGGAACCTATGAAGACTATGAAGAAGATGCGCGAACATAGAGACAACAGAGACAGGAGAAGCAATCCGATGTGGAAGCTCGGCGTTCCGCTGGCACTGTTGCTGGGGCTGCCATGGACGGCCTCGGCCGCCCCAGATCCGTCGACCTTGAACATCAAGGGCATGCCGGACTCCGGCCGCATCCTCAATGAGCTTGAGCCGGAGCGCCGCATCACGCCGCAGCAGGCAAAGCCCGAGATCGACACAAAGATTCCGGCGGTGCAGCAGGATAGCAAGGAGCTCGCGGCGCGCATCGACCGCATCGACTACATCTGTTCCGAACTCGATGTGGGGAGCGTCCTGAAGGATGAGATGCAGCCGTATCTCGGCCGGGAAATGGACTTCCAGGAGATGCAGGCACTCGCAGCGAAGGTCACGGCGAGCCTGCGCCACAAGGGCTATATGACGGCTGTCGCCTATGTGCCCGCGCAGGACATCACAGGCAACACGTTGAAGATCAAGGTCATCATCGGCCGCATCGGCGACTTGCACATCGACAATACATCGGCGCTCCTCGACAGCCGTCTGCTCGCCTACGTCAAGGGCATCCGCCCGGGCCAGCTCATCGAGTCGCAGCACCTCGAGAAGACGCTGCTCGTGCTCAACGACATCCCGGGCCTCAAGGTCACGGCCTCCATGCAGCCGGGCAAGCGCCGCGGCTCGGCCGACCTCATGCTCAAGGTGTTCGACCTCGAGCGCGAGGGCAACTACCTGTCGTACGACAATTACGGCAGCAAGTCGACAGGGCGCAGCCGCTTCGGCATCGAGTTCCACTACAACAATCTGACGAATGTCGGCGACCAGATCTCGCTGTCGGGCATGACGAGCACGGATGATTTGCACAACGTCCAGCTGCGCTACAGCGTGCCCGTCGGCAGCGACGGCGCGAGCCTTCACCTGACGGCGGGCCAGATGAACTACGTGCTCGGCGGCCAGTACGACTACCTCAATGCCGACGGCCTGACGAATACGTATGAACTCGGCATCGCCATCCCGGTCCGCCGCACCTACGCGCAGTCGCTGTTTTACTCCGTCAACGTGCGCCACCGCGACATCCACGACTACATCCTCTCGGGGACGTACGGCACCGAGAAGGCGTCCGACAGCATCGAGGGCGACCTCTACGGCTACTGCCGCGACGGCCGCAACTCCTTCTCGTGGACCGTCGGCCATGTCGCAGGCGACCTTTCGCTCCGCCGCAACAACTACTCGGCACCGGACGCCGTCGGCAATTACCACAAGTCGCTCGCAGACCTCTACTACATCTACGACATCGACCGTGACTGGCAGCTGCATCTCTCGATGAGCGGCCAGTACGGCTGGACGCCGCTGGATTCCTCCGAGCAGTTCTACATCAGCGGCGCCGACGCCGTGCGCGCCTTCGTGCAGGGCGAGGCGGGCGGCAGGAGCGGCCTACTGGGTACGGTGGAGCTGCGCCGCATCCTCGGGCGCTCTGGCCTGACGGCCACCGCCTTCGTCGATGCGGGCCGCATCATGGGGGATGGAACGAAGGACCTCGCAGGCACAGGCCTCGGCCTCATCTACCAGAAGTCGCGCGACTGGTACGGCAAATTCGACTGGGCTACGCCGCTCGGCTGCCACTACTCCGAGAGCCTCGGCAAGGACATCACGAGCACGGCATGGCTGCGACTCGTCAAGCAGTTCTGAACGGACGGGATACATACGAAACTGACAGAAATACAATAGATCGTGGGGGTAACAATGATGGAAAAGCTGTACATGAAGAGATTGCAACATACGATTGCCCTGACTTTATCGATCGCGGGCGGTCTTTATCATATGGCATGGGCGGCACCTGCTGCGACAGAGTTGCCGACGGGCGAGCAGGATATGAAGAATGCGACGGTTACACGTGACACAGCAAAGCCTGTCATGACGATCGAGCAGACAAAGGGCCAGAGCAAGGCCTTTATCAACTGGGAGACGTTCAGCATCGGCAAGGATGCCGCGGTCCATGTCAAGCAGTACAGCGGTGCCGACCTGCTCGTCAATGCCGTGCGCGGCAACAAGATGTCCGAGATTGCCGGCAAGCTCAATGCGACGGGCAATGTGGCCCTGATCAATCCGAACGGCGTCATCTTCATGAACGGCGCCCAGGTCAATGTGGGCGGCCTCGGCGTCTATGCCACCTCGTACAGTGTGGATGACAAGGCCAACGTCAGTATCCTCAACAGCGGCAAAGAGGGCAGTATCGAGATCCAGAGCGGCGCGGCCATCAACGCTGGCGTCAGTGCCGCGCTGGCGAATCTATCCGCCCTCAACATTGCCCCGAAGGACTATGCCATCGCCATCGACTCCGACGGCGAGAGTGGCTATACGAACCGCATCCATCTGGTGGCCGAGGGCAATGTCGATATCCAGAGCGGCTCCACGATCAAGGCCAAAGGATTACACGCATGTCGGAGACAGCGCGTCTGTGGGCGCAGAGGGCTTCAATGTGGGCGTGGGAGCTGTCGGCGTGGGCGGCAAGATCTACATCCGCTCCGACCGCGATGCCGACGACTACGGCAGCGTCATCATCACGCACAGCGAGAACAGCAAGGCGGTTATGCAGAGTGCTAACGGCGTCAGCATCTACACCAATGCAGCGCAGGTCGATGGCGATAACGATACGTCCAATGGTATCAATGCTGCCCAGAGCCGTGCAGAAAAAGGCACTGATGATACGTCAACGTACTATACGAAGCATGACTACAAGAACATCCCCTCCTTTAACATCGACGGCACGGCCTATACCGACGGCACCAGTGTGTCCGTAGAGGGCCCCGGCACGACGGCCGACAAGCTGAGCAGCAGCGGCGCTGACAACAAGATCGCCACGTCCTATGGGGGCAATGGTGCCACCACCATCACCACCTCCCTGCTCGTCAACAACATCGACCAGCTGCAGGACATCGAGGACGGCACCTACGGCAACCTCGACGGCCGCTACGTGCTGGGCCGCGACATCAACGCCAAAGATGACGAGCATTCCTACATCGATGACGGCATCCTCTACAAGATGACGGACGGCAAATTGACGAAGTGGTCGACGAAGGACGGCGTCGCCATCACCGGCACCAAGTCGGGCGTTAACCTCTCAAAGACCGTCGACAACATCACCATCGGCTATTCGTCGGACGGCAACAAGGCGACAACGACACTGTCCGACGGGACAATCCTCTCCAACAGCAATGGCACAGTGGGCGCAGAGAATACGCAGTGGAGCACGACGGACGGTGCATCGGTCGTCACCGACAAGACGGCGGGCAACAGCTACACCATCCAGTCGGATAAGAAGAGTGTCGTCGATCAAGACGGACGGACTTCTAACACGGCGGCAAAGACCGTCACAGACAAGGATAATACGTATACCGCCGACATCGGCAGGAATACCGTCACCCATACAAGCGATAACAGTGTCACCAACACCGAGTCCAAGACTGTCACCAAGGCGGCAGGTACGTCGGATGCTGGATATACAGCCACCATTACCACGGACACTGCTGCAGGTACTTCCGGCACCATAGCAATCAATGACATCACCTATCAGGTGACGGATGGCAAGGTGGGAGATACGGTCACCTATGGCGGCAGCTCCGTCAATGCCGGTACAAGCACTGTTACGGCAGGCGGTGTTACAACGGCTGTCACGGAAAATGGAACCGGCACAGATGGTGTCAAAGCGGGCACCGTTGCAGATGACAGGGTCACTGTAAACGGCACCACCACCACCGTCAACGATGGCAGTGCGTCCTATCAGATTACCACTGGCACCGATGCCGTTACCTATACGAAAGGGACCAAGAGCGCGTCCATTTCGGGCACAAAGGTCACCACCGGCGAAGTGTCGGCGGATACCAGTGCGGGCACCGTTATCAAAGGGGATACCACGGCAGTCATCACAAGTGATACGGCCGGCAGTGTCACATACAGCGGACAGGACTATCAGGTTGCGGACGGCACTGTAACCATGACAGACAGCACAACAGGAAATACCGTCACAGTCGAGGGCGAGGATGCAGAGAATGTCCTCAATATCTTTTCGGATGCAAAGACGGATCTGTCCGATGCGAAGAGTATTTACAGCGATTACACGACGGACGCTGCCAAAGCGCAGAGTTTGACCAAGACGCTGGATGCGGCCATTGAGACACTCAAAGAGGTAACGGAGAAATCGACCCCAGACGACCAAGTGCAGACGACCTTCCAGTCAGCGGCCAGCCAGCTGCAGTCGGACACAGCTCTGTTTAATACGGCGTCGACTGCCCTGACAAATGCGACCACGGCCCTGACTCAGTACAATACTCTGCAGAAGGCAATCAGCAATAACACGGAACTGGACCCCGCCCTCAAGCAGGCCTACGATGAATTCCAGAGCGAGCGCCTTGACGATACGACTATTCATAACATCCATTCAGACAAGTGGGACAGTGGCAAAGGCTTCAACCCTCTCGGCAGCAGCGATGCGCCCTTTACGGGGACGCTGGACGGCTTCAGCGGGGAGACAGTCTTTGGCCTCTATAACCTCACCATCAACCGTCCCGATGAAGACAACGTCGGCCTCATCAGCGTGGCCGGCTCGTCCGACAATGCTGCCGCCTTCAACAACATCCACCTCTACAGTGCCGCCATCACGGGCAAGGACAAGGTCGGAACGGTCGCCGGCACGCTGCAGCAGGGATTGTCTTTGAGCTGGTCGGGCACCGCCGGCACGGTCAAGGGCACGGAGAGCCTTGGCGGCCTTGTGGGCCTCGTGGACGGCAGCTCAATCTGGGATTCTTCCAGCAGCGCGACTGTAGACGGCGGCAATAAGGCCGGCGGCATCGCCGGTACGCTCCAGAATGGCGGCACGCTCACAGATGTGCGCAATTTTGGCGCCATCTCCGGCGCAAAAGACGTCGGCGGCATTGCCGGCTATGTCGAGGGCGGCACCATCACCGGCTCGGGAAGCGCCATCTACAATTACGCCAACACCTACAACACCGGCACGGTGACGGGCAGGGTGACGAACACCGGCGGCATCGTCGGCCATGCCAAGGGCATCTACATGTACGGCGTCTTCAACACGAACGAGGATACCCCGCTGTCCAAGAAGAGCCAGTTGCTCATCGGCGATGATAATAAAGTGATTCGGCGCGGCGATGACACGAAGAAGGATGAGAAGGGCAATCTGATTTCAGATGCAGCAGGGAAAACCATTACAGAGGAATCTCTTCAGAGCAATTACGGCAAAGTCACAGGTGTCACCAATACCGGCGGCCTGGTGGGCTATCTGGAAGATGCACCGGATTTCAAAAAGACAGTCACTAATATCAATATCAGCTCGACCACGAAGACGGATGCAGACGGAACCACCACCAAAGAAGCGGTCAAAGATGCCCCCATCACAAACAATGTCATCGATACGAGCTACAATGCCGGCAACATCGAAGGTAAGGACAGCACCGGCGGCCTTGTCGGCAAGATGACGGGCGGCACGCTGTCGAACGTCTACAACGCCGACAACAACACTGTCCTGCGCCAGGATGTGACGCTGCCGACAGCCATCACCTCGTTTTCCAAGACGGGGTCGGACGGCAAGACCTACGCCTACAGCACGGCGACGGCAGCCGATTGCGCCAATCAGACGATGACGCAGTACTACAGCTTCTTCACCGTGGACGACAGCGGCAGCCGCACGTACTACTACTTCATCCCCGCGGCGACGGAGAGTGGCACGACCCAGAAGGGCGCGGGCGGCATCTATGTCACAGCAGATGGCAAACAGGCTGCCTCGCTTTCATCCACGAGCGAGTGCTATTACTTTAACCGCACGTTTAATAAAGACGCCAATGTTACGGGCACGGATAAGAATACCGGCAGCCTTGTCGGCAGCATGACGACAACAGCTGGAACAAAGGCCGAGAAATACAGCTCCGGCTCTGTCATCGATTCGGCCTACAACGCCGGTACGATAACAGGCAGCGATACAGCGGCCACCGGCGCATTGGTGGGCTCAAAGGATGCGGACTCTCTCATCAATGACAGCTTCTATGTCACCGGCAAAGATGTGACAAATGGCAAAGTGTATTCCAATGTGGATCAGGCCGTCGGCAAATCCAGCACGGATACGAGCAAGATAACGAATACAGCCGCCTTGGATGCCGTGGAGTCCAAGAAGAAATACTATGTCAGCCATGACAGCAAACGCGGCAACTTCCCCGGTGTCCAGCAGAAGACCGATACCGATAAGGATTCGTCCGGCAACGTAACTGCCACGTACTACGAATACACCAGCGGCACGAAGGGTTCATTCTACACGGATGGCACCGGCAGCATCGCGAGCATCAGCCATATCTATCCGATTACCACGACGGGGACGACGGATTCCTCCACAGGCAAGACCACCTATACCTCCACTCGTTCCACAACAGCAGCCTATACCAAACAGGCCGATGGAACATTCCAAGATGTTAGTGGAAATACCTACACGGCCACCTATGACACAGCGACGCGCCAGATTGTCCTGACGCCGGTGAGCGGTTCGTCGAGTACGACGGCTGCAACAGTCGTCTTGAACGCTGTCCTGGCGGCCCGTACGGCCAATGAGACCTGGACCATCTACGAGGATCAGACGCGCCCGCTCCTGACGGCGTTCCTCAACACGGCATCGCTGAGCCGTACATTCAACTACGACGGCACGACGCACAACCTCAAGACGGACGATGTGGCCAATCTCTACGGCCGCGCGGACTTTGACGGCGATGCGGGCAAGGATGTCCAGCTGTCCAACTACCAGCTCTCGAGCAATGGTGTCTCCAGCGAGTATACCTACGACAACACCTCCATCTGGTCGCCCCAGCACGGCTACTTCATGGACCCGGAGTCCGTCCTCGTCATCAACCCCGTCGACATGAGCGCCAACATCTACGGTACCCGTGTCTACGGCGATATCTTCAATACCCGGGGCTACTACGTCTGCGTGCCCTATAAGGATGGCAGTGACCAGAAGTATTCGTTCTACAAGCCCGCTGACGACGGCTCCGATTCCTACACGCTGCTCGAGGGCGATGCGCTCCAGAAACTGTTCGGCACCGAGACCCCATCGGAGGACGGCCTGCTGAAGATTGCGGAACAGAAGGGCTTCTATGTCCTGGAGTTGAATGGCTTCATCAACGGCGAGGGCGCCAACAACCTCAGCTCCCTGATCCGGGGATTCGTCACCACCCTGTCCAATATCGGCACAGATGCGACGAAGGGAAATGACCTGCAGCACCTCTTCAGCAATGTGTCGGCCGACACGTACCTCGACGCAGGCGTCTACAATGTCACCAACAAGCAGATCACCGGCCTGACCGCTACGAACCAGAACTACACCATCAACTACGGCGGCACGCTGACCGTCAAGCAGGCCGAGCTCTACTACACCTATGACGGCTCGCGTACCTACGGCCTGCAGAATACGGATTCGAGCGCAACGCACGTGTACACGCTGGTCGGCGTGGATGCGTCTGCGGGAAAAGATGAAAAGGTAGAGAGCACGCACGGCTATCTGAAGTCCTGGGATCTTACGGGTCAGACCATCACGATCAAGAATGCGGATGGCACGGAGACGAAGATCGAGAATCCCTATCAGTATTTCTTCACCAAGAGTGAAGACGGGACATACCAGATCAATCAGAAGTACATCGGCGTCACGGGCTACACCGCTGAGACGACGACCACGACGACGGATGTCACGACGGGAGAGAGCACGACGACGACGGCCAAGGATGAGACAAAGTCCGCTTCGCTCGGCGATATCTACAGCCACATCCAGGGAACTGTCGCAGCAGACAGCATCAACAAGCCGGATGCTGACAGTACGACCACGTCCAAGGTCATCGGCAGCTATGGCGATGGTGCGGTAAGCAATGATATGTACACCCATGTGCTGGTGGATAAAGACGGCAACCCCATCGGCTATAAGGTGACCTCCTTTGCTTCCACCAATAAGGACGCAGGCGGCACCATCCAGCTCTACTTCAAGACGGACAACGCAGGAGATTCTCAGGTCACACAGGCTGCTGTCGACAAGTTCAACCAGAACTACAAGCTGGTCTGGAAAGAAGGCGGCACAGAGGACCGCGTTTACACGACGGGCTATCTGAATAACTCGCAGCTGACCACGGCAGAAGATGCCGGCATCAAGACGACGGCAGGCGGGCTGACGGTCAACGACAGCACCTTCACCATCACGCCCAAGACAGCGACGGTCACCATCACGGGCCACCGCGCCTATGGCGATACAATGGACACTTCGTCGTATTCGACCAGCACGGGCGCAGCAGTTTCGGGTCAGGATGGGGAGGCCAAACAGTACAATGTCAATATCGACGGCCTGACCAATGGGGATGGTGCGTCCGTCCTCGATAAGGCAAAGACGGAGACCCTGCTGTCGGGTATCGATAAGGCGAGTGGAACCGCTGCAGATGCCAGAGATGGCAAGGAAATCAACAAGTATACAAATGTCGTGCGCGATGGGACGACAAAGGAGGCCGTCTATCAGAACATCAATGACTTCGAGAAGAGTAAAGTCTCGGTTGTCAACGATGAGGTGAAGGACGGCACGGCAACGGATCAGATGAAGGTCAAGGCCACCACAACCGGTGAGGGCACGTCGGCCACCACATCCTACGACAATCCGGACTCCATCCTGACGTCCAACAATTACGACTACATCCTGCAGGACGGCACGCATCAGCTCAAGATCACGCCTGTCGACATCCACGTCAAAGTCAGCGGCAGCAAGACCTACGGCGACTTCACCTCCCAGGCAGCCACCGACTATACGGCAAGCGTCTCGGTCTCGGGCGGCAAGACATATGATGGGCAAAAGACCGGTCAGGTCCAGCTGAAGACCGATGAGGTGGCGGATATCCGCATTGTCAATAACCTCGATGAGAAGAGCAATGCAGGAAGGTATACCTATGATTCGTCCAAATCGACAGACGGGTCAAAAGCCTTTACCATTTCCTTGATGGATGATGCGGCGAATACAGACCAGAACGACTACAATGCCGACAACTACAATATCTCCTTTGATACGGCATACACCATCAGCCCCGCTGAACTCTGGTACACCTATGAGGGCACGCGCGCTTACGGTGCGGACAATACCACCACCACAAACACCTTCAAGCTGGTCGGCGTTGATACGGCTGATTCCAATGAGCGCGTCCGCGGCTTCCTGAAATCCTGGGATGCGAAGACGTACGGCGTCGGCACGGATCAGACCATTTCCCTCACCACCGTGGGCGATGACAAAGACGCTCTCTACGCTATGAGCGGCATGGCCGATGATGCAGCCAACAAGAAGGATACGACAATCCGCAGTATCACGGGCGGCAACAGCGACAGCACCTATTCGCATGTCCTTGTCGACAGCACGGGCAAGGTGATTGGCTACAACCTGAGTTCCCTCGGCCTGTCGGCGGATGATAAGCTCAGCCTGACGGACACCACGAACAACGCGGCCTTCAAGAACAACTACAAGCTGGTCTGGAAGCCGCAGGTTCAAACGGGAACAGATGGTAAGGGAACCATCCAGTCGCAGCAGACGACAACGGCATCGGTCAAAGATGCCGCTACGGATGCAGTCAGCACCAATCGTGCAAGAACTGTTGATGTCGGCGCCAGCACACTGACCATCACCCCTGTCAATCTGACCGTCGAAGTCACGGGCAAGCGCGAATACGGCCATACGATGGGAACAACCGACTATAATGTCTCGAATGGTGAAGATCGCACGTCGGTAAACGGCACGGTCAACACTGCCGGTTTAACCAATGAGACCTACAACATCAATCTCGACGGCCTCAAGAATGACGACAGTGACGGAGTCCTTGACGGTGATGCTGTGAAAAAGCTTCTGGGCGGTATCGACGCAGGCGATTCAAACGATGCGGATAAAATCAGCCGCTACACGTCGGTCAAGCAGTCGGGGAATCTCGCCACGGATATCAGTTATCAGGGGGAGAAGGTCTATGCCTATGACCTGACGAAGAAGTCGGGGAACAGCGACAACACTGGCAGCCAGATCACCGTGACCGGCAAGACGGAGGCCAACCACTACGACCTGTTGGCTGCGGGCAACTACGACTACACGTTCCAGGATGGCACCCATACCCTGACCATCGACCGCCATGACCTGAACCTCAACATCACAGCCGAGCGCCAGTATGGCGATATCTCCAATCAGCAATATGTCAGCGACTACAAGAGCGATGCGAAACCATCTGGCACGACACTGTCCTATGCTACTGGCGTTACGAGCGATACAAATGGCCTGCAGAATGGCGAGACCATCGACTTCACAAAGTCCACTGTCGCCCTGTCGGACAACTTTGCGCAGGCCGATGCGGGGACCTATACCCACAAATGGTATAATGACGACACGAATCAGAGTGCAGATTATTCCATCGGCAATAAGGGTATCACCAGTATCACGCTTAAGGCAGGCGACGGCTCAGCATTCGATTCCAAGAACTACAACATCCACTACACGACCACCTATACGATTGACAAGGCAGACCTCTACTACACCTACGACGGCGAGCGCAATTACGGCGCGGATAACGCTGCGGCAGCGCATACCTATACGATTGTCGGCAAGGACAAGGATTCCACAGCGGAAAGCGTCCGCGGCTATCTGAAGTCCTGGGACAGCGGCGTCCTTGCGGGCGGCAATGTCCTGAACAATGATCTGCTGAAGGTGACGAATACGAATGGCAATGGTGATGGCAAGGCCTATACCATGACTGGTGTTGCTATCCAGGATGCAGATACCGCATCAAAAGACAGCACCGCAGCCGCAAATGTTACTGCACCTGAGACATCAAAGTCCATCGGCAAGGACAGCGCTACTCCCATGTCATTGTCGATAAGGATGGCAAGATCCTCTCGTATACGCTCGCTTCCTTCGGCACCAAGCTTGCCGGCAAGGACGCGTCGGGCACATTGGCCAAGAACTACAACCTCATCTGGAAACAGGGCGGCGATTCCCATCAGCTGGACAAAGCCTATACCGCAGCCGATACAGCCAGCACCATTGATGGAAATGGCGCACTGCAGACGGCGACGGACACGGCCAACAAGATTACCGTGAAGAACAGTTCCTTCAAGATCGATCCCCGGGCCCTGACCGTCACCGTCACCGGCCAGCGCGGCTATGGCGATTCCATGGCACAAGACTATACGACGGGCGGAACGACAGAAACGGGCAAATACAATCTCAAGGTAACCGGTGACTTTGCCAATGGAGAGACGGCGGACAGCGTTCTCGATGAGGACAATGTCAAAAAGATGCTCGCTTCTCTCGAAAATGACGCCACTGGCGACGATGCCGCCACGCGTGAGAACAGCAATGGCAAAGATGGCAAAATCAGCAAGTACACCGATGTCAAGCGCAAGGCAGAGGACAAGTCGCAAATCGACAGCTACAGCCTCAATGTGGGCAGCACGGACACCGGCAGCACCATCACACTGGCGTCCCATGTCCAGACGGATGATAGCGGTAAAGTCACCTCCATCAAACATGCAAATCAGGCCGATTCGTCTCATGGCTTCCATGTGCTGAATGACGACAACTACGACTACGTCATCAGCGAAGGCAGTCATACGCTCACCATCAACCCCGTCGACCTGACCGTCAATGTCAAGGGCGAGAGCACCTATGGCAAGACGGATACGACGTATACGGTTACCAGCACCGGGGCCAAGAACGGGGAGAACATAGTGGCAGGCAGCGAAACAAAGTCAAATCTTGCGGCGAACGCATCTGCCGGCAGCTATACGGCCAATGCGTGGACCGATAAGACAGGCGCCACCACCTCCAAAGCACCGACCCAGTCCGGCAAGTACCTGAACACCGCAGCGCGTCGCGCAGAACAGTCCTCTGACAATGGCACTGCTACCGATAAAGGCATCTATCAGGTGCAGCTTGCTGCAGGCACAAACACAGATGGCAGCGGCCTTTCCACCTTCAGCGCCAACAACTACAATATCACCTACCGCACGACGCAGGTCGTCAATCCCGCAAAGCTCGCCATCACCATTGACGGCACAAAGGTCTACGGCAGCCAGCCAAGCAGCCTGACTGCGGGCAATATGACAATCGCGTCTGGCGAACTGGCCCATGGCGACAGCCTCAATGGACTGAATGTGGCCGATAATATGGGACAGCTCACCGATGCTGGTACCTATCGCCATAACTGGTCAATCTATGCGGGCGGCAGTGTTCCGGCGGAAAGCTATACCTATACCGATGCGGACGGGCAGACTCATACCGGTGATTCGACGGCAAAGTCCTGGATTACTGGCGTGACGGCTGACAATAAGGCATTTGACTTCAACAACTACGATGTGGATTTCCAGTCGACGTATACCGTCACGAAGCGCCCGCTCCAGATCGATGTCACAAGCACCTCTATCTATGGTGATCCAAAGACTGGCTACACCTATACGGCCGCGGCTTTGACGCCGGAGAGCGGTGTAGAAGAAGGCCTCGTCAATGGACAGCAGTTCAATCCGGCGGATATTTCGGTAACCGATGATATCAATGAAACAACCGATGCCGGCACCTACACCTATACGTCAGACGGCACGAGCTACTCGGACACGGCTGACCATGGATATCAGGGCATCGCGGCGGTAGCGCCGGACAGCCTCAAGGATGCGGGAGATACAGGCTTCAAGAGCAGCAACTACGATATCACCCTGCATCAGGGCACGCACACCATCGAGAAGCGCACGGTCCGCGCGACAGTCTCCGGCTCGCAGGTCTACGGCGAGTCAGCTCCGACGAGCGGGGAGGCATATCAAGTTGCCTTTGACATGGCGGGCGGCGCGGGTGTCGCTGCCAGTGAAGGCCTTGCCAATGGGCAGACCATCGCCAAGAGCCAGGTCACGGTGAATAACTCCGTCGGCGTGACGAATGATGTCGGCACCTATACGACATCGCAGTCGGATGTCGGCAAGGAAATTGCCTATGGTGCAGATAATCCAGAGCGCGTCGATGGCAAGGATCAGGGCATTTATGGCCTCGTCGTTTCAGACGGCACCGGTGATAATGCTTTCAAAAACAAGAACTATAATATTGTCTTGAAACAAGGCAGCTACATCGTCACAAAGTGTCTCGTCACCTTCCTGACGACGGGCAGCCGCACATATGGGGAGAAGAATTCTACAGTCAATAACTATACAATCAAGCAGCAGAATACCGCTGCCCAGGAGGGCCTGACTGGCCGCAATGCCAATACGGTCACGGCAGATAAGGTCATGGCAGATACAACTGCGTTCACAAACAAGACCGAGGCCTTGACCGATGCCGGCAGCTATGGCACGGAGTCGGCTTCGTCTGAGCAGGTGCTGGACATCGACCCGGCTGTGCAGACAATCCTCGGTGACGACTACAAGAACTACGCCATCACCTATCAGGACAAGTTCACCATCAACCCGCGCACGGTGCGCGTCACAATCGCCGGGGAATCCACCTACGGCGAAACGGCTCCGACAAAAGGAGAGGCCTATCAAGTCGCCTTCGACATGGCGGGCGGCACAGGTGTCGAAGTAGACGAGGGCCTTGTAGGTGGCCAGACCATCGCCAAGAGCCAGGTCACGGTGCAAAACTCCGTCGGCCCGACGAATGATGCCGGCACCTATACGACATCGCAGTCGGATGTCGGCAAGGAAATTGCCTATGATGCAGATAATCCGGAGCGCGTCGATGGCAAGGATCAGGGCATTGATGGCCTTACCGTGACCGATGGCAATGGTTTTAAGAACAAGAACTATCACATTGTCCTGAAACAGGGGACCTATACGGTCAATAAGCGTCCGCTCGCAATCACCATCAAGGGCGAGAAGACGTACGGCGACCCGACGAGCTTCAGCGGCGGGGATTATGACGTCTCAGAGTCGGGCCTCCAGAATCACGAGACCATTGACTTTGGCGACGCCAGCGTCGTACACAGCCATGATACGGATGACCGCTTCAGCAATGCGGGCGAGTATCACTCGAACGATGGCAAGGGCATCCTTGGCTTTGACTCGGATACCCTGCACGGTGATGGCTTCAAGCTCGGCAACTACGATATCACGTACGACACGGTCTTTGTCATCGACAGGCGCCCGGTTGACGTCTACATGGAGAGCCGCCGCACGTCGGGCTCGCCGAGTTCGCTGCGCATGGATGAACCCATGCAGATGCGCAATGTGCCGCAGGAGCATCAAGGCCGCTTCCTCTCGGATCTGCAGGTCATCGATACGGCTCCTCAGGTCATCGCGGCCGGAGATTACCCAGGCGACTACCTGGACGAGCATGGCGCAGGCTATCTCGACCTGAGCTTTGCGGGCGATATCTACTGCAACTACATGATCCACCGCCACACGGTCTACCACATCCTGCCGGACCGCATGATGAAGCCGAGCGTCTACAATGCCGTGCAGCCGGTCCGCCGCCCAATCCTCGATGTCATGTACCTCAAGGTCGACGGCAGTGAGGGCATCAACCGCTGGGGCGGCGCCGAGACGCCGGAAGACGATGGCGCCATCATCCTCAAGGACAA
>UMJI01049210.1_pt1 | contig 16644 bp, 12 predicted proteins | sample 1965991 | NCBI WGS metagenome assembly UMJI01 (sample SAMEA4836140, study PRJEB28245) | human gut metagenome | biome: gut microbiome; material: fecal sample | place: Denmark | collected 2008
AAAAGCTTTGTATTCTTCATCGAAGATTCGTAAATATTCTCCTCTTCCATCTGGATAAGAAGCATCTCGCACTTTATCGACAGAATCTATAAAAAACAAAGTAAGTGCTTTGATTTTTCGTCCCTTTTTTAACAAATCAATTTGCTTGGCAAAATGATTTTGAATTGCAAGCCTTATTTGAATTCGCACTGCCTCATTCTTTTCAATCTCATGGTTGCTGTGTTCCATTTCTAACGAAAAAATGCCATCCTGTGTTGCAATCTGCAGTGGTTTTAGCTTATGTGGTTGTTCTGCAATACGATAATTCTTATATTGAGCTAATCCCCCTGACAATTCTTCCAGTGACGCACCACCCGAAACATTAAATGTTTTGAAACGAATTTTGCCACCTTGTTCTTGTGAAAACATTTCAATCTTTGCTTTCATATCCGATGTAAAGGACACATATCTAACATACGGATAATCTTTGGATATCACTCCATGAACCGTCTTTACTGTAATTTTCTTTACCAAATCCTTCTGATATGCAGCATAGGAATCCAGTTTATAAATTTGATTATATAACTGCTTGTGAGTAGCTGAATATCTCAATGTAAAAAGTGGCTGTAATTCTTCAATTGCTGCTAATGATTTGGATTTTTTCTTTTTGGTTCCTTCAATCTTCTGTGGTTCATCAATAATCACAATTGGCTTTATGTATTTGATATCTTCCCAAAGATTCTGACCATACTCGTCTTCCTGACGAATCTTATTGGTTGTTTTATTAAATGCTTGAATATTCAAAACACAAATGCTCAAATCATTACTTTCAACCAATTTCGAACTAATCTGCTTTGGACTTGTACTATCATAAATAAAGCTATGCTTCTGAATATCAATATTATATAGTCGTTTAAAATGATCTGCCAACTGCTCCATAGACTTTTCAACACCCTTACGGATGGCAATAGATGGAACAACTACCATAAACTTATTAAATCCATATTCTTTATTTAGTTCAAGTATTGTACGCAAATACACATAAGTTTTACCAGTGCCTGTTTCCATTTCAATTGTAAAATTATTTCCTTCAGCTAAAACATTATCTGCAAATAAATCATTGGAAAGCTGCACCCTACGCAGGTTTTCAAGAAGTCTTGATCCCACAACAATATCAGTATTTCTAACTGGATCTCCCTCGCCCGCCTTTCGAATACGATTCGGACGATAAATTCCATCCACCTTTCTGGAAATACCTCTGAATAATTCAACAGTAGATTGCACGGCTTGGATCTGATAATCTAAGCTGTCATCAAACTGGAATGTTATTTTATTGGCCATAATACACTCCTCCTTAAATGAACTCTACTGTATAAGTAGGTTTGCTTTCACCTGAATTTCTCTCCACAAGTGCTCTCATCTTTCTGAATGTCTCATCTTTCAGCGCAATATCGTCCTTAAATGCGGAATCTCTAAAAATAAACTTAATAGGTAATGGATCAATTGCTGCAATCTTTTCCACTAATTCCTCTGTAATCTCTGTCTCAAGGCATACAAGGAAACTACTTGCATACAAATATGTACGACCACCAATATCAGAAAGCAACTCTATTGATTCCGACAATGCCACATCACGTTGACGAAGCATAACCTCATAGACGATATCCACATCATTTACATCTGCCATAAAATCCACGAGATCTGGAGTATACTCAAGTTGCTTAACATCTACCTGTCCTAAATCCATAAGAGAATTCCATTTAATATTTGTATCTGCTACTCGAAACACCTTAAACCCTATATCAGTAGAATCATTTGAATATTTTTTTTGTAGTTTATCTCCCGCCAAACGAATTCTTTCTTTTCCAAGTTCACATATAGTTTTAAATCCTGCTCGATAACTTGCCTGCTTCTCGTTAATTTCTTCTGCCCATTGAACCAAAATATACTTCCGTATTCCGCCATCTATCATATTTTGTTCCATTACAGCTTCTGCTGTTGTTGCCGAACCACTAAAGAAATCTAAAACATAAAAATCATCCCCATCAAGAAGTGTCATTAGCACTTTTAACAACCCAACATTTTTAGGTGCTGAGAAATAAACATCTTCAGTATTAAACAGTTCTTTCATTGCTGTCCCAGCCGAAGTTGTTTTATAGTCTAATGAAAAATTGACTGCCTTGCCATTTACAACCGCCTCATAATCCCTATTAACTAACATACTCTTTAACCTAATGGTTGTACTCATATTCTTCTCATATATTTTTTTATTCTTAAATTCCAGTTTTTGCTCATAAAATAGTTCTAGAAATTTACTATTCGTATATGTATTTTCAACGAAGTTGTCCCCATTATATGAGCAGTATCTTTCAAATCCCTTTGCTATTAATTCTTCATCTACCTCTTCTAGTGTTCTTTCTTTTTTTAATTTTATTTCTCCTATATTTGAATTATAGTACACGGTATAATGCTTAGGTGCATTATAATTAGTGACAACATTATTAAATGAATTTTCACCCACTAAAACTCTTTTTCCACTGTTATGTACATAATTTCCATTTTCATCTTGAGATAAATCCTTAATATTTTTAGGTATATTTTCAACAAAATACCCACTACATATATCTTTTGCATATATTAGACAATAATCATTGCTAACAGATATATACCTTGAGTTTTTTCTTCCTTTAGGATTTATCTCTACTGACAATAATGACACAAAGTTTTCTTCTCCAAACACCTCATTACATACCTTAATTAAATTATCTATTTCATTATCGTCAATACTGATAAAAACAATTCCATCGTTTGTAAGTAAATCTTTTGCAACATTCAACCTGCTAAACATCATATTTAGCCATCTTGCGTGAAATCTATTCTTTGACATGGAATTTATTGTATATCTTTCAGTAGAATCAGCTATCCCTTCTACTGTGTCTGATTCATCTTTACTCATGGTAAAAGTATCATTATAAATAAAATCATTTCCAGTATTATATGGAGGATCAATGTAAATCATTTTGATAGATCCATAATAATTCTGCCTAAGCAATTTCAACACTTCCAAATTGTCTCCTTCAATATAGAGATTTTCTGTAGTATCTGCATTCTTACTATCCTCTGGAATAAATTTTAATGTTCTACCAAAGACATCTTCCTGAGCAATTTTTTTTGCATTCTTTTTTCCAGCCCATGTAAGCTCATATTTTTCACTGCCAACTTCTTCAAACTGTCCTAATTCCTCTTTTAATGCTTCAAAATCAACCTCTCCATCCTTTACTGCGGATGGAAACAACCGAGCCAACTTTTTTACATTATCTCCAACGACATCATTAATTTGTTGTGCTATCTTCTTATACATAACCTGTATCCTCCGTTTTTTTAATATACTGAATATCTCTTTAAATCAAGGTAATTTGCAGATAAATATTCGCTAACTTTGTCTCTGTAAACAAAATTTTTATTTACCCACTCATATATTTCAAAATAATCATTAACTTTTATACATAAAAAAGTATCTTTACCAAGCTCTAACTCTTCTCTGTAAGTTAGGAGTGTATTGAATGCATTCATTACCTCTGATACAAACAATTTATACTCCATTTTATTATCATAAACAAATTCATATGGATAATATATCAAAATGTTTTTGGGCTTCTTAATATTTTTTACAACGCTTTTAATACTATCATTTGTATATACGTTACCCCTCAAATCATCTATTTTCAATTGAGCAATATCCAATAAAATTGTTTCATCTGGTTCTTCCTCATAGGTCTTTGTTTTTGTAAATACAAATCCTTCAGATGCGTGACTATAATCTACTTCCGGCATATTTCTGTTTCTTGCTCTCATGACATCTGATCCAACTAATAGTTTAAAATCCAGTTGGTAAGTAGATGTGTACGCATCATCTTCTCCATGTGCCTGTTCTGTAGTTAGTACAAAATGTTCCATAAAGCTATGCTTAGCGGAAAAATACTGTGAAGAATTTATTATATCTATTAAAAAATCTTCATATGTAACATTAGGAAATGCATTTTTCCCATTTAGCATTAAATATTTTGGCCTAATAATTTTCATGTATTGTCCCTCTCTGTTTCGATCGCTATATATACATTGTAAGCTCCCGTATTTCTGTCTTAATCGCTTTATTAATGTTTATTCGCACAGCATTCGTAGCTGCTGTTTTTAATTTGCCTCTCGATGCTACCAGCGCTATATATTTCTGACATATTCTAGCAGACCTATCCGAATCATACCAACTATTTCCATCGAGGAGTTTATCTGTATGAATATATGCTTTCTCATTAACCAGCATATATGCCTTATAGAACCACTCCTTGTATAGTTGTACTTTATCAGTCTTATTCTTTAATGTGGTATAATCCATGTATGCCATAAGTCTGTCTCTATTACTGTCAGGAAGTCCAATCATATATTTATCTGTAATTAAGGTCTGTTCTACTACAATCTGCATATCATCAGTCTGACTGATTCTCTTTACCGCCATTGAATACACCTCATCCTTTGTATCATGCATATGAATCACACATAAAGGTTTTATACGGCTCTGATAAGTGGCTGCAAGGAAATTTGCATCCTTGATATTTGTCACCTCCACATCATAAAACTGTATAACCTGACAACAGTACTTTTCATTGTTTACTGATGGAATCTCTTCCCCGGCAATCTGATACTCAAGTCGTACAGACTTAACACTATCTTTTATTCTTTTTTTGTCACTTGGCTTCAAATTTTGGGGAATAAACTCCTTCAAAGCCACATTGACATCAACCCTATATATATCTGGCAAATTAAACATACAATGTCACCTCCAATGATCACACCTTTTACTCTACCACCAAGAAAGAAATCAATTCAAAATCATCTACAGTTTCCTCTGCGAAAGCATTATTAAAACCTCCAAAATCAAACATATTTTGAACTGCTTTAACCTCTTCTTCTCCCTTGATTGATTTAATTGCCTTATTCAGCAATTCTGAATAAAACTGCATATTCTTGGCATTATTTGTACGCACAAAAAACTGCTGGAACAATTCCGTAACAGGTTTGCTCTTTTCATAACAAAGCTTGCGAAACTGTTTTACCACTTCCCTTGCCTGTCCATTTCCAAAGAGTAGCTCACCATTGTTTCTCATATATATGAGATAATATGGATAAAGCGAGCTATCGGATTTAGGTTTATTCGCATCATTACGATGCTTAAAGCAAAACAGTACCCCATCATTATCTCCATCCGTTACAGAATACACGCCCTTGGGAACTTTCTTAATCTCCGGCACACTTTGAATGTATTCCGACAATTCATTCAAATATTCGTTCATATTCAAATCCGTAAGAGATATATTATCATTTGCATCTTCTATATCAATTACTTCATCCTTTAATCGTTCAAGTTGACGTTTCCTGAAATTGAAATCATTCATCTCCGGTGTTAGTACATCCTCATCTCCGGTAGATACCAAATTCAGAGTTGTCATCTTTCCTTTTACTCGTGCCTCAAGACCAAGATACTCATTCAACTCCATATTAGGAAAGAAATTGATCATCTGAATGTTGCTGTTCGTACTTCCAATACGATCAATGCGACCAAACCTTTGTATCAGAGACACCGGGTTCCATTGAATATCAAAATTAATAACTGTATCGCAGTCCTGCAGGTTCTGACCTTCAGAGATACAATCCGTACCAATCAACAAATCAATCTGCTTTTCTGATGAAATCTCTTTTTTCATCTTTGATTTTGGTGAAAAGGCACACAAAACAGAATTAAAATCTGCATCAATTTTATTATTGTTTGTTTTTACATCTTTACCAGTAACACTTGCCGTATGAATACCATATTGTAGCATTTCAACAGAAAGTTTTTTGTACAAGTAGTCTACCGTATCAGCAAATGCAGAAAACACCAGTATCTTTCTATTCCCCTCGTTGTAGGGTGTTTTCTTCACTTTCTCACTAATAAGTTCTTTTAGATCAATAAGTTTTTTGTCTCTCTCTTCCTGAAGTATCTTTTGCGCATTTTTATGTATTTCAGTAATAATGTATTTATCCGATGCTAAATCCTCAAGATAATCACTAATTCTTAAATCATTAACATCAATCTCATATTTTCCTTCAATGTATACACCACCCTCTTCTGAATCATCAAAATCCGCATCTTCCTGATCGACTTGCCCCGAACCCTTAAGCAACAATTGCTCTGTGCGTTCAATCCGTTTTAACAATCTACGTAGTGTTTCTTCAAAAGAATAAACAGAACTTTCCAATCGTTTAAACAGATTAAACCGATGAAGAATTATCATTCCCTTTGATTGCGTGTCAAAGTTCATATCTCCTCCATGTTTTCCTTTTAAACTATACTTTTCTATATATTTTCTCTTGCAATTTTCCTTAATATATTTAGTAGGCGTATAAACACTTAAAAGAAGAGCTTCCAGAAGTTCATTTGTTTCTTTGAATTTTAAAAGCTCACCTTTCATATCAATATCACTATTTAATGTAATAGGTTTGTTTTTTTCTGGAAACTTTCCTACCCCTTTATTACCATAATAACTAGTAATATGTTTTCTGCTTCGAGATATCGTCATAAGTTCCAGCAATTTGTAAAAATCAGATGGCAAACTATCAAGCAGCTGTTCTTTTTTGTGCCCACTCTGTTTTTCCCAAGCATTAATGCTTGCAGAAGTTCTCCGTAGAAGATTTTCAACACTTGCAATTCCCTCTTCTTCAAACGCAGCATCTGTATCACGGGTAATTATACTAATCTGATTTTTCAAATCTACTAACGAATTATTAACTGGTGTTGCAGACAACATCAATACTTTTGTATTGTTATTTCCATGTTTAATAACATCTTGCATCAATCTGGCATAACGCGTCATAATCAGCTGGTCATTATCATCATATCTGTCATTTCTGTTGCGAAAATTATGTGACTCATCAATCACAACAAGATCATATAACCCCCAATCAAACTTCTTTAAGTCTTGTCCAGAACGTGACATTCCCGAATATCTGGATAAGTCCGTATGAAACATGATTCTATAATTAAACTGTTCCTGCAAAAACGAGCCCTTATAATCCCCGCGAAAACTATTCCAGTTATCGTATAGTTTGGCTGGTGTCAAAACCAGCACTCTGTTCATACTTATTTCGAAATATTTAATTACCGCAAGTGCCTCAAAAGTTTTTCCAAGCCCTACGGAATCAGCAATAATACATCCACCATAAGTATTCAGCTTTCTAATTGCAGAAACAACACAGTCTTTCTGAAAATCATATAATGCATTCCATATCTGAGTTTTCTTAAATCTTACACTATCGCGTTCAAATCGCTCTACACCTGTATCTAATTGATTACCAAACAATTCATTTAAGGTGAAATAATACAAAAACTCAGGAGAATGTTCCTTGTATACATACAGCAAGCTATTTAACAGTTCTTGCTTATAATCCGTTGACACCTTATTATTAAACCAAATCTGCTTAAAAGTATTGAGTGCCACTAAAATCTGCTCTTTATCCCCACTTCCCGACAGAATAGAATCAAAATTAATGCTGCTAAATCGATCTTGGGTTCGCTTCTGAGATATTTCCAATGAAGAAGACCCCTGAATCATAAAATCATCATCTATGATTAACACATTTCCACCGATGCGAATTCCGTCATTTACTTTACGAACATTCACATGTTTTTCAATAAAATCATGCATACTTCTTGCTTTGGAAAAATGCTGCAACTTGTTTTTTTCCGTAATATCATACGCATTAAACAAAATATCTGTAGGATTAATTTCAAACTCATGTGCTATAGAAGATTGATGTGGTAAAAACTTAACATCTCTTATAACAAAATTTATCTCCTTCACATTCTGCAGATTCTTTTCAAGCAATGCAAATACAGATATCGTCAGTTTATCATTGACTATATTTATGACTGCATTCTTCTTGTTTTGCAAAATTTCATTTATTTTGTTTATCATTTGTTCGTTTGAATTAATTGAATTTAACATAGCATCTCCCCATTTATATCATTAGCTATCCAACAATTCCGTCATTTCTTCCTTGGATCTTCTGGTTTTTTAGCATTTTCAGGAATCCACCATGTTCTTCCCATCAATTTTGCGCCTTCAATCCGTCCCTCTTTGCAATAAACGGCAACTCGCCTTTGCGATACTTTCCATATTTTTGCATAATCCGCAGTTGTTAAATACTCCATTAAAATCCCTCCGTGAGTCACACCATATTTCTATGATAGATTATATTCCTTCGGGCGAATAGTTTCAATAACAAAATTTTAACAACTTCATTAATTATCACTTCTTTCCTACCTGCCAGTAATTTTAAGACACGCTTGTTATTTATCGCCATCTATAAAGCACCTCTTTTCTATTTCTTTTTACTCATCTCCATCCACATCTTCTTTTTCTGCAGCACCTGTCCTTCCTCTATCTCCAGGCTGATGATTGACTTTATTACTTCTTCCGGAGCCTCTGCCTGCAGCAGATCCCTTATCACATTTCTTCGTATCTCACCGATCCACTCGGACGCGTAGATGTCAAGAAGCGTCAGCGAATCAAAGTTTTCTACAAACCACGCTTTCCGTTCCGCTTCTTCCCGTTCTTTCTCTGCATGAAGGGCTGACTGTATCATGCCGGCAGTGATTGTCGGTTCTCCTGCGTGCCCCTTTTTATCATCCGGGGTAGAATGAATCTTCTTTTCCATCTCGTCCAGATCCATCATCATGAACGAAAAAGCATCCAGTTCATACAACCGAATATTTTCATTTTTGTCTTTCTGCAGCTTCAGATAATTTAGGGATTCTTCACCGAGAAATTCACACTCTTCCATCGGTTTTTCCTGTTTTTCTTGCTGCTCTTTGGGATTAAAAGTGCCGCACTTTCTTGCTTCTAAGTATTGTTCATGCTCCCACGGAAACCACTTTTTATCCCGGATTGGATTTTCCCCACGCACAAAGATAATACATTCATCATCCGGCAAAAGACGCAGCTCATACTCTAACATCAACTCTCTGCCGAGTACATCATAATTCTGACTGTATGAGCCACTGGAGTCTTTACTTTCTCCACTGGTTCGTTTATCAATCGTCCACTTACCAAGTAACTTTGACACATACTCGTAGGTACTTGCCTCATTTCCGCCAAGATAGATAAAAGTATCGCAGTTTCCCACGATTCCCTCCCATGCACCATCCGCAAACAGCATCTTTAACTGTGCCAGGGACTGTAAAATCGGTACGCAGTACACACCTCGGCTTCGGCAGGTTGCAAGAATCTTATCAAAGTTGTTCGGCATCTTGATATTTGCCATTTCATCCAGCCAGAAACCGACATCCATCGGCAACTTTCCGCCAAAGAACCTCGTCTGACGGTATAACTCCTGAAAAAGCAGCGTGTAAACCATGCCCGGTACAAAGTTAAAGGTGTCATCGTCATCCGGGATAATGATAAACAGATTACTTTTTGTTTTCTTGTCTCCGTCAATTCCGGTGCCAAACTCATCCAACGGAATGTCATTGGATGAAAAGATTTCCAACAGTTCTTCATTATCGAAAGGCTGCATACGGGCATTTACGGTCATAATAACGGAACGGATTGTTTCATCCGGGCCTCCCCGGTATCGCTGATAGGCTTTTACCGCCGGATGATCTGGTTTCTTTTTTGCCAGTTCTTCCATACGCAGATCCAGTTTCGGCGGTGTGTCTGCATCTACAAACTGAGCCTCATCCAGCAGATATAATATCGTTTTCCAGTTTTTCTGCAATAGTTCTGCCCACCCTCGTCTCTGGTTATATACTCCCTTGGAACATTCCATCCATACATAGAGGAAAAGGCTCTCCAGAAACATTCGTTCCGCCCGTTCCCAAAACGGATCTGCACTTGAATTTTTAATATTTGGGGAGTTTGTATTCTGTATCAGATTCGTTACCAGTTTGGTCACATCACTTCTACTGCGGATGTAGAGAAACGGATTAAAGTGCATACTTTTTTCCATTTCACACAGGTTTAATGTGTATACTCTGGTATCTCTCTGCTCTGACAGCCATGCACCCAGTTCTTCCACAAGGCTTCCTTTTGGATCGGTATAAATATTGCAGTCATGCAGAGACAGTAAGTTGGGTGTCAGGAAAAAAGCAGTCTTACCGGCACCGCTTCCACCAACAACAAACACATTGTTGTTGCGGAGCGTATCGGAATCATACCGAAACCGTACATACTGTGACAACACTTTATTTTCCGATGACAGATCGCCTTCCCCGACTGCTGTCTTTACCGCATATTTTTCATTAAACTCCCGCACTTCGCCCCACTTGGCAGAGCCAAATTTATTGCCCGGCATCCGGTTATGATCACTTCTGCTATACGCCGTGAAACTTAAAACCATGCTCATCACGTTTGAGGTTATGATCAACCGAATGAACATTTTTATTGTTCGTTCAAATGTCAGATCTGCATGTAAATCACAGCTATCCCTGCAAAATCCATACAAGAAAAAAATGCAGAGCAATGAAACTGCAACTACATTTAAGGTGGTATAGATCGTTGATATATTTTTCCAGACATCTTTATAGGTGCCGGAAGATGGATTTTTCGTCAAAACATCGGCTGCCAGTTTCATCATGTCATTCCATGCATACCCGGCAGCTTCAAAAAAATCTTTACCACTAAAGAAGTCTCCTAAATCTGAAAAAAATCCTGTTACGGAATCCCACAATCCCACCATCATCACCTCCTCATATAATCAAGTGTTTTTTATTGAAAATTCAAGGTTTCTCAACCTTTTTATCTCAGCGAATAAACCATAGCTATGAGCATTTCGATGTATCGGGTACTGAAATAGTGGTTTTAAGGTATACGAAATAAAACGTCATTTTTTCCGCTTTACTGGCCTTGTGTATACCCTTCCCTCTATGGCAGCTCCCGTTGATGTTGTGACCATAAATGATAAGATTGTCACTGTCTGTCTTACAGCGGACATCTAAAAACGGTGTCCCGTAAAAGCTGTAATCACCATGTACATCCCGGTGAAGATAATACTGCCAGTCACCTTCATGATGACCTTTGATGCCAGTCTGCATAACCGGATAAGAAAAGCCGGTGCCTTTGATTTCTAGCCACCCGATCATATCTTTGTACTTTTTGTGGAGGTTCCGTACACCTTCCTTTTCTTTCTCCGTGGTAATCTCTTTTTCTATATTGTCCTGCTTAATCTCTTGGTCCACGATTCTTTTTAACCAAAGCCCCAGAGCCAAAGCAATGACTGCTAAAATAAAAAAAGAGAAGAAAAGTATTCTTCTTGAAAATACCTTTCTTCCCTTTGGGGTTGAAATGTTATTTAGTTGGTTCATTTGTTATCTTTCCATAATTTTACGGCAATCCATCAGATCTATATTACTCTAAATGGTATTTCCGATGTTTTAACAGATTTATAATTCGGATAGTAGCCTGATATATATTTTTGAGGATATTGAATTTGCTTATTTGAATTTGTCGGAGAACAAATAACCTGACGAATTGCTGCTTTATTAAAATATATCTCAATATGATTTTTCTTTTCTCCTTCAAATTCAAATGGGAGCCCAAAAATCCCAGGCATACTCTTATCTGTCTGAGTAAAAAATGCAAAACGGTATTCATATTCATGCTTAAAATGTGGATTTTTAAAAAAAGTTCCCACCCAAAGTATCTTATCCACCAGCAAATATGCCCAAGTATCATCTCGTTCACTATAATATTTACTATAATCATGTATAATTTGTTCTATAATATCAAGCTGTTTCTTGGTATTATAAAAAACTTTACCATGCTTACATTTTATGTTGTCAAAATATTCTTCAGTAGAACCATTTTCTCCAGATTTATTTCTTTTTGTACGCAAACACTCATTCAGCACACTTACTTCAAATTTAATATTATATCCCACAGAATTTGCATCTTTAGTATAATAATTCCATAGTGCTAATTCATCTTTTGCCGTCGAAAACGAAATTATAAACGACCGATACTTTTCAGAATAACTAAATCCGTCAACTAATTTGGGTCTCAAACACTCAGTTTGTTTTAATATTGCATCTTTAAGTTTTCTGTCAGAACACAAAGATTCAATATTTTTTTCCAATAAATCTAATACATATATTCCTTCAGATTTGTCATTCTGTTTATAAATATCATTTGCCCATAATTGCCCATTATTGAATATTCCATCTAATCCAATTTTTGATGTATAATGATAAATATTTTCTACCGAATGATCCAGCGGAATATTGGACCAATCATTATGTAAGCTAACCATATTTCCCATAACCACTACCTCCTTAAATTCTTTTATTCATATTGTCTATATAAAAATACAGCCACCCATATTTTTTTTCAAAATTTATTTCCTTTAAAATATCACGCCCTGTACACGCAATTGATACCGGATTGACTGGAATCGGTAAGGGAATATTACTCGCTACACCCTTAACAACATTTTTCGTCACTTGTGGTCTAAAGCACTGAGCCATTTCTAATAAATCCTTTCTAACAAGTTCTTCAAAAATATCTTGTGCTGTTTTTTTATCACCAATATATTTGCTCAATTCTGTTAGTTTTTTTCTAAAATGCATCCAATAATTATGATATCTCAATTCTATAATTTCATCCCAAGAATACGAAGAAATATCAGGAATTATTGTTGTAATAATGTCACCAAAATTACTATAACCTCCATCTGATACCTCACCAAAGACTTTTGACAACATCTGCTTTTCAATATCCGTTGGTAAAAAAGTACAATTTTCTTTGGCATTAAGTAATGTCCAGTATTTAACAGAATTTGCTATCCCATAACTTTCCCATAACAATTCATGCATTGCACCAGCATAAGTTTTTTCCTTCGACAATGCATCTTCATATCTATCTTTGCAAATCTGAATAGTCTTTTCAAAATATCCATCATTTATCACCGACTCATCCATAAAGCTAACCGATGGGAGTATAATTTCTGAAGATATTTGCACCTTTTTTATTTCCTTATAGGTATCACTTTTCCATTGTTCCTCTTCTGCCACATTCATTATAACCTCATCAACACGCTTTTTGTCAGCACCTAACAACAATTTATCAAACCATAATGTCGCTAATTTCCCTTTAAAAGAAAAATTTGCATTATTAACAAGTAAATCAACACTAGACATATATGCGTTCATTTTTTCCTCATTTCTACTAGACATAACAAAGTACTACAATATGCAGGGAACAATTCCTTGTCCCCTGCACCATAATTATACCAAACAAACTACCATACTTCTACAAAAATCTTATTTCTTTACCACTGTTCTTCTCTTCCAAATCACCACCGCTGCACCAATTACCATAAGCAATCCTGCTGTAATCGGAATAACCAGCATGTTTCCACCAGTCTGTGGTGTATCCGGCACTTCCGGAATCAGTGCATCCTTAACCGTCACTGTCTGCACCTTTCCAGTATCCTTAATCGTCAACTGTGCCGGATTTGCCAGCTGATAACCGGACGGAGCGGAAACCTCTGTAAAGGTGTAGGTTTCTCCAACGACCAGTTTGCCAGTGATGTCGTAAGCATCATCTTTTGTAACAAATTTCATCACTTTATTTCCTTTGGAATCTTTTACAACAAACTTTGCACCGCCGAGAGCCTGTCCTGTCTGTTTGTCCAGTTTCAAAAGCTGGATATGCGTCTGCTCATCCACCATAATGATCTTATCATCGGTATGATCGACAAATGTTCCATCTTTCTGTTTCACGGCAACTACAGATGTATAGGAAATACCTGTTTCGCCGGATACTGCACTTCCACTGACCGGTTTTACCGTAACTGCACTTCTGCTTGCTACTGTATCTGTTGGATTTTCTGCTACAGAGGATGCCATCACAGACTTTATCTGATAGGTGATCGCATCTGCGGTAACATATCCATCTGCAGGTCTGGTTTCTGTTAATGTATACTCCTTATCATGGAACAATCCCCCCACAAGAAGATTTCCCTTCTCATCGAACGAATACTTAAAATTCTGGTAACCGTCCTTCTCTGTTACATATACTTTGACTGAATCCTTATCCCCAGATGTCCAACTGATAACCTTTTTGCCGGATGCATCTGTGATCTCCAGTTTACAGCCATCAACCTCTTTCGAGCCTGTTACATCAACCTTACTGACCACATTAGTTGTCTGTGTGTTTTCTTTGACTGCCTTCGCTGTAATCGTCTTTGTCTCTGCATCCTGATACTCCAAATGAATGTTGATCGGTGTCGTGTCCATATAGTAACTGTCGGACACGGACAGCTCCTGCAGATAATAATCTCCGGAATTTAACTTCAGACCAGCAACATCGTTTGTTGGCATCGGAGAAGCTGTCGCACTCAGATCTAACCCCGGTGTCACTTCTGGCTGTGATGGTACAAATGGCAGTCCTGTTGCCGCCGGAGTACTTGTTGTCGCAGCTTCACTTCCTGCTGTTTCTGCAGAAGCAGTCTTTGTATAAAGCTCACTCATAAGCGGCAGTTTCTTATCTGATACAACACTTCCATCCGCGCCTGTAGTTAAAGTTGCAAGCTGCGTTCCCGCATCTACGATCTTTTCTCCGGCGTAATTGTAAATATCATGCTTGGAATACAAGCCAAACTGTGCTCCTTCAATGGATTCCTTTGTCTTTGCATCCTGCTTAATCAATTCCAGCTTCGTGCCGGCGAAGTCGTTTTTGATATGGAGCAGCCCCTTATCATCGGTTGCATCGGTACTGTTAAGGACATATTCGTCCTTCCCATCCTGCCACTTAAATTCCAGAGACCACTCTTTGGTATCCGGATACACATATCCGTATGGTGTCTTTGTCTCTTTCAGCTTATATTTGCCTAATGGCAGCGACACATGAATGGTTCCGTCTTCATCCATTGTATAACCGGTAATGCCACCGCATTCCGATGTAAATTCCACACCTTTTCCGGTTGTAAGAACAGCCACCTTATCACCATCTTTGAACCATGTGTCACGGGCATTATCGGTACTCTGTCCGTCCTGTGTCACAATATCTCCGTCCGCATAAAGGGTAAATTCTACACCATCCAGTTTTACATCCTCAAAAATAAACTCCTGTTTCTCTTTATCCCAGCCTTTTAATACCTCGCCGGTTTTTAAGAGATTCAATCGTCCTTTTGTTTCCTCATTCAGATACTCCAGTGTGATCGTTACATGATGATATCCATCCTTATCAATGTAACTTTCATAATTGTCTGCCTTGCTGTTTACCACAACCTCCACATACTGATGGTTGATATGCATACCATCTGCAGCAGCCACTTCATAAATATGGCTTCAGTACCGTTTTCTCCGTGTTCTTGTCTTTCTTGATGATCTTGAAATACGCCTTAAATAACTCATTGACCTTTTCAAACTCATACACCTTACCATTTTCTGTCACGTTTGCCTCAAAGTCATCGACATAATAGGCATCCACATCACCGGAATCCACCTGATGCACTACATAAGTTCCATAGACCAGATCGCCGGTTACAGCATAACCGTCTGCATCTGTTTTGATCGTTGCTCTCTCGTCATCAGCACAATTATCATAACTGCCCTTCGACTTTAAATACACCTGAAAAGTTGTGTTATTCTCCGGGTAATACTCTTTCTTTGTCGGATCATAAGACCTCTTTTTCACAGCAATCTTTCCTTTGATCGGTGTATCTGCGAAATTAGTCTGAAACAAAATGGGTGTAAATTCATCCGTTTTAGCGGAAGCATCAATCTTTAACTCTTTGACTTCATCACTAAGTAAAAAACCTGTCGGGGCTTGTATCTCTTTCAGGTAATAGGTATTACCGCTTCTGAGATAATCGGTTGTTAATTTTCCTCCACTAATTCGATATACACCTGCTGTTTTTGCATTGCTGGCTGTGTCTCCATTGCGGTCAAACACATTGAATGAATACAGATCATCCAGATTGTCTGCAGATAAGGTAAACTTAATACCGCCCAACCCTTTCCCATCTTCGTCCTGCTTATGCAGTGTAATTCTCTGACGGTAATAGGTATGATCTGTTATCGTTTTATAATTTGGATTCTGTAAAATATCTGCATCAACCGTGATCAGTTTCTGATAACCTTTTGTTGCTCCGGTCTTTGAGATGGTATAATAACTCAAACGGACTTCCAATAATATCTCCCAAAATTGCTCCGTACATATATGCCTCCAATCCCCGGATTACTCCGGCGCCTCTCTTTCTCTGTTACAATATGAGTATAATTGAATGGCATCTTTATATGGTCGCTGTCCCGACGACACTTTTAAGATAAAAAACAAACGCCGATACTATGTGAGTACCGACGTAACATTTACTAATCAATATTTACTTGTAAATTCTATACTCCAAGAATTTCATTCGTATACTTAAATAATGTCACATTCAGCTGCATAATATCATACTGCTTATCTATAATAGCCTTCTGCACGATCAGATCTACCTTACTGCTTGGGCTAAATGCCCAGTCTGCTCTCGCAAGTAAGTCTCTTGTCTGCTGACAGCATACAAGGCTCTGCTAATCTTGTATCTTCCTCAAGTGGATAGTTATCTTCTGCTACTTTAATTACTAGCGAA
>UMJI01050321.1_pt1 | contig 16529 bp, 8 predicted proteins | sample 1965991 | NCBI WGS metagenome assembly UMJI01 (sample SAMEA4836140, study PRJEB28245) | human gut metagenome | biome: gut microbiome; material: fecal sample | place: Denmark | collected 2008
CCAACTTTTTTATAAACTATTTCTTATCCCGAACTGGGGTATAGGAAGCAGCCGACTTTCCCTTCTCATAAATTGCTTTAACCACATCCTTCAATTGCGGTTTTTTCTTATCCTCTTTCAGTTCCGCGTCTTTCTCCACCGCTTCCTCCTCTGCTTTTCTTTCCGCTTCAAGGCGCGCCTCCTCCTCTGCTTTCTGTGCGTCGAGTTCCGCCTCTATTCTGTCACGTTCCTCCTCAGCACGTTCGCGCTCTTCCTGCGCTTTCCTCTCAGCTTCGGCTTTTCCCTCGGCAATACGCTTCTCCTCTGCGGCACGTTGTTCCTCCTCCGCTTTGCGTTCAGCCTCTGCCTTTCTTTCAGCTTCAACACGAGCTTCCTCTTCAGCCTTTTCTTGGACAACACGCTCAGCCTCTTCAGCTCTGCGCTTCCGTTCTCCTGCTATAGCTTTCCAAGCATCGACCGTCCTCTGTGCCTCCGCCACTGCCGCCTCGTTTTCCTTGATTGACCGCAACAATTCTTCCGGCGTCTCTCCTTTCTCCTTCAGTGCCTTTGCCGCCTTCAACTTCTTCTCAGCGCCTCGAAAAAATACCAATGCAAAAGGGTCGACCTAACAACGCGAGTTCGGGATAAGCGTGGACTGAAAAGGCGTGATTCGGATGCGGATATAGTGTCGAGCGACCATGAACGTGGCCGCCCGATGCGCTTTTGAGAAAATGAGATTTGAGCTATTGCCAAATGGTGAGTCGACCGTCTGAGTTCGGCACCTCGTAGTCGAAGTTGACTGCTGGCTTGGACTGGAAGAAGCAGTACGCCCCATTGCCGCGAGCAGGTTTATCAGAAAGTTGTGCACGCTGCGGTGCCGTGTGTGCACAAGCTGCGCCACGTTTTTAAGCATGTAGTTCACGGTCTCGATAATGCTCCTCTGCGCAGCATTATCTTGTCATAAAGAGGCATCAGTCGCTGCTTCATGTTAGAGCGCAGCCCTGTCACCACATGTATCCCCTCACTCCAAAGCCGTCCGAAAAGCGCACATGTAGGTCTGGTAATAATGCTTGAAGTTGCGGTAGGAGTTGAAGTGGAAACAGATGAGGATTGTGATGACCTCGGCGTCCGACATCATACGCTTGCGACGGCGTTTTGGGACATCAGGCGTTGATTGAACAGCGTTTTTTGCCATCTCTGCATCAAATTCTTTGCAGAAATCATTGGCAATACAAAAATTTCAGTAACTTTACTCTTGGTGATCATGATTTGTAATTGTTCCTTTTTACACCATTAAATTACTAAAAATCAATGATTTCCTTTTTTTTGTCATTTTTTCAAACACCTCTTATCCCGAACTCGTGTGAATAGCAAAAAACTAATTGTCAATCAGTTACAAAGTCAACATCAAAAAGCCGTACTAATGACCGGATTTGGGATAAATAAGCAACCTTCCGGGTTTGATTCCCAGAGGCTATCCGCATAAAGCAATCATAGATTTGCAGCCAACGCCCGCCACAGGTTGTCGTCTGGTATTGGCGCAACCAAATCGATTATTTTTTTTGACACAGGATGCTCGAATACGATTCTATGCGACTGTAATGATATGCCACCGTCGGGATTACTCCGTCGGTCACCATATTTTAAATCTCCACGGATTGGACATCCCATAGCCGATAATTGTGCGCGTATCTGATGCTTCCTTCCCGTGTGAAGATTCACTTCAAGCAGGCAGTAATAATCAGTTTTTGCCAACAATTTGTAGTCAAGCACAGCTTTCTGCGCCCCGTCGACAGGCGTGCGGCTGACATACGTTTTGTTATTGCGTTCCCGAGGTGTCAGATAGTCAACCAACGTATCTTCCGCTCTTGGCGGCAAATTTCTTGAGATTGCCCAATATGTTTTTTTCACTTTCCGATTCTGAAAAATCTCGTTCATCCGCGCCAACGCTTTGCTTGTTTTGGCGAATACGACAAGCCCGCTCACCGGGCGGTCAAGCCGGTGAATCACACCACAAAACACATTGCCTGGCTTGTTATATTTTTCGCGCAGATAATCTTTAACCATCTCAGACAGTGGTTTGTCGCCAGTTTTATCGCCTTGCACGATTTCACCTGCGGCTTTATTCACCACTATCAGATGATTATCTTCATAAACAACCTCCATAGACTTAGTTGCCCATTTCAGAAATAAACTTAATGCGAACCAACCGGATTTCTTCTTCAGTATAGTCTCCGCCAAGTTCATTTATCGCCAATTCCAAATCATCGCTCTCGCTTTCTTTGAAATATTCAAAAATGTCGTCCAAGTGATCTTCATCCATCACCTCGTCCAGGAAATAATCGATGTTTATTTTTGTCCCAGAGTATACAATTGCCTCCACTTCATCCAACAACTCATCGAATTCCAACCCCTTAGACTCCGCAAGCTCATCAAGTGCAATCTTACGGTCAATACCCTGAATGATTGATATTTTAAGCTTGCTTTTGTTTGCAACACTCCTCACCCGCAGGTCTTCCGGACGTTCAATATCGTTTTCCTCGACATGGGCCTTTATAACTTTCAAGAAGTCCGCTCCATAGCGTTTCGCCTTGCCGGCGCCAACGCCTTGTATAGTTTGAAGTTCTTCCATTGTGATTGGATATGTTGTAGCCATAGCCTCCAACGAGATGTCTTGAAAGATTACATACGGCGGCAACTCCAGCTTCTTGGCAATCTTTTTGCGAAGATCTTTAAGGATGGAGTACAATTCTGGGTCGACGGCGCAAACTCCGCCCGATTTTATAGTAACATCTTCGTCATCTTCGTTGAATTCCTTGTCTTCAACAATCTTAAACGACTTTGGATTCTTCAAAAACGAGTGCCCAGCTTTTGTCACTTTCAGCAACCCATAGTTTTCAATTTCCTTGTCAAGATATCCAGCAATGATTGCTTGATGAATCACCGCGCCTAAAAATTTATCGGTGTCAGCCTCCATGCAGCCGAACACTTCCAATTGATCGTGTAAATATGATTTTATTTCGGCGGTCGATTTTCCGAGCATGACATTAATAACATAGTCTGATTTAAATTTTTCTTTCAATGCCAAGACGGTCTCAATTACCGCACAAAGTTCATCTTTTGCTTCCACTTTTTTCTTCGGATTTAAACAGTTGTCACAGTTTCCGCAATTGTCTTCTTGATATTCCTCTCCAAAATAATAAAGCAACGACTTTCGCCGGCACACAGATGATTCACAATATGCCGCCGTTTCCAAAAGCAACTGCTTGCCAATTTCCTGTTCTGCAATTGGCTTGCCCTGCATAAACTTCTCCAGTTTCTGCAAGTCCTTGTTGGTATAGAATGCGACACACAAGCCTTCGCCGCCGTCACGTCCCGCGCGTCCGGTTTCTTGATAATACCCCTCCAAACTTTTGGGAATGTCATAATGTATTACAAAACGCACATCCGGTTTGTCAATACCCATACCAAAAGCAATCGTTGCCACGATGACATCGACAGTCTCCATCAGAAAGGCATCCTGGTTGGCACTGCGTTGCGCGCTGTCCATGCCAGCATGGTATGGCAATGCTTTGATGTTGTTGACAATCAATGTCTCTGTCAACTCTTCCACTTTTTTTCTGCTCAGGCAATATATTATTCCCGATTTGCCCTCATGACTTTTTATGAATTTTATGATGTCCTTGTCAACGTTCTTGGTCTTCGGACGCACTTCATAATATAGATTTGGCCTGTTGAATGATGATTTAAACACTTTAGCATCCAGCATTCCCAAATTCTTCTGTATGTCATGCTGCACCTTTGGCGTAGCAGTGGCTGTCAAAGCAATGATCGGACGGTTGCCTATCTGATTTATCAACGGTCTGATTCGTCTGTACTCTGGCCGAAAATCGTGTCCCCATTCCGATATACAATGCGCTTCGTCGACTGCGTAGAATGAAATCGACACCGTCGACAAGAATTCTATGTTCTCCTCTTTTGTCAGCGACTCAGGCGCGACGTACAACAATTTCGTTTTGCCCGACACAATGTCCGACTTAACTTTCTCTATTGCAGCACGGTTCAATGAAGAGTTCAAGAAATGAGCTATTCCGTCGTCCTCTCCAAAATTGCGCATAGCGTCTACCTGATTCTTCATCAAGGCGATTAATGGCGATATGACAATTGCAGTGCCGTCCATCAGCAAGGACGGCAATTGATAGCATAGCGACTTGCCGCCGCCTGTAGGCATAAGCACAAACGTGTCATTGCCGGCCATCAGATTTTCTATTATCGCTTCTTGATTGCCTTTAAAGTTGTCGAATCCGAAATAGTTTTTCAGTTCGGCTTTTAAATCAGTTTTGACTGCCATAATAATTAGAGGTTTGCTTTACTTACAAAGTTAAGGACCTATCGACAATTTGCAAAATGTTTTCGCTATATTTTCACACAAGGAGATCTAAATTTGCCTTGTTAAGCTTCTCCAATGCATATTCTCTGGTAACTACAAACTCTTTTTTCTTTGACGACGGACTTTCATACATTGCGTCGACCACAATGGTTTCCGTCAGCGAGCGAAGTCCGCGCGCGCCAAGTTTATATTCTATTGATTTATCAACAATAAGGTCAAGAGCATCTTTCTCAAAAACCAGCTTGACGCCATCCATCTCAAACAATTTCTGATACTGTTTTATTATGGCATTTTTCGGTTCCGAGAGGATTCTCCGCAACGCATTGCGGTCCAATGGCTCAAGATTGGTCAATATCGGCAATCGACCTATAATCTCAGGAATTAGTCCGAATGACCGCAAGTCTTGTGGCGCTACGTAGTTTATCAGATTTTCCCGTTTCTGCTTGCGCTCCACATTGTCAGTTCCGAAACCAACCACATATGTGTTAAGGCGCTGGGCAATCTTACGCTCAATTCCCTCAAAAGCACCGCCACAGATAAACAGGATATTTTTTGTGTCGACAGGAATCATCTTTTGCTCCGGATGCTTCCTTCCGCCTTGTGGTGGCACGTTGACCACAGAGCCTTCGAGCAACTTCAAAAGCCCTTGCTGCACTCCTTCTCCACTCACGTCTCTTGTGATTGACGGGTTGTCGCCCTTTCTTGCTATTTTGTCTATCTCGTCAATGAATACGATGCCTCGTTCAGCCTGTGCCACGTCATAATCGCAAGCCTGCAACAAACGCACCAAAAGACTCTCAATGTCTTCGCCAACATATCCAGCCTCTGTGAGTACGGTTGCATCGACAATTGCAAACGGCACATTAAGCAATTTCGCTATTGTTTTTGCCAACAACGTTTTGCCGGTTCCAGTAGGACCAACAATTATCACATTACTTTTCTCAATTTCCACCCCGTCTTCATCAACAGGCTGAAGCAGACGCTTATAGTGATTGTATACAGCAACCGACAAGTATTTTTTTGCCTGTTCCTGACCGATAACATATTGATTCAAATAATCAACAATCTCCTTTGGCTTCGGCACACTTTTCATTTCCAAGTCGAATTTGCCGCCTTTGCCGTTTATTGGTTTTGTGTCAATATACTGCGAAATCATAGCATGTGCCTGCTCGATACAATTGTCGCAGATAGCTCCCTTGCCGTCAATTGTTGGAATAAACAGCGCCGCATCTCTTTGGCTGCGGCCACAAAAACTGCACCGCATTGTCGATGTTCCAGAATCTTTTTTTGCCATTAGTTTTTATTTGGTCTCTCTTGTCAAAACTTCATCAATCATTCCATATTGCTTAGCCTCCGCCGATGTCATCCAATAATCACGGTCGCTGTCTTTTTCAACCTTCTTGAATGGCACTCCTGAATGATTCGATATGATTGTATACAGCTCTTTTTTCAATTTCTGAATCTCTCGCGCTGTTATTTCGATGTCGGAAGCCTGGCCTTGCGCACCGCCCATCGGCTGGTGAATCATAACACGCGAATGGTTAAGCGCAAAACGTTTGCCTTTTTCTCCAGCCACGAGCAACACCGCAGCCATCGATGCCGCCATTCCTGTGCAAATCGTCTTGACATCGCTCGAAATGTACTGCATAGTGTCATATATGCCAAGTCCAGCATATACAGAGCCACCAGGAGAGTTTATATAAATTGAGATATCCTTGCCCGGGTCGGAAGAGTCAAGATAAAGCAACTGGGCTTGGATTACATTTGCTGTATAATCATCTATCTGTGTGCCCAAAAATATAATTCTATCCATCATCAATCGTGAGAACACGTCCATTTGTGCCACATTCAATTGACGTTCTTCAATAATAGTCGGAGAGATATAGCTGCTGGTGATGTTCATATAGTCGTCAACGGCGAGCCCGTTGAGTCCCATGTGTTTCACTGCGAAATCTCTGAATTCATTTTTCATATTTATCCTCTTGTTATTCTTTTTTGTTGTCTATATACGTTTTTATGTCATACAAAATTAATCAAAGACGGCTGAAGAAAAAAATTTCGAGAATATTAATTTCAGATTTATCCGAAAAGCGAGCGGAACACTTCCTCTACACGCGCCACTTCTTTAACCTCCACATTATACTGAGACACATCCACACCTTTCAAATTGTGCTTTGGCACATAAATCGTGGAAAAGCCTAATTTGTTAGCCTCTATTATGCGCTGTTCTATCCTGGTGACCGGGCGAATCTCCCCCGACAATCCGACTTCCCCTGTCAAACAAACCGTCTTTGCGATCGGCATATCGACGTTAGAAGAAAGTATCGAGCTGATAACAGCAAGGTCAAGCGCCGGATCATTGACCTTGAATCCCCCCGCAATATTGAGGAACACATCTTTCAAAGCCAATTTAAAACCGACCCGTTTCTCAAGCACAGCCAACAACATATTCATTCTTTTTGAATCAAAGCCAGTCACCGACCTCTGCGCTGTGCCGTATGCCGCAGTGCTTACCAACGCTTGCGATTCGACGAGCAATGGACGCGCCCCCTCCACTGTCACACCAATCGCGGCTCCCGACAAGTCTGAATCATTATCAGACAACAGCAGTTCCGATGGATTTGCCACTTCACGCAATCCCGATTGTGTCATTTCATATATGCCCATTTCCGACGTGCTTCCGAATCTATTCTTTATCGAGCGCAACAACCGATACATGTAATGACGGTCGCCCTCAAACTGCAGCACGGCGTCGACAATGTGTTCAAGCACCTTCGGCCCGGCTATACTTCCCTCCTTGTTGATATGCCCGATCAGCACCACTGGTGTTCCGCTCTCCTTGGCATATTTCAAAAGAGACGCCGCACATTCCCGCACTTGGCCCACACTTCCAGCCACAGATTCAAGATTGTCGGAAGCAATAGTTTGGATGGAGTCGACAACCACTATTCCTGGATTGCTGTTTTTTATGTGTTGAAATATCTTCTCCAACGACGTTTCACAAACAATGTAGCACTCTCCTCCGTCTGCACCAAGTCGGTCAGCCCGCATCTTCAATTGCTGCGCGCTTTCCTCACCAGACACATAGAGCACCTTTCTGCTCCTAATGCGTATTACGTTCTGCAAAACGAGGGTCGACTTTCCGATCCCAGGCTCTCCTCCTATTAATATTATAGAACCCTGCACCAAACCTCCACCAAGCACACGGTTCAACTCTCCGCTCGGCATCTGTATGCGCTTCTCCTCCCCAGCTTCGATTTCAGACAAGCGAAGTGGCTTCGAGTCCAATTTTGTTTCCGGGAGGAGCGATTTCCCGCCTCGAGTCTGCACAACGCGCTCTTCGACGAAAGTGTTCCAGGCTCCGCAATTCGGACACTTCCCCACCCATTTTGGCGACTCATATCCGCAATCGCTACAAAAAAACGCTATTTTATCCTTTGCCATAGCACATACTACATTGTTCTTCTTCTAAATTCTGCGACAACAATGGCTGTCGCCATCCCCACATTTAGCGATTCCGATGTCGGAGTGCCGATTGGGTATGACGGAATGAGCAACTTTCCTGTCACAAGACGTCTTATCTCCTCCGAAATCCCCTTGCCTTCATTGCCCATGACGATGAATCCCGCCTGCGCCAGCGGCGTTTCATAAATATTGTTTCCGTCAAGCAATGTTCCGTATACTGGCATTTCCTTATATGTCGCAAACAGTTCCGAAAGGCTGCAATACACGACATTCACACGCGAAACAGCCCCCATTGTCGCCTGCACCGCCTTAGGATTGTAAACGTCTACGGTATCTTTGCTACAAAACACGTCTTTGATTCCAAACCAATCGGCAATCCTCAATATGGTTCCGAAGTTTCCTGGGTCTTGGATTCCATCAAGCACTAATGCAAGACGCTTCTCCAAGCCTTTCCCAATCTGGACATCTGGCATTTCATAAACAGCGATGACGTCTGTTGCCGTTTTCAGCATCGACATCCTCTCTATTTGAGCTTTGGTTGCGACTGTCACGGGGCAGCGCAGTCTACAGCCGACGCTGTCCGCCCAATCAGACGTGGCAAACAAATATCTAACCTTAAAATAATCGAGTGTGTCAATCACGCATTTTGTTCCTTCTGCGACAAAACAACGCTCCTTGTCACGATTCTTTTTCTGCGACAAGGAATGCACCCATTTTATTACTCCTGCTGAAAGTTCCATATCCACAAAGTTAACGATATTGCAAATAACATAAAAATGCTGGAGCATAAATTTTGCCGATACGCAATCGAAAGTTATCTTTGCATAAAAAAGCAGATGACTAAAGATTTCACACCAGCCCCAAATGCCATCATTGTGGACGCGGCATTCCTTAATTTTATCACATCGGATTTCAAAACTAATTTTGAGCGCATTCTAAACCGCGAGCTGAGCACCATCGATCTCTCTTCGCTGTTTACATACATTGCTTTGGACTGGGGTGTCACTCCCGGCGAAAACCAAATTGACGTTTATATTACATACAACAACGGTTGTGACAATTTCGACGTCTGCACCCCGTCTGACATTGCCGGACTGAACGGAATGGCTTTCAACGGACATCTCGGCGAATTTTCGTTCTACACATATTCAAATGAGGGGATGGCTGACTCCAACGACTTTTTCCTTGACTCTCTTCACAATCTTATGTCAGAAAAGGAGATAAAGCGAGTCGCTGTCATTGGCTTTGATGGGCGTTGCGGCGAGGAAATCGACAAAATTCTTTCTGAGAGCAACGGTAAAATAGCCACACGATTCACCATGGACAAATCTGCGAAAGGGAATGGATACGCCACTCAAATTGTCGCTTTTCCGATAATGATGGCTCTGGGAATCAAATCCGATGAATTAGGCTGATTCCCCCAAAACGAATAAGTTCCGTGCTTTTTGCATCGTTGATATTCAACGAATATGTTGCCATGTTCTTGTCGTTTCACCCCTTCGATTCGCGTCCAAAAGCATAGAATGGCTTCGAGCATCGTCCTCCCCGGTAAAATCGCACTCAGCGCCCCTCACACACGCTTCTATCCACGTCCTCCGACACACGTGACGCATAGTCGAAGATGCTCTCGCCCGGCTTTCTGCTGAAGCAAGGCTTGCTCGTCTCAGAATCATTTGTTACATTTGCGGCGAGGACGTTCGCAAGAATATCCTTGTAAAGGGTAATACCTCCGTGAGGCTGAGACGCTGCGGTTTGAAGGGTATTGCCCTTTTCTACATTATCCGCTAAAAACACCTCGTGCACATATAGTCTACTTTTATTTGCATCTTGCATTGCGCGACAAAAAACATAGTTTCGATTTCCATTATAATTTATCGGGTATGCAAAGTAATGGCTTTTAACGCCCTCTTGTCTACTGAAGTCTTGCATAGAGCCAAAATACACAGCATTGTTAAAACCTTCAGCAAGAGATGTTATTACATCAAGTTTTACTTGGCTATACCGATGCGCAAGAGAGCTTCCTACAGATGCCCTGTTTATTTCCACTAAGCCTATCTCTGTGTCATAGAAACGAGAAGTTCCGACGTTGTCTTTCCACCAGTTTCTGCCGCTTCCCTTTCTGTTGAAGTTGACAGAAATCTCTTTTGCGTCATATACTGACCTTCCTACACTGCGTCCGCTCTTCCGTGACGTGACATATGCCGCAAACCTTGCGCTGTTCTCTACTGCCCTGTTGGCGAAATCAACGGCATCGCTCAAACCGCCCCAAATTTGTGCCGCGAATATTCTCCCATCCCGCTTGATTGCTTTCGCTATCTCCGACTTCCTCTTCTCTATCTGCTTTAGGTTGACGAAGCCAGTTTCTCCGCCATTCTGCATAAACTCCAAAAACAGTCTATGCGTTTCATTGGATGTGTCAAGGCTGCCTTTGTTGTAACGTGCATATAGGTTCGCCATTTCCGCTGGATTGTATTTGGCGAAATTGAGATTAAAGGAACCACCATACTTAGCTCCTTCCTTGACGTACACCATTGTATTTGAGTACAAGGCATCTCGCACATAGTTTGAGCCAATGAAGTCGGGGTTCAACGTGGTATATAAGGAGGACAATTGTCTATTCAACGCCTCGGCTCCCTCGAAGACTTTACCGACTGCGCCCGTAAGGTCTGTGTCCGGATTCGTCAAGCCATTCGCCGCCTGTGCCGCTCTTGGGCTGCCGTTGACGGTGATGATGTAAGACTTGCCATTTTGTTTCACAAGCACTTGGTGTTCGTTCAACTGCCCTTTCTCTACTACCTTATATGGGATGTCAGGTGCTTCGTTGCTTCTTTGCACCAAGTCCGGGTGTTTCTCTGCCATCTGTTTCATTTTATCCTCGAATGCCTCCATCTTTTTCGCCACCACAGATGCGCTGTCGTTAGCACCGATGTTGTCCGGGAACACCGGCTTCCACTCATCGGCAACCGAGTCATATTGCAACCAGACATCGCTGACACTCGCAAGGTCGCTCGGATGGTTGCGCACAAAGTTCAACATCTTTTGTTTCACCAATACGTTGCGGTTGCCCTGCATTATCGCACTTTCCGCCATCGCCTGCATATATGCTATAGGATTGTCAGCCTTGGAACTGCGCCCTTTGGCTGTCTTTATCGGTGCGTTGAATGCGCTGTCGCCGTGCGTCAGATAAGCGTAGGCATCCGCGCTTGTCGTTTGGTCGAATCCCCTCATAGGGATATAATTCGTGTACATACTGCTGATGTCGTTGTATGCCTCCTTCGTGAGCAGACCGCTCTCATACAACTTCCTCAGCGTATTGCCGTTCACCTCGTTTACTCGACTCCACAATTCATTTATGTCTGACCGATCATGGCTCGGATTGTTTTCAAAAGTCTTGCGGATGTCATCGGCGGCATCCCTTGCGGCATTGAGCAAATCCACCTTCAACCGCTTCTTCTGACCACCGAGATTACGGAGCAACAATTGGTCGTCTGTAGCCTTCATCTGCTCGTCTATGGCGTCTATCTGCGATTGTATCGACTTCACCCTGCCGTCTTCTGCCGTCAATGCCGTAAGTCCTGCATAGTCTTTGCCTTCAAGGCTTGCAACGAAATCTCCAATCGTTTTAGTACCCTTGGGATTTGCCTTTTGGTACTTGTCAAACTCTTTCTGAGCCTCTCTCTGCCGCATTACTGCATCACGCTCAAGTCCGTGCTTGGCGAACATATAGTCGTACAATTCGCCGCTCTCCTTGCCGTTGCCGCTCAGTTTAGCCACTGCCGACATCAACGGCTTGAATTGCGTCTTGGCCACTTGGTGCATCTCCTCCTTGTTCACCGACGACAGGCGGTTCTCTCCGAGTATCGGATTCTCAAAGTCGGGAATGTCCTCTATGTACCGCTTGTTGCCCGATGCGCGGTCTATTGCATACATAAACTCCTGCAGTCCGAGCATACTGTTCTGCAACGCCTCCTTCGTTTGGAAGCCTTTGCTCTTGACCTTCTTCTCATATTCGTCCCGTGCGCTTACTCTTTCTCTCACGCTTCTATCCACGTCCTCCGACACACGTGACGCATAGTCGAAGATGCTCTCGCCCGGCTTTCTGCTGTAGCGAGGCTTGCTCAGCTCAGAAATATTTGTTACATTTGCAGTGGGTGTTGGATTGTTTCGGGGCAAAATCCCGTCGGTAATCCGTTCTTGCGGTAGTAACAATTCAGCACCTTTCGTTATTTTGTTACGTAGATTGTTGTCACTCTTTATGTGAACGGAACTTACATAATCCTCCACTTCACCATACTTGTTTACAACTGCTATATTATAAACATTATCATTGTTTTCGCTCTTAAATCGCTTTATATATAAAGTACTTCCATCTGTATCACGTATGGCGAAGTCTGCATTTTCAAGAGTCGGCAATACAGCACCTGAAATACTTGTTCTTTTCTCACGAATTATTTTATTATAGACTTCTTCCTTAACATTCACAACTTCGCCAAGGAATGTGCGAACAGGCTTTCGGAATAATTCCATAAATTTGACCAAAGATGAAACCTTTTGTGGCATATTCTCAGTCTTTTTGTCTTCGAAAATATTGTCAAGAGCCACCATTGCTTCTTCTCCTTTCAGCGACTTTACTCCCTCATCGCCAACCTCTCCTCGCTTTCTCATTCCGCTCTCATCCTTCATAGGATTCTTGGAGTCAAGCAAGTCCCTCATAGCCATATCAGCCAACTCCTCGGCACTGCGGTAGCGGTTGATGCCGAACATCTTCGCCACTCCTTCCCAGAACCGCGCTATGGCTTCCTTCACTCGCTCCAACGTCTCGATAGCCTTCGCCTTGGTGAACACTCCGCCCTCGCCATCGGCAACCCTGCGTGCCTCCTCGCGCAAGCGTTCCGCTCCTCTGCGCCCGCTGAACGTTGACAACACCTCGTCCGCTATCTCGTCATCGGTCTTCAGTTCCGGATACAACTCCTTCACTTCCTCCCAAAGAACGCTGTTCTTCAGTTCCTTCACCGTGTGGCTCCATTGCTCGGAGTCCTTGCGTCTCAGCATATCGCCCCACAGATGCGTGTATTCGTGTACCGCGGTCTCCGCTGTAGCCACCTTTGGGTCAAGGTATATGCGTCCGTCCTTCACCAAGCCGTACACCTCTCCGCCCGCTGTCCGCAAGAACCGCTGTTCTCCGTCAGCGTTGTCAACTCCGAGCAGTATCTGGTCTTCACGTGCCACATCCTCGGTTTCCGATGCGAGGCTCGCCCTGCGCTCCTCCTCGGTCATCCCCATGCGTTTCTCGGTGTTGCGCGCTTCCACCTCGCCTGCAGCCCTTGTGTAGCCGTCCATCCCGAATCTGTACTTAGAAGCGAGTGCATTGTATTCCTTCCTGTTCTCCAAGATCCTTTCTTTTAGGCGTACTCCTTCTCCTAATGCCTTTTCTGTATATGACATTGCATTGTACCTTTCCACCATCCTTCCGTCTGCCTCTTCCATCTCTCTAAGTTTTCCAATAGGGGCATCGGGGCGGAAAGCATTGGGCGACACACCTTGTGCAAAACCTTCACTGTCTTGTATCGCGTGCTGAATCTCGTGGTTAATCACTCTGTGGAGAATGCCGTCAATCTTCTCTCGGTTAGAAGGGATAGACATATATGGCTTGAACTTTGAGAAGTTTATTTCAATCTTCCCCAACCCGGTGTATATAGCCGCATTGGTCGACTTTCCTTTCCCCCTTGTGACCTTGAAGTCCTTCAGCTTGGGGTACATCTCAAACAATCCGCTGTCCGAGTCTATTATGTCTCCAAGTTTAAGGTTCTTTTTGTCCATCCATTCCTCAAAAGGTTTCGGCTTTATGTCGCTTGTCTCATACCGCCATTTGCCGTCCGAGCCACGTTCCCAGCCTGTAGCCATCTTGATAGTCTTGGCATCCTTCTTAGCCTCTTCCATCCTCCTTGCCACGGAGAGATTGTCAAGACGGGTGGAGACTTCCTCGGCTTTGTCAGCCTCGGTCGCACCTTTCTCGCCCACGAACATATTTCTTGTCCGCTCGTTCTCGGTGTCTATGACTCTCTGCATCTCTTCCGAATCAGTCACCACGTCAAGTCCACCTTTGCGCATACGCTCCACAAGGTTGTCCCTCAGTTCCCGCTCCTCCGCTGTCAACTCCGTTTTCTCGCTGCGGCTCTCCCTTACGCTGCGGTCGATGCCTTCGTTCGATGACTCAAAAAATTTATCTGAATCGCTATTATTGTCAAACTGCTCACCTCCTTTCCTAACCAAGTTTTCCACCTTCGCCTTGCCGTTGAGTATCAGCAATGCTTTCTCCGCAATCTCCTTCTTGTTGGCATCGGCATTCTTTATCGTGTTCTCTCTGTTGGCGAGCATTGAATTATCGTCAACCTTTCTGCCTTCAGAGTCAACTCCGAGAACCATTCCGAGTGTCTTGTCATCCATTGAAAAATCGCCCGTCACGGGTCTGTGCGGTGCAGGTTCCTCTCCTATCGTGTTGCCGTCCTTGTCGAATATAGGCTTGTACGCAGTGAAGTCGGTGATCACTTTGTAGTACTCGTCATAGACTCCGTCTGTGGTATGCGCGTCCATCATATCAACAATCTCTTGGTTGGGCTGGTAGCCTTTCTTCTTGCACCAAGCATTGTAGTTGTCGGAATTGACCGCCCACTCGAATCTCGGAACGAGTCCGTTCTCTCCACACCACTTCACATAGTCACGGCAACGCTGGCGCATATCCCAGCCTTTCTCGTTCTCGCCTTCGTAGAAGTCGAAGTCTGACGGCACATCCTTGTTGTGGATGGGTTTGCCGCCCCCGTCAAACTGCTTCACCCTTCTTCCGTTGACTATGATGCCGGTGTTCTGCTCCGAGGTGAAGTCTCTGTAGTATTGGCAGTCCGTGGCACGCCTTGCTGATATCGGCATGCCGCTGAGATGGAACGGAATCACTTGGCGGATGTAATCTTGCCCCATAGCATACAAAGCGTGGTTAACCGAGATTCCAACCATTATGGCTCCGCAGTTGGCATTGTAGTCGGGATTATGGTAGATTGATTCTGCAAACTCTTTAGAAACAGAGTGTGAGTCGGACAATTGTATTCCCACGATATGCCCTCCTTCCATATCCAATCCTGCATTCTCCCTTATCTTTTCAAGGACATATTTCCTTGCACTGCCTTTGGCCTCTTTATATTCCTGCACAAGGCCCTCCGACGGTCGTGCTTCGGGCAACATAGACATATTTATCTTCACTCCGCTTTTGCCGAACATCAGGATGTAGGGTATCTCCTTGCTGTAAGACTGAACCTTTGCCTTTCTTGCGGCGCAATCCCACATAATCTGCATTATGTCGAAAGTCTTCGTCAAGTCAAAGTCGGAGAACGAGAACAATCTCGCTCCGCCTATCTCTGCCGCCTTGTCAAACTTGCTCTGTCTCACGTCAAGGATCTCTCCGCTGTAAGGCTGTGCGTCCTGCACTATCTTGGGCGTGCCCGTTCCGTTGGCGCATACTATCAGAGAATACATCTTGGCGAAGCCATCTCCGCTCTGCCCGCGTATCGCCATCAAGCCTTTCGAGCCTACAAGGTCTGAGACATCAAGCGTATGCTGAAGCTCCGGGTGGGTGGCTATAATATCCACCATTCTGTCCACCACGTTGCTCGCACCTTTGCCTCTGAGTTTGGCAAGCTCGCCCAACTGCGCTTCGCTGAGCGAGAACCCCTCTGCACTGCCGTGCTTGGCTACATAGTCCTCATAGTACTGCTGAAGCAACGCCTCCATAGCTTTCGTATTCTCCTGCATCCTCGCAAGGTCTTTAGGAAGTGCTCCTTCTCGGCTTCCCACTATGCGCGCCACCTCGTTTATCTGGTCTGTCACTTCCTGCGGAGTGGTTCTCTCATTGTATGGAGTGGCTGGCACATACGTCCCCTTGCCGAAACCGAAAGGTGTCGCCTCGTCTCCTACAACCCTTCTCACAGCTTCGTTCCATTTGTCGGTCACGCCTGTCGCCCATTTCATTATGTTCAGTCGCTTGCCTTCCACAAAGCACAACGGACAAGCCACCTGTATGCCGTAGCTCTGCTGAAGTGTGCGCAGTTCTTGTATCTTGGCTGGAGTAAGGTTCTTCCATATCGCTCCGCCCAAATCAACCATCTCGTTCAGTATCTGAGTGAACGCCTCACGCTTGATGCAGTCCGTGGACAACTCGAAATTCAACGGGTACTCCCCATTGGAAACCAACGTTGACACCGCACGGACAATATTGCCTTCGTACTTCTTGTACAAAGGTGATGTCTGCGACCACTCGTGGAATGCAGGGAAGTCAAAGTGCCCGTCCTTGTCCACAAGGCTGGCGACCTTGCCCGTCAAATCGTACCAATAGTCCATATTGTCCACAAACTTCCCGATATCGGATTTCTTCATCCCGACATTGTTAAGGTATTCTATTATTTTCCCCCTTGTGCCTCTATGCTCGTTTCCGTCATCATCCTTGTGGTCGTGGTACGTCCTATGAGAGAAATCGATATTGCCCACATTGTCTGTTGGCACGTCCGCCTCTCTCGCGCTCTCGTTGACTCCATCTCCATCCTTCAGCGCACTCTCAAACTCTGCGAGAAGTTTGTCGGCAGCCTTCATCCTGCGCACACCTTCCTTGTCGCCTCTGTTCTTGAAATACTCGACCATCCTCGCCACT
>UMJI01063273.1_pt1 | contig 16343 bp, 16 predicted proteins | sample 1965991 | NCBI WGS metagenome assembly UMJI01 (sample SAMEA4836140, study PRJEB28245) | human gut metagenome | biome: gut microbiome; material: fecal sample | place: Denmark | collected 2008
CGCGCGAGGCGGTTCTCCGGCACGATGCCGGCCCCGACCTCATTCGTCACGAAGAGGACTTCCGCCTCTTTGGGCAGTCCTTGTGCCGCCTCGACAAGTGCCGCCATCTCGCCCCGCACGAGCGCGGTCAGGTGCGCCTCATCATACGGCTCCGTCTCGCGGCAGAGCATGTTGCTGAGGTAGATGGTCACGCAGTCAAAGAGGATAACGCCGTGCTCCCGTCCCGCCTCGCGGATGACTGCAGCTGCCTCGCGCGGTGCCTCGTACGTCTTCCAGCCAGCGGGCCGTCGGCTGCGGTGCAGGGTGACGCGGTGCGCCATCTCCTCATCCCAGACCTCGGCCGTCGCGATGTAGGCCACGCTACCACCGCTCTCGCGGGCCAGCTGCTCGGCAAACGCGGACTTGCCGCTGCGCGCGCCGCCCGTGACGAGGATCATCTTGCCCATGAAGTGCAAGCCTCCACAAAGTGAGCAGCGGCCTCCGGGCAGCCGGCGAAGTGCAGGTGCAGGTAGCTGCCGAGCACGTTCCTGCGGCTTTCTCCCGCCTCATAGCACTCACCCGTGCGCAGTCTCTCGAAGCGAAGCGGGCGCTTGCCCTCGACCTCGTCCTCCGAGAAGTGGAACTCATGGCCGCGCAGCTTCGTGCCGGCCTTGCCGAGCACTGTGTCCTCGAGGAGCTCCGCCTCGACGTAGCCGACCATCTGGAGCTTATCGGTCATCGCGGCCCGGCCGGGCAGGGCACCGCACATCGCATGTTCCCTGCCCAAGAAATCCTTGAGTGACTGCAGAAGGTACATGTAGCCGCCGCACTCCGCGTAGATCGGCATGCCATTTTCCGCAGCCTTCTTGATGGAAGCGCACATCGACGCATTTGCCTCGAGCTGCTCGGCGAACATCTCGGGGAAGCCGCCGCCGATGAAGAGGCCGTCGACCTCCGGCAGCTCCGCATCGTGCAGCGGGCTGAACGGCACGAGCTCGGCACCGCAGTGCGCGAGGATGGCGAGGCTCGCCGTGTAGTAGAAGGAGAAGGCCTCGTCGCGCGCGATGCCGATGCGGCAGCACCTCGGCTGCATCTTGCGCTCTGGCATCACGACTTCGAGCTCCGGCGCCAAGCAGGCGAGGTGCAGGATGGCCTCGATGTCGAGCGACTTGGCGACAGCCGTGCCCATCGATTCAATGGCCTGCCGTTCCTCTGCATTCTCGGCGACGGGCACTAGGCCGAGGTGGCGCTCCGGCATCTTGAGCGAGTCATCTCGGTGCAGCGCGCCGAGCACACGGATGCCCGCATCCTTCATGGCGCTGCGGATCATCTCCTCGTGCGTCGCGGAGCCGAGGCGGTTGAGGATGACGCCGGCAAAGTCGACCTCGTGGTCGTAGTCGCGGAATCCCTGCGCGATGGCCGCGGCCGACGCGCCCATCGACTTGACATCGAGTACGAGCACGACAGGCGCCTTGAGCAGCTTGGCGATGGAAGCCGTCGAGCTTATGCCCTCGCGGCCGCCGTCATAGAGGCCCATGACGCCCTCGATGACGGCGATATCCGAGCCGTCCATCGCCTTGGCGAAGAGCTTCGGCAAAACCTGCTCCGGCACGAGCCAGCTGTCGAGGTTGTGAGCGGGCCGGCCGCTGGCCATCGCGTGGTAGCCCGGGTCGATGTAGTCGGGGCCGACCTTGAAGGACTGGACCGCAATGCCTTGCTCGCGCAGCGCCGAGAGAAGCCCCGTCGCGATCGTCGTCTTGCCAGAGCCGGACTGCGTCGCGGCAATCACTAAGCGTGGAATCGAATAGCGCATGATAAACCTCCTGATGAATGACTGAATCCTATCGAGACGTGCATCTGGTACATCTTACACAAGAAAAATCAATCGCGGCTGTTGTCGATCTCATAGAGCATCGCGTTGACAGCTGCGGCGGCAATCGGACTGCCGCCCTTCGTGCCCTCGACCGTGATGTAGGGCACGAGACGATTCTCGGCTAGTGCCTTCTTGGAGTCGGCCGCGCCGACGAAGCCGACGGGGATGCCGACGATGCAGGCGGGGCGCACGCCCTCTTCGCGCACAAGGCGCAGGACCTCGAAGAGCGCCGTCGGCGCATTGCCGATGGCGACGACGCTGCCCGTCAGCGCTGCACCAAAGCTGCGCATGGCGGCAAGCGAGCGCGTCACGCCCTGAGCCTTGGCCTGCGCCGCGATCTCCGGATCCTGTATCCGGCAGTGGACCGCTCCGCCAAATGAGGCGAGCTTGCGCTTGTTGATGCCCGTGCGGACCATCTCGACATCCGTGTAGATGTCCGCACCACTGCGCAGAGCGGCAGTGGCGTCCGCGACCGCCGTCTCTGAGATGCGGATGATCGGCGCGTATTCGACGTCGCCGGCCGCGTGGATGATGCGCGAGTATACCTTCTTCTCGGCTTCGCTCAGGGAAATTCCCTCGATGTACGGCGCGATGAGCTCCATGCTGCGGCGCTCGATTGCCATCGGCTGCTTGATAAATTCCATCATCAATCCTCCAGATTGTTCACAAAAGAAAGGACATCCTCATAGCAATGCACGAGGCGGTCGTACGCGAGGACAGGTCGGTCGATGACGACGACGGGCAGGCCGAGCTCGACGGCCGCCGCGATCTTCGTGTCCGTACCACCGATCGCGCCGCTGTTCTTCGTCACAATGACGTCCGCCCTGTACTGGCGGAACATCTCCCGATTGAGCGCTTGCGAGAATGGCCCCTGCATGGCGACGATCTGCTTCGGCGAAAGGCCCAGACCCTCACAGAGCGCGATGACTTCGGCCGTCGGCAGCACGCGCGCGATCAGCGTGCAGTCCGAGAGGGCCGGCGACTCGGTGAACTGCCGCAGGTTGCGGCTGCCCGTTGTCAGGAAGACGACCCGTCCGCGCCGCGAGGCTTCCTCAGCCGCCTCCTCGTACGAGTGGACGAGACATATCGCCGCACGCCACGTATCCTCGAGCTCTGTCAGCGACCGCTCGTAGCGCAGATACGGGATGGCGAGCGCACGGCAGGCCGCCATCGCGTTTTCCGAGACGTTCACGGCATAGGGATGGCTCGCGTCGACGAAGCAAGATGCCCGGTGCTCGCGCAAGTAGGACTCCAGCGCCTCACGATCCAGTGGCTTGTCGTTGATGGTCAGTCTCTCGCTGCCGCAACGCTTGAGCAGCTGTTCGCCGTAATGGCTGACGACAGAGGCCGTCACACGATGGCCCGCATCGAGCAGCAGCTTCGTGAGTTCGCGCCCATCCTGTGTCCCCGCTGCGACGAAGATCATAGACCGCTCTCCTTCCTGCCGTAGCCGCGCGGCGTCAGCATCCATCCTTCCTTGACGTATGTCTGGGAGTTGCCGATGATGACGAGCGAGAACATGTTGATCGTCTCCTTCGTGAAATCCGCGAGCGTCGAGATGGCCTTTGACTGCTCCGCACGGCTCGCCGCCGTCACGATGCCGACAGGCGTCTCAGGAGCCCGGTGCTTCAGCACGATGCGGCGGAGCTCCTCGATCTGCTGCACGCGCTTCTTGCTCTTCGGGTTGTAGAGCGCGATGACGAAGTCGCCGGCCGCCGCCATCTCCGCACGCTTGCAGATTGTCTCCCAAGGCGTCAGGAGGTCCGAGAGGCTGATGACAGCAAAGTCGTGCATGAGCGGCGCGCCGAGGACGGAAGCCGCGGCATTGACGGCCGAGACGCCGGCAATCACGCCGCCAAAATCCGGGCGTTCTGCCGAGGGCTTCTGCAGCACCAGTTCGAGCACGAGCCCGGCCATGCCGTAGACGCCGGCATCGCCGCTCGAGACGACGACCGTCTCCTTTCCCGAGGCAGCCGCTTCGACTGCCATGCGGCAGCGGTCAATCTCCTGCATCATGCCCGTGCCGATGACCTCCTTGTCTGATTGGCCCGCGAGCAGCGGCTCGATCAGGCGGATGTATGTCGTATAGCCCGCGACGACCTCCGCGCGCTCGATTGCCGCGCGCGCCCGCGGCGTCATGTCGAGAAGACTGCCCGGGCCAATGCCCACTACTGTGATTCCTGCCATATTTACTGCTCCTTGTTCTGCCATACGAGTGCCACCGTCACTCTCTCAAATCTTGTCTTGCCGAGCGCCATGCGCCCGCCTCCTGCCGCAAGAGCCGCCGCCTCACAGACGTTGCCGATGCCGATCGTCTTTCGAACAAAGTCGGACTCCTCCAGATTGTACCGGCGGATGACGGCCTGAAGCTGCCCATTTTCATAAAAAGCCAAAGGGATGCCGAGCGCTGCCGCTGCCTCATGGAGGCCGCGCTCCCCGCGCTTGAATGCGGTAGACGAGAGCGAGCAGATGGCGCGCAGCGGCATGCCGATGCGCGCAGACGCCTCGCGGAGTGCCTCGAGAATCTCATCCTGGGAAACGCCCCTGCGGCAGCCGACCCCCGCCCTCAGCTCCATCGGCCGCAAGAAAAGGCGTCCAGGGCGATTTTCCCGGAAAGTGGGGCTGATGATGGCCTGCAGTCCCGCATCCCGCTGCATCTTTGTCTCCTCACCGACGGGAATGCCGCGCCTGACCAGCGCTTCTCGATAAAAGCCGCGAAGCGCGCAGGACGGGTCAACATAATAGGAGAGGTGCTCTCCGCGCAGCAGGGCACTGTTGACCGTGCGGATGGCCTCGGGCGGTTCCGGAAAGAGGCCGAGCGCCGTAGCCAGTGCATCAGGCGCCACGATTCCCTCGACATCCGTCGCCGTCGTGATGACGGGCTCTGCGCCGAGGGACGCTGCGAGCTCGCGCGTCAGGTCATTCGCCCCGCCGACGTGACCGGAGAGCAGGCTGATGACGTGGCGTCCCTGCTCGTCGAGGACGACGACAGCGGGATCCTGGAGCTTGCTCACGAGATGGGGCGCGATGCTGCGCACGGCGATGCCAGCCGCCATGATGAAGACGAGCGCATCGTAGCGCGCGAAATTTTCCTGCACCGCTGCGCGCAGGCGCCCGAAGGTCTGCGCCCCCTCGACGGGATGGCGGCTGCTGACAAAGAGCGCCGCCTGCCCGCCGAGGGCCAGTTGGACCCTTCTTGCCATCAGCGCGCCCGCCTCTGTCAGCGCAAAGACGGCCGTTCTCATCGGCTCGCCTTGCGGAACATGTGCGAGAACTCCGGCGCGTAGAGGCGCGAGAGCTCGTAGTCCGCCCCGAGGCAGCGGCTGACGACGATCATCGCCGTGCGGTCAATCTTGGCCTCAGCTGCCTGCTCTGCAATTGTCGCGAGCGTACCGCGCACGATCTTCTGCTCAGGCCACGACGCCTTCTGCACGATGGCAATCGGCGTGTCCGCCGCGTAGCCACCCGCCATCAGTTCAGCGATGACCGTCTCGAGCATCGTGATAGAGAGGAAGATGCACATTGTCGCCTGATGAGCAGCGAGCGCGCGCAGCTGCTCGCGCTCGGGCACCGGAGTCCGCCCGGCCTGGCGCGTGATGATGACCGTCTGCGAGATGCCGGGCAGCGTGTACTCCTGGCGCAGAGCAGCGGCCGAAGCAAGGAACGAGCTGACACCCGGCACGACGTCGTAAGCGATGCCTTTCTTCGCCATCGCATCCATCTGCTCCTGGATGGCCCCGTAGATGGCGGGATCGCCCGTGTGCAGGCGCACCGTCATCCTGCCCGCGGCCTCAGCCTCCTCGATGACCGTGAGGACTTCCTCGAGCGTCATCTTCGCCGAATTGTGGATGACGGCGTCCTCGCGGCAAGCCTCGAGCAGCGCCGGGTTGACGAGCGAGCCCGCGTAGATGACGACATCCGCCTCCTCGAGATAGCGCCTGCCCTTGACCGTGATGAGCTCCGGGTCTCCGGGGCCGGCTCCAACGATGTATACCATGATATCAAGCCTCCTTGGTGCAGGTGATGATGTAGACAGGATTCTGCGCCTCGGCCATGTCGTACGGGCCCACGCGGCGCAAGCGGCTGACCTGCACCTGGACGGCCTCGTAGCGGTAGACCGTCTCGTGCGCATGGAGATAGTCGAGCGCTTCCGCCAGCGTCTGCACGGTGATGCAGTTGATCACGAGGCGCCCGCCCTCGCGCATTTTCCCTGCCACACAGTCGAGTATCGATGCGAGATGGCCGCCGCTGCCGCCGATCATGGCGGCATCCACGGGCGGAAGGCCCTCAAGGCCCGCAGGAGCCTCCGCTTCGATGACAGAAAGATTCTCGAGGCCGAAGCGCTCGCGATTCGCCTCAATGAGGCAGACAGCTTCTTTTTTTCGCTCGATAGCATAGACATGGCCCTCTGGCGCAAGACGCGCCGCCTCGATGGAGAGCGAGCCCGTCCCCGCGCCGATATCGCAGACGATATCGCGCGGCCCGATCTGTGCCTTGACGAGCGTCAGGATGCGGATTTCCTGCTTTGTCATCGGCACCTTGCCGCGGATGAATGCCGCGTCCGGCAGTCCCAGCTTCATTTGCAGTCCCTCTCTTTCTCTTCCGTCTCGTCCACAGCAATCAGGATGACGCCGCCCATCTCAGGCAGCTCCTGCGCCCCAGACAGCGTCGTCGCCACGATCTGCTCGTCTTCATAAGAAAGACGCGCACAGATGAAGAGGCGCGTCTCTGGTGGCCAGTCGTGCGCGAGCAGCACAGCCGGTATGGTCTTCGATGTGAATGTCCTGTCAGTCAGCATGCCGAGCACGGCGCCAGGCACATGCGCGAGACGTTCTTCGGCAGGCACTCTGCCGTGGAACGACAGCAGGCGCGCCTCATGCCACGGCAGTGCAAGCCGCGCAAAGGCCAGCTGCATGGCGCTGAGCCCCGGTATCACGCGGAGGCACGCGGGCGGGAAATGGCGGCGCAGTGCGTCGAGCAGCGAGAAGTAGCCAGGGTCCCCGGAGACCATCACCACGACGGATGACAGCTCCAGATTCTCGCGGATGAACTGCATGACAGAATCGATGTTGCCCGTCACGGCCATCGTCAGCTGTCCTTCGCCCTGCGGCCGCGCGAACTGCGCGAGCGCGCGCCTGCCGCCCACGAGGACCTTCGCCTCGTGGATGGCACGTGCCGCCGCCGGCAGTATGTAGTCGGGATGGCCCGGGCCGATGCCGGCCACGATGATCTCATTCATATACTCTCTCCTGCTCTTGTTCCTGCTCTGACGGATGCCAGTGATACCGCTCCCCGATCGCACGCGCCACTTCGTTCATGCCGAGCAGCCTGCCCTGCAGCGTCACCATGGCGACGCCGACCCTCATCTTGCCAAAAAGATAGCGCTCGGCACGCACCGAGGCACGCTCGGCAATTCTCGTGCAGACGGTCCGCTCCAACCCCGCTTCGCGCAGGACGGTCAGAGCATCCTCCGTCGTATTGCTTGCGAGTACGCGGCGCGCTCCTTCGGTGCTCAGCCCTGCGGCCGCCGCGTAGGCGGCAATCGTCTCGAGGCGCGCATCTGCGATGCGGTTGTGTGTGTAGAAGACACCCGCTGCAACCTTGCTGAGCTTGCCGATATGTCCAAAGAGCATGACGCGGGCAATCCCGCGCTCCGCAGCCCGCTCGAGCATGAAGCCGATGAAGTTGCTCGTCTGCACGAGCCGCTCCTGCGGCAGGCCCCAGGCTTTCGCCAGGTTCTCGCCGATCTTGCCGGGCACGAAGATGAGGTCTTCTGCCCCAGCCGCGCGCGCGACGTCGATCTGCGGCACAAGCGAGTTCTTGAACCCCTCTTTTGACATGGGTCGCAGGACGCCCGTCGTGCCGATGACAGAGATGCCGCCCTTGACGCCGAGCACGGGGTTCAGCGTCTTCTCGGCCAATCCCTTCCCCGCCGGGATTGCAATGGTGACATGCAGGCCGTCGCTCGTGCCGAGGACATCAGAAGCCGCGCGGCGCATGAGCTCGCGCGGCCCGGGATTGATGGACGGCTGGCCGACGGGGACCGAGAGGCCCGGCTTTGTCACCGTGCCGATGCCCTCGCCTGCGGCGAACGTCATCGCACCTCCGTCCGCATGGCAAACCGTCGTGAACACGGAGACGCCGTCCGTGATGTCGGGGTCATCGCCCGAGAACTTGACGACCTCTGCGCAGATGCCACCCTCCGTCTGCGTGACTGCCTTGACGGGAATCGTCAGCTCTGTGCCGTCGAGCGCCGTGAGATGGACTGTCTGCCAGGGTTTCCCTGCTTCGAAGAGCAGTGCCGCCTTGACGCCGGCCGCCGCGCAGGCGCCTGTCGTATAACCGTTCTTCATGGCAGCCACCTCAGCGCAGCTGACGGTTGAGAAAGTCGCGCCCGAATACCGTCAGTGTGTAGTAGAGTCCGATGAGGAACGGGATGTACTCCGCAATCAGGCGCCAGCAGACCGCGATGATGCCGACCGTGCCCGCGGGCACCGTGTCGCTGAACAGCAGCACGAAGCCGCCCTCCGCGATGCCCGAGCCACCAGGCGTCGGCGTGAAGTAGAGCAGCATGTTCAGGAAGATCATGCGTCCCATGACGCTGTACCAGTCGGCATCCGTGACGCCGAGGCCCAGGAGCAGGCACGGCACGATGGCGTAGATGCAGAGCAGGTTGAGCCCCGACTCCGCAAAGACGAGCAGCATGGCCTTCGGCGAGGCCGCGAGCAGCGCGATGGCGCTCTTCGTATCACGGTAGAAAGCGATGATCTTGCAGCGCCGCTCCTTCTTCGTGTGGCGGGCGATGCGGACGACGAGGTAATCGAGATAGCCGCGCCTTGCGCCCACGACGATGGCAATGATGACAACGAAGGCCGTCAGCGTGATGGCCATGAGCGTGTCGTTCGAGATGCCCGGCACGATGCCCGCATCGTGCATGAAGATAAAGGGCATACAGAGGACGAGGAACAGGATGGAGAGCAGCGTGCGCACGATGACGAGCACGGCTGCCTTGCCTGTCGGCACGCCGGCATGGCGCAGGAACATCAGCTGCGCCACCGCGCCGCCCGTCGCCCCCGGCGTCAGGAGCGCGAGGAAGTAATTGCCGAAGATGACCTGCACGGCCTGATACAGCGTGATCTTCTCGTCCGATATCTTGACGAGATGCATGAGTCGGCTGCCGTCAAAGAAGAGCCCGAGTGACACGGCAAAGATAGCCAGCGCAATCGACCACGTCTTGAACTGAGTCAGGTTTTTAAGCGTGTTGATGTCCACAGTCGTGTAGATGACGGTCCCGGAAATCACGAGCACCAGGACGATCAATATCAGGAATCGCTTGTAAAACTTATTCATGAAAACTCCAATCCAGCTGTCGTGCCGCCTTCTCTTCAGACGACCGTTTCTTCATGAGCCGCAAACGCATTGTGGTTGTGGATGGACTCGTAATTCTCACATTCAATTGAGAACCAGGCGATGCCCGGCAGACTGCGCAGGGCGAGCACCGTGTCGCGCAGGATGTCCTCGACGAACTTGGGATTCTCGTAGGCAGCTTCCGTCACGTACTTCTCATCCTCGCGCTTCAGGAGCGGATAGATGGGCGAAGAGCCCTGCTTCTCGATGAGCGCGGCGAGGTCTTCGATGAAGATGCACTCCGTGCCCTCCTGGAAGCGCACGGCCGTGCGGCAGACGGAGCGCTGGTTGTGCGCGCCGTACTTTGAGATCTCCTTGCTGCACGGGCAGAGCGAGGTGAAGGGAACGTCGACGCCGAGCGTGAACGCCATCTTCTCCCCGCGTGCCTTCGTGCCGCGGAAGAAGCAGTCGAGGTCCAGGACGGACTTGCGGCCGCTGACGGGCGCCTCCTTGTCGATGAAGTACTTGAAGGAGAGCTCGACTTCAGCCGACTGCGCGTCGAGGCGCTCGAGCGCCTCTTCGAGCATGGCCTCCATTTCCGGCTCTGCCAGCGGCTTCTTGCTCCACGGCATGAGGATCTCGAGGAAGCGGCTCATGTGCGTACCCTTGTACTCCATCGGCAGCGCGACCGTGAAGAGGATGCGCGCAAGGACCTGCTGGAAGCCGCCGTCCTTTGTCTTGATCAGGAAAGGCAGCTGCGCATCCTTGATGCCGACGCGCTGGATGGCAATGCCGCGCGCATCTGCCTGGTTCTGTACGTCGCGCATCAGATTTCCCTCGTCTCGTAGTCGATGGGATCTTCGACACCCGCCTCAGCGAAACCGCGCAGGCGCAGCTTGCAGCTGTCGCAGATGCCGCACGCCTTCTCGCCGCCCTTGTAGCAGCTGTGCGTGAACTGGAACGGCGCGCCGAGCTTCGTGCCGAGCAAGACGATGTCCTTCTTCGAGAGATCCTGCAGCGGCGTCTCAATCGTGATTTTCCTGCCCTCGACGGCCGTTGCTGTCGTCGCGTAGTTGGCGAGCGCCTGGAACTTCTGGATGAACTCCGGGCGGCAGTCCGGGTAGCCCGAGTAGTCGACGGAGTTGACGCCGATGTAGACGTGCGTCGCACCGAGCACCTCCGCGTAGCCCATCGCGTACGAGAGGAAGATCAGGTTGCGCGCCGGCACGTACGTCGGCGGCACCGAGTGGCGATTGACATCGCCTTCCGGCACCTCGATCTTCTCGTCTGTCAGCGCGGAGCCGCCGATGGCCTCCATGTTCGTCTCGATGATCAGATGCTTCTTGACACCGTAGTACGCGGCAATCTTCTTGGCGCCCTCAAGCTCGATGCTGTGGCGCTGGTGGTAGTTGAAGCTGATTGGGTATACGTCATACCCCTTGCTCTTGGCCACGGCCATGCACGTGCAGCTGTCGAGGCCGCCCGAAAGTAAAACGACTGCTTTTTCCATGATGATTACTCCCTATCGTCTAGAGCGGCTGTCAGCCGCGGATCTTCTTGATGGCTTCTGCGACATCCTCTGCACCGTAGATGGCCGAACCGGCCACGAGCACATTGGCGCCGGCCTGGCGGACGAGCAGGCTCGTCTCCTCATTGATGCCGCCATCTACCTCGATGTCACACTCAAAGCCCATGTCCTGGATCGTGTGACGCAACATGTGGATCTTGTCGAGCTGCGACTCGATGAACTTCTGGCCGCCGAAGCCCGGGTTGACCGTCATGATGAGGACCATGTCGAGATCCTGCAGGAGCTCTTCGATCATCGCGAGGCTCGTGCCCGGATTCAATGCGATGCCCGCCTTGCACCCGGCAGCCTTGATCTGCTGCACGATGCGGTGGCTGTGCTTAGCCGCCTCGACGTGGAAGGTGATGATGTCGGCACCGGCCTCAGCAAAGGCCTCGATCTGCGTCTCGGGATGCTCGACCATCAGGTGCACGTCAAAGACGGCATCCGATGATTTGCGCAGGCTCTTGACGACAGGCGAGCCCAGCGTGATGTTCGGCACGTATGTGCCGTCCATGACATCGATGTGGATGTAATCCGCGCCAGCATCCTGGACGCGCTTGACCTCATCGGCCAGGTGGGCAAAGTCGGCGGAAAGGATGGACGGTGCAATCTTGATCATTTGTATTCCTTCTTTCTGGCAAGCATCTGTGCTTCCTTGACTTCTTGGAGTATCTGTTCGTAGGCATCGTAGCGCTCTCGCGCGATACGCCCTTCTTCGACGGCCGCCTTGACGGCACAGCCCGGCTCGTGCGTGTGACTGCAGGGCGAGAAGCGGCAGGTGCCCTCGTAGTTGCGGAATTCTGGGAAATAATGCGGCAGGTCCGTGACTGAAAGCTCGGTCATCTCCATGGCGCTGAAGCCCGGCGTATCGACGATGTAGCCGCCTTCATAGGGAAGGAGCTCCGCGACACGCGTCGTGTGGCGGCCGCGCTTGATCTTCTCGCTGACATGGCCTGTCGCGAGCGTCAGCGACGGATCGATCTCGTTGAGCAGCGAGGACTTGCCGACGCCGGAGGGTCCTGCAAAGACGGAGACTTCGCCGCTGAGGCGGCTGCGCAGCGCCTCGATGCCCTGCCCCTCATGGGCAGAGACGCGCACGACGGGATAGCCGATTGCCTCGTAATCGTGCAGGAAATCCTGCCATGGACCTTCATGGAAATCCATCTTGTTGATGCAGATGACGATCTTCGGGATGCCCGACCACTCCGCGAGCACGAGGAAGCGGTTGAGCAAAAGCGGATGGAGATTGGGCTCTGCCGCCGCAAACGTCAGGACGACCTGCGTGAGATTGGCCACCGCAGGGCGGCGCAGCAGGTTCTCGCGCGGCAGCTGCTGCTCGATGACGCCCGTGCCGTCGGGCAGCTGGTCAATGACGACGCGGTCGCCCGGCACGACGCCGGCGCTCTGACGCCGCTTCTTGAACCTGCCGCGGAGCTTGCAGCTCACGAGCCCCGCCTCTGTCATGACATAGAAAAAACTGTTGTAGGCCTTGATGACGCGACCTTCTAGCATAAAGCCTCCTACTCTCTGTACACAGGCAAAGGCGGCTTGTCACCGTTCTTTGCCATTCTCATTCTGTTTGGAGGGCACTTTCGCCTCGCTGTTGCTGTTCTTCTCCGGGTCTTTCTTGTCCGGTTTCTGGACCTGCTGCTTGACTGGCTCTGCGATGACGAGGCTGATGCTCGAGCCCTCTTCTACCTCACCGCTTGCCGGCGACTGGCTGATGACCGTGCCCGCTGCCTGGCGGCTCTCCTGCTTCGAGACGCTGCCGACTCTGAGGCCGCGGCTCTGCAGAGCGGCCTTCGCTGCGTCGAGCGAGACACCCGTCACATCCGGCACGCTGACCTTGTGGCTCTGCTTGCCCTTGCTGACTGTAATGTCAACCGTCTGGCCGCGGCTGATCTTCGTGCCGGCCTTCGGGTCCTGCTTGATGACGGTGCCCGCCTCTTCATTCGAGTACTTCTCGTAAACGGAGCCGAGCTTCAGGCCCATCTTCTTGAGCTGTGCCTCTGCATCTGACTTTGAGAGGCCCGTGAGGTCCGGCATCTCGATCTCTTCGCCGCCCTTGCTGACGTAGATCGTGACGAGGCGCTGCTCCTTGACCTTGGAGCCAGCCGTCGGATTCTGCGAGACGACTTGTCCGGCTGGCACGTCAGCGTTGTACGTCTCCGCTACGTTGACGCGCAGCTTCTTGTCCTCGAGGATCTGGCGCGCGAGTGTCATCTGCTTGCCCGTGACATCTGGGACCGTGACTTCTGCCGTGCTCCAGAACTTGCCGTAGCTCATGAAGGCGCCGATGAAGAAGCCGGCTAAGAGGACGACGAGCAGTCCTGCTATGAATTTCTTCGACTTGAAGATGGACTTCTCCTGCTCGGGTTCATCCTGTTCGTACACCTCATTCTGCGGCGCACGGCGCGGCGGGATGGACTGCTGCACAGGCTGGACGCGCGGCAAGACCTGCGTCGCGTCAGGGTCCTGCGCCATCATGGCAGGAGTCTGCGGAGTCCCTGCCATGAGCATGCGCTCCGCCTGGCTGATGTCCTGCACGAGCTCTGCGCTCGTCGGGCGCATGGCCGGATCCTTGCTCATCGCCTTCGAGACGATGGCCTCGACGACTGGCGGGATGGCGGGGTCGATCTGGCGCACTGGCACAGGCTCTTCCTGCAGGTGCTTGACGGCAATGCTGACGGGGTTTTCCCCGGTGAACGGCAGCTTGCCGGTCAGCATCTCGTAGAGCACGACGCCTAGAGAGTAGACATCCGACTTCGGCGTGATCATCGTGCCCTTGGCCTGCTCGGGCGAGAAGTAATGCACCGAGCCGATGACATTGCCGCTGTACGTCATCGTGGACTCGGTGACGGCGCGCGCGATGCCGAAGTCAGCTACCTTGGCGTGGCCGTCGGCCATCATGAGGATGTTGTGCGGCTTGATGTCGCAGTGCACGAGGTTGTTGGCATGCGCGTGGGCGAGTGCCTCTGCGATCTCTCGTGCGACCCGCAGGGACTCGCTGACGGAAAGATGGCCTTCCTGGCGGATGCGATCCTTGAGGGTACTGCCCGGCACGTACTCCATGACGATGTAATGGTCGCCATCGGCCACGCCGACATCGTAGATATTGACGATATTCGGATGCGAAAGACGTGCTGCCGCCTGGGCTTCACGCTGGAATTTATCGATGAATTCCTTGTCCTGCTTGAATGCCTCATGCAGGATCTTGACGGCCACAGGCCGGTTGAGCAGGCGATCCTTTGCCCTGTAGACATCGGCCATGCCGCCCCCGCCGATCAGCTCCTCGAGTTCATAGCGCTGATCTAAGATACGCTGTACCATATCCGTTCCCCCTACTATACCAGGAATAAAGTTACATCAGACTCTCTATCATTTGTTTCGCGATTGGTGCGGCCTCGATACCGCCGCCACCGCCGTTCTCTACGATGATGGCGAAGACGATCTTGCGCTCCGGCAGCTCGGCCGAACCGATGAACCAGGCGTGATCCTTGCCCGCTGGATTCTCGGCCGTGCCGGTCTTGCCCGTCACGCGGACGCCCTGCACCCTGGCCGCCGTGCCCGTGCCCTTCGTCACGACATCTTCCATATAGCTGTCGATGAGAGCCGCCATCTCCGGCGTCGTGGCCGTCAGCCAGCGCGAGGGCTGTGCCTTGTAGACGACTGTGCCGCCCGGCGTGATGACGTCCTGCACGAGGTACGGCTTCATGATCTTGCCGCCATTGGCGAAGGCGTCAGCGAGCAATGCCATGTGCATCGGCGTGACGAGCAGGGCGCTCTGGCCGATGGCCGTCTGCGCTTGATCGCCCTTGGAGAGCGTGCCGAAGTCGGGGAAATGCGACTTCGTCATGAGGATCTCGTCGCCGATCTCGCGGTCAAAACCGAAGCGCGAGAAGGCTTTCTTGAGCTTCTCGTCACCCATGCGCATGCCGAGCGTGCCGAAGGTGATGTTGCACGACTCCGTGACGGCCTGCCTGAGGTCGACGCGGCCGTGGACTTCGCCATGGCTCTCGCGTATCGTGTGGCCGCCGCCGACGTCGAGCACGCCGTCGCAGTCAAAGACCTCCGACGTGTTCGTCACGCCGTCCGTCAGCGCCGCATCGGCAATCATCGCCTTGATGGTCGAGCCCGGCGGGTAGAGCCCCTGGACGGCGCGGTTGAGGAGCGGGCTGTCCTCCTGCCCCGAGAGCGCCTTCCAGTTCGACTCGATGTCATTCGGGTCATACGAGGGCGAGCTCACCATCGCAAGCACGGCTCCCGTCCGCGCGTCGAGCGCGACGACGGCGCCGCGACGCTTGCCGAGAGCTGCGGCGGCTGCCTTCTGGGCGGCCGGCTCGATGGTCAGCTTGACGTCATTGCCGCGCTCCGACTGCAGGAGCTGCGAGAGCGGGCCGAGGCGGCTCATATCGGCCGTCAGGCCGAGCAACGCCTGGTTGGCGTGACCCTCGATGCCGGCGCTGCCGATGTTCTCGCCGTTGTAGCCCGTGACGGCAGCCATGGTCGTGCCGAACGGGTAGACGCGGCTGCCGTCCTGGCGCGTCTCGGCCAGGATCTGGCCGTCGGCCGCGAGGATGGAGCCGCGCTGGATGTCGGCCCGAGCCGCCGCACGCCTCATGTTGAGCGGGTTCTTGGCGAGGTCGTCCGCCTCCCAAGTCGACAGGTAGATGATATAGACAACCAGCAGTCCGAACAGGACCATCGCAAAAGATGCCGCCCTGAGGACCTGCCGCTTGATTTTCCAATCAGACATTTTTCCTCTCCTTTGACAGAGACAGGAGCATGCCGAGCAAGATAAAGCCCGACACCATCGAGCTGCCGCCGTAGCTGATGAACGGCAGCGTGATGCCCGTCAGCGGCAGGAATTTCGTCACGCCGGCAATGATGATGAAGGCCTGCATGAGGAGCAGTGCACTGCATCCGGCCGCGAGCAGCAGCTCTTTCTCCTGCGGGCAGGAGAGCGCGATGCAGATGCCGCGCCAGAAGGCCATGACATAGCAGGCCATGAGCATCAGCGAGGCGATGAGGCCCATCTCCTCTGCGATGGCGGCGAAGATGAAGTCCGTGTGGACCTCGGGGATGAAGCCCGGATGGCCGTAGCCAAAGCCGGTCCCCCAGACGCCGCCCGTGCCGAAGGCAAACAGGGACTGGACAACCTGATAGGCCATGCCGTTCGGGTCCTGCCAGGGATTGAGCCAGATATCAAAGCGCACGCGCACATGGGCAAAGCCCATGTAGCAGATGACTGCGGCGATGCCCATGAAGAGCAACGCCAAGAAGACATAGGACTTGCTCCCCGTCGCCATGTACGTCATGAGCACGGCAATGCCGAAGAAGAGCAGTGCCGAGCCGAGGTCCTTCTCCACGACGAACATCAGCACCGCGATGCTCCAGATGCAGATGAGCGGCGCGATGAAGCGCAGCGGCGGCAACTGCAGGAAGAGCAGGCGGCGCTTCGGCAGGGATAAGACCTTACGGTGATCCGAGAGGTACGCCGCGAGGAACAGGACGATGAGAATCTTGCCGAATTCCGACGGCTGCACCGAAAACGGCCCGAGCACGAGCCAGTTGCGG
>UMJI01035849.1_pt1 | contig 16169 bp, 13 predicted proteins | sample 1965991 | NCBI WGS metagenome assembly UMJI01 (sample SAMEA4836140, study PRJEB28245) | human gut metagenome | biome: gut microbiome; material: fecal sample | place: Denmark | collected 2008
TTGGTGCGGCATGTCTTTTGATGGGCGGATCGGTCAAAGCGCTGATGATTCTGTTTGAAAAATTCAGTGCAGGAACTCGATTTGATGCCGTTGTTGCGACAAGTGCAGGCATCGTCTTGGGATGCTTCGTGTTTTTTTTCAGCATCGTGGCGTTTGACTTGTTTGAAAAAGATGAGTGGCTTGCCTTCCCAAAGGGAAAGAAAATATATGAACTGGTTCAAAAATTAAGGAAATGAGGAAATTAAATGAGATTAGACAAGTATTTGAAAGTATCACGCGTTATTAAAAGACGCAGCGTTGCCAAGGAAATTGCCGACAAAGGAAGGATTTCGATTAACGGCAAGATTGCCAAATCATCAACGGACGTCAGCGTTGGCGACGAATTGGTGATTAATTTCGGCAACAAGACGCTGACGATCAGAGTCAATGAACTGAAAGAAACGACTAAAAAAGATGAAGCAGAAGGAATGTATGAGGTTGTTTCCGAAGAATATAAGGAAGATTACAGGTTGTAACCGTGTCTTGATGGATAAAAAAGCGTTTTTTTGATATAATCTATTCAAAATGCGGTTAGTGAGGCAGCGATATGAAAAGCAGAAAAGTGACTGTTTTAGATAACGAGTATTATCAAAAACAGATGGCAATTAAACAAAGGGACGAACGCCGAAGAAAAAAGGAACACAAGTATCGCCTTTTTAAAAGGGCTTGTGCAGGCATTCTGGTTTTGTGTGCCGCTTTTTCGTCACTGGTGATCGGGCGCGGAATAGCGGACAAAAATCGGCTTGAAGCTCAAAAAGAGGTTGCGCAGGAGGCATTGAAAAATGCTCAACATACTAATTCTTCTTTGAATTTTAAAATTAAGCAGCTGAATGATGAAGATTATGTTCAAAAATTGATCAGAAAAAAATATCTGTATTCAAAGAATAATGAGATTATTTTCAGTTTGCCAGAAGATAATTCTCAAACTGATCAGAATAACTAAACCGATGCTTTAATCATCGATGGTATATAAATATAAGTAAAATCATGTTATACTAGGGACACAAGAATTTCTAGGAGGAAAAATTTTTTTATGTCAATTGAAGTTGGTTCAAAGGTTAGCGGCAAGATTTCAGGAATCACAAATTTTGGTGCTTTTGTTGATTTAGGAGACAAGAAAACCGGACTCGTACACATCAGCGAAGTTTCCGACGGTTTCGTCAAGGATATTCATGATGTTTTGACGGTTGGCGACACGGTTACCGTCAAGGTGCTTTCCGTTGGTGATGACGGAAAGATCAGCTTGTCGATTCGCAAGGCCCAGGACAAGCCGGAAGGAAACAAGAAGGACCATCATCGCAAATCAGAAGGCGACAGACATAATGACGGTCGTTCTCATGAACGCGGAAACGGTAATCGTCCGATGCAGAACAGAAAATTTCCACAGCAATCTCACCGCCAGGAACCTAAAAGAAAAGACTTCGATTCATTGCTTGCAGGATTTTTAAAGGAAAGCGACGAACGTTTGACATCTTTGAAACGCAATACGGAAGGCAAACGCGGCGGCCGCGGCGGCCGTCGCTCATAAAAACAGGAGACTGGGAAAAAGTCCCGTTTCTTACTTGAATTAAATGAAGTACCGAACGAAGGCGGTCTGTTTTCGCTTGAATTCGTAAGGCGTTTTTTAATTTTGCGCGTATGAAAAATTATCTTTTTAAAAATGACGCTGTTCACCCAATTCAGCCAAAATTTCATCCAGATTTACGGACAAAGTGCTCTTTTCGGCAGATTTGTCCGTAAATTTTTGGCTATTATGATGAGGTTTTACGGACAAAGCACCTGTTTTCATCGATGTGGCCGTAAACGACAGTGATTTTGACAAATGCAGCGACTGATAAATCAGCGCGCCGGACTCTCAGTCAAATTTACCGCTGAACTATTTTCGGCTGTTTCCATCATATCAGGCAGTTGTCATGCATACGCAAAAAACCGGATCAGATTTGCAGTTGATTGCAAATTATCCGGGTTTTTAATTTGAGACAGAGTTTTTCCCGGACTCTTTGATTGTCTTTTTAAGGTAGGTGATGATCATGAAAGACAAAACGGAAGTTGAGTTTCAGGCCGAATGGAAAAAAATGGGCGTTCCTGCAAATGAAACGGTGCTTGTTGCCGTTTCGACAGGGTGTGATTCAATGACTCTCCTGAGTCTCTTGCAAAGACTGCCTGAAAAAATGAGGCCGACCGTTCAAGTCGCTTACGTTAACCATCAGTTGCGTGAGCAGAGCAAAAAGGAAACTGACTTTATTACGAAGTATTGTCAAAAAAACGGGCTTGTCTTATTTAAGAACGTTTGGGAAAAAGAGTTTCACCCGAAAAAAGGCATCGAGGAATCAGCAAGAGAATTCAGATACCGCTTCTTTGAGAAAATCATGGAAGAAACAGGCATCGAATATTTGCTGACGGCTCATCATTCAAACGATCAGGCTGAAACGATTTTGATGAAAGCCGTCAGAGGCGGTGATCTGGAACAATTGGTCGGAATCAAGTCTGCAAGAACTTTTGGCGCCGGAAAGCTTTTGAGGCCTTTGCTGCATTTTTCAAAGGAAACGCTGAAAGAGTACGCCGAAAGAAATCAGATCAAGTATTTTGAAGACGAAACGAATGCTCTCGATGACGTTTTGAGGAATCGTCTGCGACATCACGTCGTACCTTTTCTTGAAAAAGAAAATCGGCATTTTTTGACTCATGTTGAAGAATTAAGTCTTCAGCTGAAAGATTTGCTGGATTATTCCGATAAGAAGATTGTTGATGATTGCCTGCTTTTAAAGGTTGAAGGCGGGTACAGCCTTGAAAAGTGGCTCAAGCAGGATGAATCACAGAAAAGACTGACTTTAAAGCATATTTTAAAGCAGGCGGGAAATTTTTCGCTCAAAAAACAAGAGCAATGCGTTAAAATGCTTGAAAACGATGCAAAGCCGCAAGGCAGCTTAGCGTTGGGAAATTCCTGCGCATTTTTCAGAACCTATGGGATTTTTGGAATCAAAAAAACCGAAAAGAACAATCAGGAAAGCGAGAATAAAACTTTTAAATTAGAACCGGGAAAATGGTATAGTTTAAGTGAAAGAGAGAAAATCGGCATTTTCAGACGCGATAAAATCGATCTTTTGCCGGAAGATGATGTCCTTGAGATTGCATCTCCAAATGATTTGATGCTTCGTCACAGACGTTGCGGAGACGTCTTGAAGACAAAAAACGGTTCGCAAAAAATTAAAAAAATTTTGATAGATAAAAAAATTGCTCTAGATGAAAGAAAAAAACTGTGGCTTGTCGTAAACGGCGAAAACCAAGCAATATGGGTTATCGGAGTCAAAAAATCCGATTTGTCACGAGGTTGTGTAAATGCTAAAATTCAATACATAGCAGTCTTTCGAAAATGAGAGCAGGAAAGAGGTTTGAATTTTCAAATGAATAATGATATTAAAGCTGTTTTGTACAGCAAGGAACAAATTGATGAAGTTGCACGAGATTTGGGTGAACGAATCACGAAAGATTTTGAAGGCAAAAATCCGCTTGTTATTTGCGTTTTAAAGGGAGCCGTTCTGTTTATGGCGGATATCGTTCGTCAAATCGACACTTATTGCGAACTTGATTTCATGGACGTCTCAAGCTACGGAAACAATACCGTTTCTTCGGGAGAAGTCAAAATCATCAAGGATCTGGACGTTTCCGTCAAGGGAAGAAACGTTTTGATAGTTGAAGACATCATTGACACGGGGCGGACTTTGGCAAGCCTTGTCGAATTGCTGAAGAGCAGGGATGCGGCTTCGGTTAAAATCTGCACGCTGCTTGATAAGCCCGACCGTCGCGTCAAGACGGTCAAACCTGATTACGTCGGATTTGAGGTTCCAAATGAGTTTGTCGTGGGCTATGGACTCGATTTTCAAGGGCATTATCGCAATCTTCCTTACGTTGGAATTTTAAAGCCTGAAATTTACGAAAATATTTAAAGCTTTTTTTTGGTTAACAAAGGTCAAATATGATATTATGAGACTGTTACGATATCTGTTTATTTGGATATCCAGCAGGATGAAGGAGGAAGTCGCTTGAATAATAATAACAATAAAAATGGGCTTTTCCGCAACAGCCTTTTTTATATCGTAATCTTCCTTGGGATAATGGGGGCACTTTACTATGTGTTTGGAAATCATTCCAATTCCCAATCCCAGCAGATTCAGTCAAGTCAGTTTGTTACTGAACTTAAGAAAGGCAACGTCAAGAGCTTTACGATGCAGCCGTCAGGCAGCACGTATAAAGTTACCGGTGTTTATAAAAAAGCTCAAAAATCTAAAGAAACCAGCGGCCTGGTTGGTTTCCCAAGCTCTGAATCAAAGGTTGATCACTTCTCAACGAACGTTTTGACGAATGATTCTTCCGTTGCTCAGATCAAAAAGTACGCAGAGAAAAACAACGTCAAGTACGGGGCAAAAGAAGAAGAGTCAAGCAGTATTTGGATTCAGTTGCTCATATATGTGGTCCCGCTTTTCTTCTTCATCATTTTCTTCTATATGATGATGGGACAAGCCGGTCAAGGCGGCGGCAACGGCCGCGTAATGAACTTTGGCAAGGCCAAGGCAAAACCGGTTGACAAAAAGAACAATAAAGTACGTTTTTCTGATGTTGCCGGTGCCGAAGAAGAAAAACAGGAATTGGTCGAAGTCGTTGAATTCTTGCGCGATCCGCATAAATTCCTGGCTTTGGGTGCGAAGATCCCGTCCGGTGTTTTGCTTGAAGGACCTCCCGGAACAGGTAAGACTTTGTTGGCCAAAGCCGTTGCGGGTGAAGCGGGCGTGCCGTTCTTTTCAATTTCAGGTTCTGACTTCGTTGAAATGTTTGTCGGTGTTGGTGCCAGCCGCGTTCGTGATCTTTTTGAAAATGCCAAGAAGAACGCTCCGTCAATCATTTTCATCGATGAAATCGATGCCGTTGGTCGTCGGCGCGGAAACGGCATGGGCGGCGGACATGATGAACGTGAGCAGACTTTGAATCAGTTGCTGGTCGAAATGGACGGTTTTGAAGGCGACGAAGGCGTTATCGTCATGGCTGCCACGAACCGTTCTGATGTCTTGGATCCTGCTTTGCTTCGTCCCGGACGTTTTGATCGCAAGATTTTGGTTGGCCGTCCTGACGTTAAAGGGCGTGAAGCAATTCTCAAAGTGCATGCGAAGAACAAGCCTTTGGGCAAGGATGTCGATTTGAAAATCATTGCCAAGCAGACCCCTGGATTTGTCGGGGCTGACCTTGCCAACTTGCTGAATGAAGCAGCTTTGCTTGCCGCTCGTCGAAATAAAAAGGAAATCGATGCTTCCGATGTTGATGAAGCTGAAGATCGCGTTATTGCAGGACCTGCCAAACGTGATCGCGTCATCAGCAAAAAAGAACGCGAAACGGTTGCCTTCCACGAAGCCGGACATACAATTGTCGGTTTGGTGCTGAATGATGCGCGTGTCGTTCACAAAGTTACGATCGTTCCTCGCGGGCGTGCCGGCGGTTATGCAATCATGCTTCCAAAAGAAGATCAGATGCTTCTTTCAAAGAAGGATCTCAAAGAACAAATCGCAGGTCTCATGGGCGGTCGCGCAGCCGAAGAACTGATTTTCAACCAGCAGTCTTCCGGTGCGTCAAACGACTTCCAGCAGGCAACGCAGCTTGCACGCTCAATGGTGACTGAATACGGAATGAGCGAAAAGCTTGGACCTGTTCAATATGAAGGGCAAAGCGGCATGTTCGCCGGAGATTATGTTCCGGGACAACAGCCGTTCTCAATCGATACTTCAAACGCCATCGATTCTGAAGTCAAAGCACTTTGTGAAGAGGGAATGGCAACTGCCAAGAAGATCATCGAAGAACACAAAGAACAGCATCGCATTATTGCGGAAGCTTTGCTTGAATATGAAACGCTTGATGAAAGACAAATCCTCAGTTTGTATAAGACGGGCAAGATGCCTGCGCAAGCGGAAGACGAATTTCCTTCTGAAAAAGCTGCAACTTTTGAAGAGGCTAAAGAAGCGCTCATCAGAAAAGATGCGGTCAAGCAAGAAGAAAGCCATCGTGATGAACTCGAGGATGAGTTCCCTTCAGAAGAAAACCTTAAGCAAGATGATTCTGAAGATTCGAACAAATCTGAGAATGAAACGAATGAACCAAAGAATGACGATGATAAGGACGAATAGTCTGTTGAGTCTTTAAATGAAGAGGCTTGAAAAAAATTCTGCCTCAAATTGAAAAACCGGATGATTTGCAATCAGTTGCAAATATAATCCGGTTTTTTCTTATGCATGACGATCGCCTTCCATGATGGAAACAACCAAAAATAGTTTGGCGGTAAATTTGAATGAGATTTTGGATAAATTAGTTGAGCAGTACTGCATTTAATTTATTTTAAAAGGAAACCGGGACTTTTTTCCCGGACTCCTTGTTATGTGGATCGGTGGAAATCATGGTTAGAAACGGCAATGAGTGCTTGTCTTGTTTTGAGGATAAGTTATATGTTAGAATAACTGATTGGATACATTGAAAGGAAGATACTGAATGTCTGATTATTTAGTTAAAAGCTTGGCTTGCAACGGTCATTTGCGCGCATATGCAATTGATGCGACAGAAACGATCAGAGAAGCTCAAAAGCGTCAGGATACATGGAGTGCCGCATCGGCAGCACTCGGCAGAAGCATGATCGGAACGCTGCTTCTGGCAACGTCGTCACTTAAGGGTGATGAGAAGATGACCGTCAAAATCAACGGCAACGGCCCCGTTGGCGGAATCGTAATTGACGGAAATTCAAAGGGAACGGTCAAGGGCTACGTTCAAAACCCGCACGTCCATCTGCCGTTAAACGACAAAGGCAAAATTGACGTCAAAGGTGCCGTCGGAACGGAAGGTTTTTTGGCCGTTACGAAAGATTACGGCTTGAAGGAACCGTTCACTGGCCAGGTGCCGCTTGTTTCCGGCGAAATTGCCGAAGACTTCACTTATTATTTGGCGAAATCAGAACAGATTCCTTCATCAGTCGGATTGTCCGTTTTTGTAAATTCCGATAACACGATCGGAACGGCCGGCGGATTCATGATTCAAGTCATGCCGGGATGTCCTGATGAAATTTTGGACAAGCTTGAACATACGCTTCAAACGATCGCACCGATTTCGACAATGATGCAAAACGGATTGAAACCGGAAGACATTCTCAAGCGTCTGTTTGATGAGGATGAGCTTGAAATTCTTGAAAAAATGCCTGTTTCCTTTGAATGCGACTGTTTAAAGGAACGCTTTGCCGAAGCAATGGCAAGTCTTCCTAAAAAAGACATTGATGAAATGATTGAAAAAGATCATGGTGCCACTGCAATTTGTCACTTTTGCTGCGATGAATATCATTTTACGGAAGATGAATTGCGCGAAATCGAAAAAGAAGCAAGAGAAAGCTGATGAGGTGAAAAAATGGAGTGGAAAATCGGTGACGTCACGATTCCTAATCAGGTCGTCGTGGCTCCAATGGCCGGCGTGACGAACGTTGCATTCAGACTGATCTGCAAGGAGTTTGGCGCAGGTCTTGTTGTTTGTGAAATGATTTCTGACAAGGGAATCCATTTCAGAAACAAAAAAACGCTTGGAATGCTGTTTGTCGATCCGACGGAACATCCCGTCAGCGTTCAAATTTTTGGCGGCAGCAAAGAATCTTTGGTAGAAGCTGCTCAATTCGTGGCTGAAAACACAAGTGCCGACATTATTGACATCAACATGGGATGTCCGGTTCCAAAAGTTACGAAAACTGATGCCGGCTCAAGATGGCTGCTTGATCCGGACAAGGTTTATGAAATGGTGGATGCGGTAACGCACTCGATTGACAAACCCGTAACCGTTAAAATGAGAACCGGATGGGACGAAGATCATATTTACGCAGTCGAAAATGCCTTGGCAGCTCAAGAAGGCGGCGCCAAAGCATTAGCAATGCACGGCAGAACGAGAAAGCAATTATATTCAGGACATGCGGACTGGAACATTCTTCATGAGGTTGCCGGCAAATTGACGATTCCTTTCATGGGAAACGGTGACGTCAGAACGCCTCAGGATGCCAAAAAAATGCTTGATGAGGTCGGATGCGACGCCGTCATGATCGGGCGCGCAGCATTGGGCAATCCCTGGATTTTAAAGCAGACCGTACATTATCTCGAAACGGGGGAACTTTTGGAAGAACCAACGCCGGATCAAAAAATCATCGTTGCAAAAGAACATTTGCACAGGCTGGTTCTGGCCAAAGGCGAGAAAATGGGGCCGAAAGAATTTCGTTCCCAGGCGGCGTATTATTTAAAGGGCATCCCTCGTTCCGCAAGGGCTAAAGCAGCTTTGAACAGTGCAGATACTGAAGAAGAAATGCATGAAATTTTTGACGGCTTTTTGGCTGACTATCAGGCAAGGAACAGCAAGTAGCATAGCTTTGCAAGCAAAACATGTGATATAATTAAAAAAGTGTGAATAAAAGAAAGTGAGGACTAATAATGGCTAATGAACAAACCATGAACGATCAAATGCGCGTTCGTCGCGAAAAGATGCAAGAATTGCGCGACGCAGGCATTGATCCATTCGGCCATCGTTTTGAACGTGATTCCATGAACCAGGAACTTCATGAGAAGTATGGCGACATGGACAAGGAAGAATTGAACGACAAAGACATTATCGTAACGATTGCAGGGCGCATGGTTGCCAAACGCGGCAAAGGAAAAGTCGGTTTTGCAGATCTTCAGGATAAAACCGGCAGAATGCAGCTTTATATCCGCAAAGATGAAGTCGGAGAAGACATGTACCACATCTTTAAGCGTTCTGATCTCGGTGATTTTCTGGGAATTACAGGTCAGGTCATCAAGACTGACATGGGCGAACTGACCGTAAAGGCAACAAAGCTTACTTTCCTTTCGAAGGCGTTGCGTCCGCTTCCTGACAAATATCATGGTTTGCAAGACATTGAACAAATTTATCGTCAGCGCTATCTTGATTTGATTACGAATCGCGAAAGCTACGATCGTTTCGTTAATCGCAGTCGCATCGTGACGGCAATTCGTCGCTATCTTGACGAAAACGGCTTCCTTGAAGTTGAAACGCCCGTCCTGCATACACAGGCCGGCGGTGCTTCTGCTCGTCCGTTCATCACGCACCACAATGCGCTCGATATTGAGCTTTATTTGCGCATCGCGCTTGAACTTCATTTGAAGCGCCTGATCGTCGGCGGAATGGAACGCGTTTATGAAATCGGACGCGTTTTCCGTAATGAAGGCATCGATACGCATCACAACCCTGAATTTACCATGCTCGAAACATATGCTGCTTATTTCGACTTCAAGGACGTCATGGATGAAACCGAAGGCATCTTCAAAGCTGCCGCAAAGGTCGTTTCCGACAACAGCATCGTGACGTATCAAGGAACGGAAGTCAACTTTGACAAGCCGTTCAAGCGCGCACATATGGTTGACCTGATCAAGGAATATACCGGCGTTGATTTCTGGAAGGAAATGACCGTTGAAGAAGCTCGCAAGATTGCGGACGAACATGGCGTTCATTACGAATCCTACTGGAAAGTCGGTCACATCATCAACGAATTCTTTGAAGAATTCTGCGAAGACAAGATCGTTGATCCGACGTTCGTTTATGGTCATCCTGTCGAAATTTCTCCGCTTGCCAAGAAGAATGCCGATGATCCGCGTTTCACGGATCGTTTCGAACTCTATATTCTCGGCGGCGAATATGCCAATGCTTTCACGGAATTGAACGATCCGATCGATCAGCGTCAGCGTTTTGAAGCCCAGGTCGAAGAGCGCAAGGCCGGAAACGATGAAGCAGAAGGCATCGATGAAGACTATATCGAGGCAATGGAATACGGCATGCCTCCGACAGGCGGTCTTGGCATCGGAATCGACCGTTTGGTCATGTTGTTGACAAATGCAGAGTCGATTCGCGACGTCTTGTTGTTCCCGACGATGAAAACTTTGGATAGGTAAAATCCATTGCTCATGCAGATTTTTGAGCTTTTTTGTGTAAGTTCTACCAAAGGATTTGCCAAAAGAGCTTTGGTATTAACAGCAATACAGTAAAATAACAAAATAAACTCTCAAAGAATGGTAAAAAATTTTTTGAGAGTTTATTTTTATATTCAGAGATCTGTAAACTCAAAATTCGTATATTCGCAATTTGAAAACTAGCCGAACAGAATATAGTCAAGTGGAGAATTAACGATAAGAAACATCAAATACCGCCTTGCACTGACCAAGATAACGAATATAGCTTAATCATTAAGTCGCTGAATGACCTAAGAAACGATTTAATCGCACAGGGAAGATATGCCGATGCGGTCGATGATTTGCTCGAGAAGTTTATCGGAGCAAAGAAAAAGAATTTCAAAATAATCTATCAGGAGGATTGATTATGAATGTGCAGTATGAGCAGCGGGGCGATTACCTTATCCCTTGCGCAAGAACAAAGGAACAGAAAAAAATACATTTGAGCGTGTGGGCGAACCGCCACAGACAGTATCTAAAGCAGAGCCACAAGATTCGATATTACATTCTTCTTACAAGCGAAAAGCTCTATGATTACCTTGAAGACATCAAGGAGCAAGCGGAAAATATGTTTCTTTGGATGGTAGATGAACTTGCCGAAAAGGAAGGCATCATGGAAGCAATCAAAACCGAGTATGCTATGGAGTGAGTTCAGAGGATGAATAGTATCAGAGATAGAGCGATGGAAGTTGTAAATACTGAGGTGATTTATAAGATTCAACAGAATATAGGATTTGGGGCAAGTAGGGAGTTTTCCTTGCTCGTCCTTTTTTTCGATTGAGTCCACCCCGTTGTAAAATTCACTAAATCGTAATATAATACTTCTCATAATTATGTATTATCGGAAGCTTGAAGGTTTTGCTATGAGAATTTGTTACGATAAGTTATTTCATATGTTGATTGACCGGAAGTTGACCACATTGCAATTAATGAAAATGTTTGGATTCAGTGAAATATCATTACAAGACTGAAAAAGAATGAATATATCAATGGAAAGTCTGGTGAAACTGTGCAAGGGATTAGATTGCACAGTGGATGACATACTTACCTTTGAATATGACTAAGGCTAAGGAGGAGAAAAGTATGAAATCGAATTTTGATTTTTTGAATAAGGATTTTCCTGTGTTAGCAAATTTCGGAAAGTTGGCAGAGCAATACTGCTTTTCTGATGCTAATTCATGCTTAATTAAGTTGGGCATGATTGGCGAAACAATCGTCAATCTGATGTTTACCTATGACGGTATTGCTTTTCCGCATGATAATAACGCCGTTGCCCGCATTAATACCCTTATGCGTGAGAAATTGCTTACTCAAGACCTTTGTGACATTCTCCATGCGATAAGAAAAGCTCGTAATAAAGCAACTCATGAAAATTATGGTTCGACAGATGAAGGAAAGATTCTTTTACAGATGACATATAGTCTCTGTGAATGGTTTATGCAGACATATGGAGATTGGAATTATCAGAATCAGCCTTTTGTAATGCCTGAAGAGGGTTCAACATCTGATGCCGTAGTGATTGATAAAGAACAAGAAAAGAAGATTGAAGATAATCTGACAAAAGAAGCTGAAAAAGCAGCTGCGTCCGCACCTAAGATTTCACAGGATAAACGTAAAAAGCAATCAGCGTTTGCTGCTGGAAAACGTCAAAAAACAGAGGCGGAAACACGCTATCTTATTGATGAACAGCTTTGCAAAGTTGGTTGGGAAGCAGATACTGAAAAGCTTAGATATTCTAAAGGTACACGCCCTGAAAAAGGTCGAAATATAGCGATTGCTGAATGGCCTACTAATTCTAAGGTAGGCAACAAAGGTTTTGCTGACTATGCTTTGTTCGAAGGAACAGAGATGGTTGCCATAATCGAAGCAAAGGCAATTCATAAGGACATTCCTTCGGTTATTGACTATCAGTGCAAAGATTATTCTATGCTCATTCGAGAAGAAGATAGTCAATATCAAATTGGCGCTTGGGAAAAATATAAGGTGCCATTTACTTTTGCAACAAACGGAAGACCGTATTTGGAACAGTATAAGACAAAATCGGGCGTTTGGTTCTTGGATTTACGTGAGCCTTATAATCCTCCGAGAGCATTGCGAGGATGGATGAGTCCTGACGGAATCAAAGACCTTTTGACACAGGATACAGAAAGCAAGAATGAAAATCTAAAACAGATGCCATTTGATTTTCTGACTGACAAAGATGGTTTGAACTTAAGACCATATCAGCTTAATGCTATTAAAGCGGCAGAAAATGCTGTTATTGATGGCAAACAGAGGGTCTTGCTTGCTATGGCAACAGGAACAGGAAAGACAAGAACAGTTCTTGGAATGATATATCGTTTCTTAAAGACAGAGCGTTTTCGCAGAATCTTGTTCCTTGTTGACAGAACATCACTCGGTGAACAGGCTCAGGATGTTTTTGAAGAGGTTAAGCTTGAAGATCTTATGACTCTTGATGAAATATATAATATCAAAGGTCTTGAGGATAAGGAGGTTGACAAAGAAACCCGTATTCATGTTGCGACTGTTCAAAGCATGGTAAAGCGTATCCTATATAATACAGAAGAAACAATGCCTGCTGTGTCTGATTATGACCTGATTATAGTAGATGAAGCACATCGTGGATACATCCTTGATAAAGAGATGTCAGAGGATGAACTGCTTTATCGTGACCAGACAGATTATCAGAGTAAATATCGTTCGGTTATTGAATATTTTGATGCTGTGAAGATTGCCCTTACTGCAACTCCGGCATTACAGACAACTGAGATTTTTGGCGAGCCTGTATTTAAATATACATATCGTGAAGCTGTTATCGAAGGTTATCTTGTTGACCATGACGCACCTCACGAATTGAAAACAAAGCTCAGCAGCGAGGGGATTCACTACAAATCTGGTGATAAAGTTACTATTTATGACCCTGTAACAGGAGAACTTACCAACAGTGAGCTTCTGGATGATGAGTTAGATTTTGATGTTGAATCTTTTAATAGAAAGATAATTACAGAGCCTTTTAATAGAACAGTGCTTGAAGAAATCGCCCGTGATATTGACCCTGAATATCCTGAAGAACAGGGAAAAACACTTATTTATGCCGTAAATGACCAACACGCTGACATGGTTGTATCCATTCTTAAGGAAATCTATTCCGAAACTGGTGTGGATAATGACGCTATCATGAAAATTACCGGAAGTGTTGGCGGCGGTAATAAGAAAAAAATACAGGAAGCTATTAAGCGTTTTAAGAATGAACGTTATCCAAGCATAGTAGTTACTGTTGATTTGCTTACAACGGGAATAGATGTGCCTGAAATCACTACATTGGTATTTATGCGTCGTGTAAAGTCTCGTATTCTTTTTGAACAGATGCTCGGTCGTGCTACAAGACTTTGCCCTGATATTCACAAGACACATTTTGAAATCTATGACCCTGTTGGTGTCTATGATTCACTTGAACCGGTTAATACTATGAAGCCAGTTGTTATTGATCCTAACACGACTTTTATGCAGCTTGTTGAAGGACTGGAAATTTTTGAAGAGGAAGATAAGATCAAAAATCAAATTAACCAGATTATTGCAAAACTTCAGCGAAAAAAACGAAGGATGAGTAGCAAGACTTTATCAAACTTTATTGATTTGTCTGGTGGATTAGACCCTACCCAGTATATTGATAAACTGGAAAATGAATCTAATGACGTGGCTAAGAACATAATCCTTGAAGATAAAGAACTTTTCAGAATGCTTGATGAAACAAAAGGGCCTGGTGGCAGACGGGTTGTTGTTTCTGATAAGAAAGATGAACTACTAAGCCATACTCGTGGTTACGGAGACAACGAAAAGCCAGAAGATTATCTTGATGATTTCTCCGCATATGTAAAGAAAAATATGAATGAGATTGCAGCTTTGAATATCGTTTGTACAAGACCGAAGGACCTGACCCGTGAAGACCTGAAATCATTGCTTTTAACATTAGATAGAGAGGGATTCACGACGCAGAAACTTAATACTGCAATTTCTCAGATGACTAATGAGGAGATTGTAGCTGATATTATCAGCTTAATTCGCCGTTATGCCATCGGCTCAGATCTTATTAGCCATGAAGCTCGAATTCGAAAGGCAGTTAATAAGCTTATAAAGGCTCATAAGTTTTCTAGGCAAGAAATGAACTGGATTGAACGAATGAAAGGGTATTTGATGAATGAATCTATTCTGAATGTCAAAGCATTTGATGAAGATGTTCGCTTCAAAGAAAAAGGCGGATTCAATAAAATAAACAAAGTGTTCCAAAATCAGCTTGAGAGCATTGTTTTGGAATTGAACACATATCTCTATGATGACAGAGGAAAAATAGCATGAATACACAAGAAATTGTATCTAAACTTTGGAATCTCTGCAATGTGCTGAGAGATGATGGTATTACTTACCATGAGTATGTTACAGAGCTTACATATATTCTATTTTTAAAAATGGCAAAAGAAACCAATGCAGAAAGTAAATTTGCAGAAGGTATTACCCTTGCGCAAGGGGATAATCCAACACCGGAAGAAGAAATACAGAATAGCGAAAAGAAAATTGTTCAGGCTTATAGCTGGGATAACTTGATTAGCAAATCAGGCTTGGAGATGTATGATTACTATAAAACCATACTTCGTCTATTTGGAACTTACTGTACCGGACGAGTACGTGAAATTTATCAGGATTCTGCTACAAAGATTGACGAGCCGAAGAACCTTGAGAAGATTATCACTACAATTGATGATTTGGATTGGTATTCTGCCCGTGAAGAGGGATTAGGTAATCTCTATGAGGGACTTTTATAGAAGAACGCTAACGAGAAGAAGTCCGGAGCCGGTCAGTACTTTACACCACGTGTGCTTATTGATGTTATGACACGTTTGATGAAGCCGCAACCGGGCGAGCGTTGCAATGATCCAGCTTGCGGTACGTTTGGGTTTATGATTTCTGCAAGCCAGTATGTCAGGGACAATACAGATGATTTTTTTTCACTCGATGCTGATATGGCGAAGTTTGAAAAGGAAGAAGCTTTTACAGGCTGTGAGCTTGTAGCTGATACCCATCGTTTGGCTCTGATGAATGCTATGCTTCATGATATTGACGGTCAGATTATACGAGGTGATACTCTTTCAAATGTCGGAAAGACAATGAAAGGATATAATCTAGTTTTAACGAATCCTCCGTTTGGAACTAAGAAAGGAGGAGAGCGTGCAACACGTGATGACTTCACATTCCCAACAAGTAATAAACAGCTTAATTTCCTTCAGCATATCTATCGTAGCTTGAAAACTGACGGGAAATCTCGTGCGGCTGTTGTTTTGCCTGATAATGTTCTGTTTGCGGATGGTGATGGCGAGCGTATCCGTAAGGACTTAATGAATAAGTGTAATCTTCATACAATTCTTCGCTTGCCTACAGGTATTTTCTACGCACAGGGCGTAAAGACTAACGTTTTATTCTTTACAAGGGGTAAGACGGACAAAGATAACACAAAAGAAGTTTGGATTTATGATCTTCGTTCAGATATGCCTTCTTTCGGCAAGACTAATCCGCTTAAAAAAGAGCATTTTGATGAGTTTGTCGAGTGTTATGCAGATGGGGATTTAAGCAAGCGTAAGGAAACTTACAGCGAAGAAAATCCTAATGGTAGATGGCGTAAATTTACAATAGATGAGATTATGGCTCGTGATAAGACAAGTCTTGATATCACATGGATGAAGAGTAATAATGACGTAGACGACCGCACTCTTTCCGAATTGATTCAAGAAATCAAGGAGAAGTCGTCTAATATTGCCGATGCCGTTGCTGAACTGGAAAAAATAATAGGCGAGGTGGACGAGTAATGGATACCAAAGCATTAAGACAAAAAATCTTGGATTTGGCTATTCGTGGTAAACTTGTGCCTCAAGACCCGGCCGATGAGCCGGCTTCTGTTCTTTTAGAGCGTATACGTGCCGAAAAACAGCAGATGGTTAAGGCCGGAAAACTGAAACCTAAGGATATAAAAAATGATACAGTCATCTATAAAGGTGCCGATAATTTGCATTATGAGAAGTTTGCCGATGGCACGATAAAATG
>UMJI01052485.1_pt1 | contig 16094 bp, 14 predicted proteins | sample 1965991 | NCBI WGS metagenome assembly UMJI01 (sample SAMEA4836140, study PRJEB28245) | human gut metagenome | biome: gut microbiome; material: fecal sample | place: Denmark | collected 2008
ATCATATTTTTGATCGTTTGGCAATTGTGCGGTGTTGCCTTAACACAGCGTGCGGAAGGGCCTTCCTGTAGCAGCGTGATAAAGCTGGATACTTCTGGAATGAAAGTAGGTGATTACGCAGGCCTTTCAGCTTTTCAGTTTAAATATGGCAATGTAGGCGTTTATGTATCAGATGACGGAACAAAGAAAATCTATATGGCAAATAATGGTGGTTATTCCGACAGTACCACGGTCGGTGATAGCTATAACAACATCATAGAGCAGACGAATCTCAGCGGAAATGAGATTTATCTCAAAGTTGATTTTCTGTTCAATACGGTGGATTCTACCGGAAACAGTTCCTATAATATTGATAAAGCGAATTTCTATTATTCCTATGATGGTGCAGACTGGAAAAAAATCGGCGAGGAGTTGAGTATGGTATACAGTCTGATCCTGTTTACTGGTTACCGCAGCGGCATTTACAGCTATGCAACAAAAACGACAGGCGGTTATGCGGATATTGATTCCTTTGACTATGAGCGTGCCGACTGGAATGCACCGACTGTGATAGAACCGAATGAATACGGTTGGTATTTTGCCGACGGCTTTGAGGGAGATATCGGTTCATGGCAGGCAAGAGGCTCTGCAAGCATTCAGACAAGCGGCAGAACCGCCTATGTAGGAAGTGAGGCACTGCTTATACAGAATCGAACCGCTGCATGGAACGGTGCATGCAAGGCACTGAATCCCAGAGTCTTTCTACCGGGAAATGCATACAGCTTCAGTGTCAATGTGGCATATTTTGACGGTGCGGCGACGGATAAATTTTATCTGAAGCTTCAGTACATCGACGCAAACGGGGATACACAATATAACACAATTGCAGAAGGAACCGGTATCAAGGGGGAATGGATTCAGCTTGCAAACACAAATTATCAGATACCGGCGGGGGCATCGAATATGCAGCTCTATGTAGAAACTGCAAACACCACCAATGATTTTTATATAGATGAAGCCATTGGTGCAGTAGATGGCATCGGAATACTTGGTGCAGGTGTGTCAAAAGACATTATATTAGGAGATTTAAATTCTGATAATGTCATTAATGCAATTGATTTATGTCTTGCAAAATATGGAGCATCATATGGTTTTGACAGCAAAAGATATGAGATCGCCGCAGATGTGGATCAAAGTGGAACCGTCGACGTTACAGATCTCAAACTGATTCGGGACTTTCTTTTTGCAAAAATCACGGAATTTCCAATTGCAGAAAAGCAGGACAAACCAATAAAATCTACCGTTTCTATGAAAGAATATACTGCACGGGTAAGTGCCAATATTCTGGAAACAGAACCGGCGGAGGAACGGGAAGAAAAATCAGGCGTAACATATGGAACCGTCCAATAAAGATAGGGATCAGATACTCTGCTTTCAGAGGATTGCCCGGGACTTCTTTCTCAAAAAACTCTTTGAAGCCCTCTTCCAGTGTCGTAAGGAAATCAGGAGTCAATCCCCACATATTCATGGAAACCAGAGAATTCACATCGACTGCCACTCCGTCTGCCTCTGCTCCGATTGCGGTCTTCACAATATTCTTGGTTTCCACAACCTCGGTCAGGTTGTTCTGCTCATCCATCTTGCAGATACCGCGAGTCACACCGCCATTATCGGACAATGTGTTCTTCAGCACAAATCCCGCCATACAGGACTTGCCACCATTCACCAGATACTCATGGACTGCCTTAAAACCTTCTTTGCCATAGTAATCATCTGCGTTGATCACAATGAACGGGGTATCAATCACATTTTTAGCAGCAAGCACAGCCTGACCGGTTCCCCACGGCTTTGTGCGGCCTGCCGACAGAGTTCCCGGAATATCGTTAATATCCTGAAAAGCATAATCCACAGTTACGTTATGAGAAGAGCAAATGGAGGCAATGCGATCACCAATAACCTCTTTGAACTCTTTCTCGATATCCCTGCGGATGATAAATACCACATGATTGAAACCAGCTTCAATCGCATCATGAATAGAGTAATCCATGATAATGTGATTAGAGGCATCCACCGGCTCCAGTTGCTTGATTCCTGTTCCAAAGCGGCTACCAATACCAGCAGCCATGATAAGTAATGTTGTTTTCATTGTTTTTCCTCCTACACATCTCTATCTATATATCATTTATAATTGCAATTATTCAAAAATCTGTTATTAAATTTGCTTCCTGTACTTTCTTCTAGCAAAACAAACCTGCTTTCAAAAGCAATCCAAATCACCTCTAGATAATTATGTTAAACGCTCACAGACAATCAATTTATCAATATTAAGTCGATTTACCCTTTTTGAATCATGTAGATTTCTTTATCTCTAACCTCTTTCTGATTAAATTAAATATAGCAACTACTCTATTTTCTAATTTAAAAATCACTCCATTTTCAAGATTAGCAAATATATTTCTTCTGACAGAGTCTATAATCAGACATATGATAGAAGTAAATATCACAAGAGAAAGATTAATAAAATACCAATACCACTTTTCAGAGAATATCTGCAAATCAATAACATATTCTGAAATTAACAATCTAATAGTTCTCTCAAACAAGTATATTGAAACTGCACCCTTAGAAATCGCATTTATAAAATTGGAAGTCATTTTAACATTTAAAAACAAAAGGAAAATACAAAACGATTCAATCAAAATCAATACTGAACAGTCCCATGCAAATGGACTTCGTGCTCCACCTCCACTTATTAACGATATCGCGAGGACATTGACACTGTAGCTAGTAGTTAACGCAAAAATCAAAACCCTATTATTTCTTATCTGGACAATATATTTTTTTATATATGCCCCTAAAAAATATAAGGTCACAAAGTTACCCACACCTTTTCCGGCATCACCCAATACATGATAATATATTACCGTTGGAAATACATAAAAAATACAAATTAAAACTAATAGAAGCTTTTCAAATGTGTGTTTTTCCATTACCTCGATGCTTTTATTAAAAAATGGTGCAACAATCATTAAAATCACATAGGCTGTCATAAACCAATATTTTTCAGTAGAAATAGGAATAAAGGCTTTGACAACACTCAAAAATGATCCGCCCTTCACAAAATACCAAATTATGGAACTTATTACAGAGTAACAGATCACGGTTATTTCTATCTTTGCTAACTTGCGAAAAGTAGTCTTAATTTGAAAATATCCCGAAATAATAACAAATATGGAAACGCCCGTCTGAAACAACGCATTTTCAAGCTGACTCCAAACCATATTGATACCAACACACGTTTTAAGATTTTCCCCATTAATGTGCATCGTAACAATTCCAACAAGACATATTAACCGCAGAAGTTCTATACTTGAATTTCTTGTATTTAGCGAGTACCCCCCGGTTATTTAAAGCTTTTTTCATCGTAAATGCCTCCTTTTTTTATATTCGGTAGTTCTATTTTTACATTATACAATACTCAGTTACTTTTAAAATATAGAATAATTCCGTAATGGCTATTGTTGTACTTTTCAGTCAGCCCCCCCCGTAAAATTTTCTTTGCAACTTGTTTGATTCTCTGTACCAGCCTAGGCTCAATGTATTTTTTGGCGAGTCGGTGAAACGACATTTGATTCATATCAGCAAAAAACTCATCTCTACATTGTGGTTTTGGAACAGAATGAACTTCTGCAGAATTTTTTCTTATTGCCTTAAAATAATTGCATTTTTCAAGATTGCAAAGACCTTTTATTTGTTTCAATAAGATATTACCTTTTTTCGTTTTCACAATTATTAAGGACGTTCCCTTACCATCGTTCATGTTTGGCAGACAATCTTCAATACCCCAAAAATCACCAACTGTAATATCTGCATCACTATGGCCTTTTATTTTACAACTATAACAGGCTTCTCTTAATGAATAATTCTTTAAAAACATCTGCATATACGGATCGGTTTCTTTAAATGCAAAATAAACTTTGTCTCCATATGTTTCATTAATGCCAAACTCTCTCCAGCTTTTATCTTTACACCTAAAATTCACCCGTGTCATGCGTGCATTATATCGTGCTTCCATATGCTCTACATATTTTTTCCACAATTTAGGAGAGGGCACACCATGACATATTATTTCTACACAAAAAAGTTCATTATAATCCTTTCCAAGATAATTTTTTAATCCAGTAACCTGACACGGAGTTCCTGTAAACAAAACTTTTCGATTGGCCTCAAGATATTTCTTTACGACCTGATATATCTTTCCGGTATTACTTTGAACATATTTAGACCCCATCAGCTTCTCTAATTCATTTATATCTTCAATAGCTATAACTTCAGCAGTCTTGAAATCTTGAGACATTCTTGTTCCTACAACTACTCCGGAATCTTTTATTATAGTCTTGGCAAAAAGTGCAAACACTCCTCCAGACGAGCTTTTTTGACGGTCTGCATCATTGTTTGAGATCGCCGCATAGGAGCCTTGAACTGTAGGTTCATTTTTTTTCCCTAAAAACGGGCATACTTTTCTACATTTTCCACAATTGACACATTTGGACTTGTCGATTTGCGGATATAAAAACCCCTCTGTATCAGCTTTCATAATGATGCACCCTTTTGGACAAGCATTACTACACGCTCCACAGCCACAACAACTATCTTTATTTTCGTACACTGTAATCATTCCATATTCCTCGATTCCTTATCCAATTGCTAATCTTGCAGAAAAAACTAAATAGTAGCAAACTAAGTAATATGCCACCCATATCTATTCCAACATCTCGCAATGAACCTGTCCTTCCTGGAATATGAATCTGGAGTGCTTCATCTATACAAGCAATTGATCCCCCAAATACAAGTGTAATAACACAGATGTATTTCTGAATTTTTGTGGCAAAATATTTCAAATAGTTAACTACGCACCATCCCATACCACTATATAGTAAAAAATGAGCTATCTTTCTATGGTTCTTCCAAATGACGGATCGTATGGTATCCCATTTGTTTAATTCTACTACCATATTTACTGCTGCATTAAAACCTTCTGCTGTACTGCTACTAACTCTATATGATTCTGTAGCATTTTGTGAAGAGAAAAAGAAAATCAAAAATATACATAGAACAGACATGATACCATAAATGCGCTTCACTTGGACTCCCCCCTCTTTTTATCTAAATTTCTTAATCAACTTATTAGCAATCTTCAAGAACATTGATTTATTAGCTGCCAGACAAACAATTCCCATAATAGCTGTAAGCAATAAGTCAACTTGCATAGAACTCCAAATGCTAACAATACAAATCAACACACATGCTAATAATAAACTATTAAAAATCCTCCAATCAATTCTAATTGGTAAAGAGTCTTTCATATGTTTTCTACGAATTACCCACATAACATAAAAACCTAGGAAAGTAGCAACAGAAGCTGCATGCAGACCTATAAACTTTATAAATACAACGTTAACTACCACATTCGCAACTGCACCATATATGCTGGTAGATGCAGCTCCAATTGTACTCTTTTCTCGCAGATAACCTACCCCATAAAAGGATGAAAACGCCTGAAATACTGCACCTAAATACAAAAATGCAATATAAATGGATGCTTCTTTATATGATTCACTTAGAATTATAGTTGTTACAATCTTTGTTGCAGGAACCATGACCAAAGTGGCTGTGAAGGACATAATATATAATTGTTTAAAAACTTTTGAATAATACTCTATGATATCTTCCTTAGAGTCATTGTCTGCCAAAGACATATCTGTCCAAGAGTTATTAAACATCAAAAAAATAGTCGATAAAATTGATGGAAATTTATTTGCGACTGCAAAAATTCCATTTGCAGCATTATCAATGAAAAAACGGATAATATAACGATTTGAGGCTCCCATTACCCACCAATTCAGGGTTGATGGGACTAATGGCATTGAATAATGCAGCATTTCCTTTCTCAAAGCACTGTGATTGGTTTTAAAATCTACTTGAGTCATTCGTTTATCACACAGAAGAATCAAAACAATTCCCGCAATATTTGCAAAAATCATACTCCACAGAAGTGCCTCAACTCCTTGTTTAAGGCCACAAATCAACAATACATTGAAAAATAAAAAGACAGCAGTATAGACGATACCAGAAAACGCAAACAGCTTTTGATTTTTTAGTCCTCGCAAGAGTTTTTGCATGCTACCTAATATTCTGCCCAAAATCAGAATTCCCAGGAAGTGGTAACAGTATTGAATAGGGATAAACAAATTGATACCTAGAATTACAGCAGCTGTAATACTACAATTCACTATTATTAGTTTATATGTAGCTGAAATACATGGTACAATATTTTCGTCGTTTGAAATCATCCATCTATATGCAGCATCAGATATCTGCATAGTAATTAGTGGTGTTAATAAATTGATGGTAGTACACAACAGATCATAGTCCCCCATATCAGCAGGAGCGATATAGTATGTGTATAATGGGACTATAAGAAAACTCAAAAACTTCGTTCCAAAATTCCCTATTGCATAAATAATTGTTCCTGCAACTAGGGCTTTATTTTTTTGTTCGTTCTTGTTATTCAAGCATCTATCCTTCTTTCTAAACAATTTTGTCTAAAGAAACACGCAAGCTATGAAGCGATTCCTCTCTCAACCTAGTCATTATTTCATCTGTATCAGTATAAGAAATATCATCCCATGATATATTAGAATTGGAAATGCATTCCTCCATTCCAAAGTAACTTAACAAAGTGGATAATCTTGATGACTGCTCGTTTTCTAATTCTGTTTTTACACGTTCAAAGCAATGAATTGGTCTATGAAAAATAATAGAAAATACAGTCGCATGAAAAGAATCCGCCAGTACATAAGCCGCATTCTTAATCATCCAGACAAACTCATTCGGGGTTAGATCATACCACTCTTCAACATTCAAATCATTTAGATTAATAACAGGCAATTCTTTCTCTTCAGCCAATCGTTTTTCTTCCCGCTGTGCAATAGGATTTAAACCTCGGATAAAATAGGTGAGGATATATTTAGGAGGAATGCTTTTTTTGGGTTTTTGTGCAAAATTGCACCACGCATCAGCTTCAAGCAGCATTGTTGGGTCAATCTGTACTGTTGCTTTGCGTCCAGTCAAATCTTGAACAATTTTTGCACCTTGTTCCTCTCGGATTCCAATATAATCCATTCCTTGAAGCCATTTTTTATAAGATTCTCGTTTGTCTTCTGGTAAGACATTCAGTCCTATGCTTGCAGCATAAGAGACCCTCAAGCCAGATTTTGAGAACCCTGCTGTAAATAAGTCCATATCTTTATTATAGTACGGATTCCAAATCTGATCGCTTCCACAAACAAAAGCATCAAAGTCATGCAATAATTCTACCTGATCCGGTTTTAAAGGAACTTTATAGTAGTTCAAGTATGTTCGACTAAATTCATCAAATTTTTTTTGCTTACTTCTACGAACCCGCTCACCTTTTATATCTAACAAGTACTTTACTAACTGCTTTCCTTGATTTACCCATCCACCTTTTGTAGTTAAATCAAAATTTTGCAAAGTATATGCCTCTAATTTCAACTCATCACGTAGAATTTTCAATAATGCGTAATTTTGTAGTTTATTACCATAATTTTGGCCATATGTAAATGTTATGATGCCTACTTTCATTTTGTATTCCCCTTCCTCAAATCTTGGGCGGGTATCCCGACTAATACTGCACTATCTTCCGAACAAGAACGTGTTACAACGGCATTTGCTCCTACTTTAATATTGTTAGAAAGTGTGATTCCACCAATAACCACTGCACCTGTTCCAAGATCGAAATTATCTCCTATCATAGGAAACTCATCAATCCTGCCCTCGCCTTTATTGCCAATACAATTATTACCGTGAAGTCGACAATTCTTTCCTATTCTGCACATTCCATTGACAACAATACTTCCATAATGATCTATCTTTAAGCCAATATCAAAAACATTAATGGGAATATAAATTCCCAGACGAATTCCTAATTTATTCATCCTACGAGCATAAAACAAATACAACAAAACATGCATCGGATTACGCTTATTATTAAAATGATATTCTGTAAGTCTCAAAACTCTCTGGTATTTCCATATTTCCATACAAGATTCATTTATAAATGCATCGCTAAGCAATCTAATAAAAGATTTTTTTTTATAATATTGAGCTTTTTCACACCTGAGAACCTCTCTTAATTGCTTTTTTGTTTTTATCATGATATCAATACCTCATCTATATAATAACGAATAAAGTTTAAATAACCGTGTTTTATATGCAATCATCCTTATCCAAGATTTAGCATCTTGTGGCACAAAACCATGTACTAGGATATCAACATCTTTATCCTTTAAGTTAATCGCAATATTGTCATCACTAATTCCAGCTTTTTTCATTCTAACAATCATACCCATTAGAATTGCGATGAGCCTTGTTTTGGAATCATTGAGTATTTTCTTATCCAATCCTTTTTCCTCAACTAAATTTCTCATTTCTTCAAAAATATGAACCAGATCCGAAAACTGATTAAAACTGATTTTTCTTGACAGTGAATTTGGAGCATATCTATGAAAATACATTACGTCATTCAAAACACAGACATTCTCTACATATTTTAAATATGTCAAGAAAAAGCTTAAATCCTCATGTAAAGTTCGACCAGACGGAAATTCGATTCCATTTGCAACAATCAAGCTTCGTTTAAAAAATTTCTTCCACGGAGCAGATAATCTTACTCGCAAAGTGTATAATTGAACCTCTGATAAATCAGATGTAAATCCAGTACTTAGACCTACATCATCAGTAAAATAAACATCTGGCTCTGAAGACTCATGACATGCTGACAAAACATATAAATCAGCTTTCTGCTTCTCGATTTTATCCATTACAGATGAAAATGCCTCTGGATCCACAAAATCATCGCTATCACAGAAGAAAACATACTCACCAAGTGCATTTTTTATACCAACATTACGTGCAATGCTCGGCCCAGAATTTTCAATGTGTACTACACGTACTTTGTTGTCCATTAATGCCAGCTTATCACAAAGCAAGTCGCTACCATCTTTTGAACCATCATCGACAAGTATTATCTCATAATTCTTAAATTTCGCAGATTGAAAACTATGCACACAGTTCTCAATATAGTCTTTTACATTATAAACTGGGATAACAACACTAAGAATCGGTGCATTATTATTCATATATCCGATCTCCTTACTTTTTTGAATACTTCATACGCCCCTTGATATTAAAAAGGATTCGCTTTAATGTTATTTTTTTTCGATTAAACCAAATACTCTTTATATAAAATCGGACAGGATTATGACTACCCTTTTTTTTGATAAGTTTTGCAGTAATTTTGTACTCACGATCCGTCACTACTTCCGGATACATAAAGTACTGTTTTCCTTTGCAGTACTGTTTTTCGTTATATGATATAGGTCGGCACCAGAAGTGAATATACATATACTCTTCTGTCTTTATCTCCAGGTCATCCAAATAGTAACGTAATAACGTTCCATCTTTTAAAACAAAGATTTGATGTTTATTCTTATAGGCTTCTTCTTCTGGCTTATGCCCCAGAAAAAATCCGTAATCATACTTCACCAAATGAATATAATTTGTTTCCATATAGTACGGGATATTTAAGGCCTTATAAATTTCCTCCATTGGAGGCTCATCAAAGGCAAATCCTTTATCTTGGTAAAAAGCATCTTTATAAGATACTAACCCCTCAAAACAAGCACGAACACGTGAGTTTACTTCTGGAGTATTTCGATATAACGTGCAATGACCTTGATTACCAATTTTATCATATTGATTAAGCAAATCATCTGTCATAAACTTACGAATATTGCCCCAAGCCAAATCGATATCACAATGCCCCCAGAAATCATATTCCTGCAATTCCTTGGAAAAGATTTCACCATATGCAGGTTTATAATCACACAATTTATAAGGCCTTAAGAGTACGGCATCAGTTCCATACAACGCATGTACTCTATCTTGTATATCCTTAAATTTGCAATATGTCACCTTCACGTTTTCAGAATAAAGATATTCCGTTTTATCATCAGTAAAAAACAACCAGTCAATAGTAGGGTTCATACTACAAGAATGTAGCCAAAATTGAAATCCTTTTGGTAGTTTTCCAAAATACGGTACAACAAATGCAATTTTTTTCATATGTAATGCTCCTTGTATCAAATATTATCAATCGTGTAGTCTCCTGCTTGAATCCTCTTATCCAAAATAAATGGCAAAGCAAGAAGAATATACATGTAATATCCGCAAAAATCCGACTCAAGTAAACTACCATAAAAATTCAGGTATATACATAAAATACCTAGAATTATGCAAAATGCACTAATCATTTTATTGTATTTTCGCAATTCAAGCCCTTTAAAAATACATATAATAAATGGTGCAAAATATAAAATGGAGCCCACTATTCCAACATCATAAAACATTTTTGCGTATGTGAAATTACCTAAATTCATGTTGTTAAAATATGTCTCGGTAAAAGGAGAAACGGACGTTGCAAAACCAAATCCAAATATAGCTAATCTCCAATTTCCGCCAAAGCATCTATTAAATACTTTTCCATAACCGTCATGACGACTAACTCCATCTATGTTATACCCATAGCCACGATTCAAATAATCGTTGATTGAATTCAAATCAAAAATATTAAAATTAAAATAATTAATCATATAATCAAGGAATACTATACCCGCAACAGGAATAACTGCTAAAATCAAGCCAGTACGTGCTTTAATTCTCCCGTCAAGTACAAGAAATAATATTACAATAAGTGCCGCTTCAAAAACAAATGATTTCATTTCAGTAATCATCGCAACTGAAAAAAGCATCACCAGCTTTATCGCACTCTTGCGAACACTATCACTACACACAAAATACTTATATACTGTAACAAGTGTTCCTATTAGAATTAATCCATGACTTGCTGTATTTCCGTAGCCGAAAGTGACGCCAAATAAACCACCGACCATGTCACCATTAGTATAGTGCAAGATATAAGTCTGATAAAATACCAGAGCCGTATGTATTACAATAATAATATCGAATATATCAAATATTTTTCTGTAATCCTTTTCATCAAACACTCTAAATGCCGCTGTAAATATGATATAAAATCTCACCAAGACTCTTGATAGTTCAATAAAAGCCGAAATGCTGCCCGATAAGCCCATTGTAAAACTTATAACCCAATATATAAATTCAATTGCAAATAATAGCACTACGCCATGACGCGGTAATCCATGCTTAATTTGAATAACAAATATCGCAATAGTGACAATATCACACAAATACACTATTGGATTGAATGATATCAAACTAGAAATTAGGCGCACAATTAACAACAAATAGATTTGTGTCCACAATAAGGAACGTGTATTTACTTTTACCTTCATATTCTCGTATTCCTCTCTAGACTCTCGTTTTTAAATGCTGTTTTATACTATTGTAGATCACAATCTCTATTACACACATTATCGAATTTAAAGTCGTCAGAACAACTAGTATTAGCAAATTACTTATAGTATTATCTCGAGGCCATCCTATAAATCCAATAATATTCTGGTTCAAAAAATGCAAACCGTAGACGTACAGACTGTTCCTTCCTAAATAGGACAAGTATTTACTGTTATGCAGGTATTTACTAAAACCGACAACGGTAATCAGTCCAATCATCGCAGTGACAATAAAAAGAAATATATTAGAAAATGTCACATTATAAAAAGAATCCTGACGATACCTCAAAACATTGTGTGATAAATAATTAATGAGCAACAAAAAGCATATTGAAGATCCCTCTACCCATCGATATCCAAAATAATTATCTATCTTGAAGGCATTAATTACATATCCCACATACATAAAGGATACAGCCAACATACCCGCTTCCATCGAAATAGGAAGTGCAGTCAATTCAGCTTTTCCCCAAAGCAAACCCAGCAAACCAACTGCCATACACATCATTGCTCTCGTCTTTTCATCTTTAGATATTTGAAAAATTACGAAAAGCATACAAAAAGCCGAAAAAATAGCTGGTAAGAACCACATATTTGAAAATACTGAATCTCGAGTCATAAAAATAGTGCCAAGGATATGTTTTTTTGTTTTCAACATAGTGAAAAATTTCGCATCAGTTCCTAATACTAGCTGCTTTGCTAAGTGGCACAGAAAAATAAGTACACAAAATATAACATATGGGATAAGTAGCTGCTTTGCCTTCTTTTTTGCAAACTCTAAAGTATTGAGATCTTTTTTATACCTAAATAGATAACCACTAAGTATGAAAAAAGCAGGCATATGGAATGAATATATAAAATGAGCAAGATAATCCAAATGTAAATCAAACTCTGGAATAGCATGCCCAGTAATTACGAGAATAATTAAAATTCCTTTACTGTAATCAATCCACTCAATCCTATTTTTCACGTTTTGACTCATCTTACTCCTTTCACTAGCATTATTTTTTCATCTGCTGTGCGATATCGGCATCCACGATTTCTTCGCCAGTCTTATGCTTCAGCTGTTCTTTGGATGCCTCACTCAGACCATTGTTGATCACACAGTTCATATCGCAAGTACTACACTTGTCCAGATCCTCTTTAGTGACTTTGCCATCACGATAGTCACGGCAGATCTTCAACTCGTACATGCTGTACGGATGTTTGGTGAACAGAGCCTTGAACTTGTGAACCAGAACCCAGGTAGCAGGCTTCCAAATGTACTTGTGCATCGCCGGAGAAACAGAACCGATCATCCAGCAGTCACGGTCGCAGCAACGAACCTTCGCACGAACCTTCTCTGCCTCCGGACTGTTCCACAGCTCGTCCCAAGTCTGGTTGTTCAGGTTGCCCATGACCTCTTTATCCTTGGTGCCGTTGCAAGGCATAACATCGCCATACGGATCAATGAAGAAAGTATCGAAGCTCATGTCGCAAGGCAGCAGACGCTTCTTGCCGTAGATGTAGTTGATCAGGCCGTGGTTGAAGTAAGCACGGAACCACTTCTTCGGGCTGTTGCTGCGGAGCAGTTCATTGACCAGGTTCTCGAAATTCTTTGCAACCATAGGGCGGTCATGGATGATGTTTTTGGCTTCAACAAAGTAGAAACTGTTGTGCAGAGAAGCAGTTGCAAACTCCATGCCCATCTCATCGGAAATCTTGTACAGAGGAACCAAGTCAGGAGCGTTCTTGTCCTGAACGGTCATACCAAAGCCAACGTCCTTCATGCCCATTTCACGCAGCTTCTTCAGCGTGCCGTAACCACGCTGGTAGCCATTCTGCAGACCACGAATCTCATTATTGGTTTGCTCCAGACCCTCGATAGAGATACGAATACCAATCTGTGGGAACTCTTTGCACAGGTCAACGATACGGTCGGTGAAGAAACCGTTCGTGGAAATAACGATACGATCAGACTTCTTGTACAATTCACGCACGATATCCTTCAGGTCGGTACGGATGAACGGCTCGCCGCCGGTGATGTTGGTGAAGTACATCTTCGGCAGTTTCTTGATGGTTTCGATGCTGATCTCTTCTTCCGGCTTGGAAGGTGCTTTATAACGGTTGCACATGGAGCAACGAGCATTGCAGCGGTAAGTGACGATAACCGTACCATTTAACTTTTTTTCATTTTTATCAGACATTTTTATTCTCCATTTAATTTATTTTTATACTGTTCAATAAATTTCTCCGCAAGTACATCCCATGTAAACTTATTTGCAACACTCAAAAATGCATTCTCTTGAATTTCTTGCAGTTTTCGTTTATTACTATAGATTTCTTTTATACATTTCGCCCAACTATCCACATCTTTATTTTCCAAAACAAACCCATTTACTTCATTCTCAATCAATATGCTAGATCCACCATTATTCGTAGTCAAAATAATATTTTTATAATACATTGCTTCCAATAAAACCATTCCAAATATCTCATATTCAGTCGGAAGCAAGAAGAAGTCTGCCATTTGATAAATCCTCGATAAGAATTTTTGTTCCATTTTTTCTTGCCATACAACTTTATTTTCGAGCCTAAGTTCATTTATATGTGAAAAGCAATTTTGCACATACTCCTTGTCGCCCGTTCCAATCAAATATAGTTTAACATTATCATTATTTTCCTGAACTTTATGGAATATATCTATTATAAAACGAATATTTCTACGTTCTTCAAATCGTCCAACGTACAATATTTTTATTATATCTTTATCAGCAACCATCTTCCGACAAATTTCATCGTCACATAATTCCTGATTGCTTGCCAACATTTGAGTATCGATTCCAACACCAACCGTATGAACATTGGATTGTTTGATGCCCTTATCTACCAAGAATTTTTTAGCAAGATTACTTTTTACCATAAATTGAGTGTTTAGCCTAAGATATCGTTTCAGAAAAATCGCATCAAATGCTTTGCACATCAAATTATATCTTTTATTAAAAGGGCTATAATACGGACCATGATAGACAATTGTTTTTTCAGGATATCTTTTTGCCAATAACCACGCCTGTATCTGGTTGTATTCACATGGTTGCAGAATGTCGTACTGTTCAAACAATTCATTGCAGTTGAGATATACAGTATTCTTTAGTACCGTCTTACCGCACCGATAAAAAACATGAACCGTTCCTAGTTTATCAACCGGGACATCCACTGTTTTTTCCGCTTTATCTGTCCAAAAGATAATATCGCAAAAATGTCCCTTTCTCACTAGTGCCTTTGCAAGCCCCACTTCCTGAATGTTATAAGTATTGTTTTTCACCGCCATATAAGACGGAAAATTTCTTATAATAAGTATCTTCATAACCCGCTCACTTTTTAATCTCTCTGGAAAATATCTCTAGTGTATACTTTATTCTTCACATCATCCAAACACTTGTCGTAACGGTTTGCAATGATGGCGTGGCTCATTTTCTTAAACTTAGCCAGGTCATTGACGACCACACTGCCAAAGAAAGTCTCGCCGTCCTTCAAGGTCGGCTCATAGATGATGACAGTAGCACCCTTTGCTTTGATGCGCTTCATGACGCCCTGAATAGAGCTCTGGCGGAAGTTGTCAGAATTGGATTTCATGGTTAGACGGTACACACCGATAGTCACAGACTTCTCCTGCTTTTCATCGTATTCGTTATCCTCGTCATAGCCATAATAACCAGCCAACTTCAGAACACGATCAGCGATGAAATCCTTACGAGTTCTATTGCTTTCAACGATTGCCTCAATCAAGTTCTCCGGCACATCAGCATAGTTAGCCAGCAGCTGCTTGGTGTCTTTCGGCAAGCAGTAGCCGCCGTAACCGAAGGATGGATTGTTGTAGTGGCTGCCAATACGAGGATCAAGACAAACTCCATCGATGATCTGCTGAGTGTTCAGTCCCTTGCTCTCTGCGTAAGTGTCCAGCTCGTTGAAGTAAGCCACACGAAGAGCCAGATAGGTATTGGCAAATAGTTTAACGGCCTCTGCCTCGGTGAATCCCATGAACAGAGTGTCAATGTTCTCCTTGATAGCACCTTCCTGCAGCAGACCCGCGAACTCGTGAGCCGCTTCGACCAAATGTTCATCGTTCAAATCGGTGCCAACAATGATGCGAGAAGGATACAGGTTATCATAGAGAGCCTTGGATTCACGCAGGAATTCAGGGCTGAAAATGATGTTACTGCTGCCGAACTTCTCACGAACAGATGCTGTGTAGCCCACAGGAATAGTAGATTTGATGACCATGATGGCGTTCGGATTATATTCCATGACCAGCTTAATTACAGCTTCAACCGCAGATGTGTCAAAATGCTGGGTACGGCTGTCGTAGTTTGTAGGTGCCGCTATTACAACAAAGTCCGCATCAGTGTATGCAGCCTTTGCATCCAGAGTTGCGGTCAGGTTCAGTTCTTTCTCTGCAAGATATTTCTCAATATAGTCATCCTGAATCGGTGACTTACGTTTGTTAATCAAACCCACCTTTTCCGGGATGATGTCCACAGCGGTCACCTGATGGTGCTGGCTCAACAGCGTGGCAATTGACAAGCCCACATAACCAGTGCCCGCAACGGCGATTTTGTA
>UMJI01064852.1_pt1 | contig 16067 bp, 15 predicted proteins | sample 1965991 | NCBI WGS metagenome assembly UMJI01 (sample SAMEA4836140, study PRJEB28245) | human gut metagenome | biome: gut microbiome; material: fecal sample | place: Denmark | collected 2008
TCTTCAGATCATTTGCTGTAACAGCATACTCCGATTTTTCCAATAAGTTGAAACGGGAAATTCCTAAAGGCTGGAAAGATATTACATTTAATTCTTTTATAAACAAAAACAAAGCTGGAGATTGGGGTGATGATATACCCAAAGATGGGACAATCAAAGTGGGTTGTGTGCGTGGAGCAGACATAATTAAGCTAAATGATGTACCCACAAGATACATTACATCGAAACATTCTGACAGACTTTTAGAAGATGGTGATATTGTAATTGAGGTTTCTGGAGGAAGCCCTATTCAAGCAACAGGTAGAGTGGCATTGATAACAAATGGTGTCATTGAAAGAAATGGAGGAGCTTTAGTGTGTTCTAATTTCTGTCAATCATTTAGCATGAAGAAACGAGTGTTTTCTGAGTACTTTTATTATCTATGGAAAAATCTTTATGATAATGATAATATGTTCAATTTTGAAGGGAAAACATCTGGTATTAAGAACTTTCAAACAGAAGTATTCTTGGCAAATCATTGGTTTGAAGTTCCTAAACAATTAATAGAAACATTTCATGCTGTTGTTTCACAATATCATTTAATGATTGACCAGAATATAGCTGAGAGCAATAGCTTGATTAAGCTGCGTGATGAACTTCTACCGCTTCTGATGAATGGTCAAATATCGGTAAATTCTGATTTATCTGACGATTGAGTTCCATCTTCTTGTCTAATGATGAGAATATTTCACCAATTTGCTTTTGCTCACTTAATGGAATTTTAGGGACAGGAAAAGAATTTAGTGCTTCTACGGATAACGCATAGCGTTGTCCGCTTCCAGAAGCATTACAAGCGAAATATTTCTTTGCATATTCTGTGTGTAGGATAGCATTTAGATAACTCCCATCTAAAATATTTCTTTGAGGTGTAATTAAGGCACAATGATAGCCCAATATCACATCATCAAAATCATCAGCGATATAAGTAGAAATTCCAATATCATCACGTGTCTCACTATCCTTGGTTAATGCAACTTGACCTTTTCTCAATTGAAATTTAGAAATCTCATTGGGACGAGCTGTAGCAGGCATAAAACTATCATGCTGAACTATCGTAATAGCCCAGTTATAATAAACATCAACAAAGTTACAAAGGCGGATTTTTTTCTCTCCGTCTTTTATTTTCTTGTCAACTCCACTGATTTCTACAGTGGCAATCTCTCCCAATCTATATTTTCCCATTTACGTTCATTTTTGAACGCAAAGTTACATTTTTTCAGGTAAAATATGACACTATTGCTTATCCCAAATATTTCTTATGAGCTAACTTTACATTATTTTGGTTTACAATGGCATAATGCAATGTAGTATCAATACGCACATGACCAAGTAATCGTTGTACTTGCTCAATGGGCATACCTTTATCAATAGCCATTGTAGCAAGTGTACGACGAAACTTATGTGGATGAACTTTTGGCATAGAGAGTGCTCGTCCTAATTTTCTGATTCGTACTTCCACGCCACTAATTGTAAGACGTGTATATGGAGAATGGAGGGAAACGAATAAAGCTGTATTATCATCAGTCCTTTCATCAAGATATTGCTTTAAATGTAATTTTGTCCTAGCATTGAAGTAAACTATACGCTCTTTATTGCCTTTTCCAAACACTACACATTGTCGTTCATGGAAATCTATATCTTCACGATTAAGTTTTACTAATTCACCTACACGGATACCTGTGGATGAAAGGATATCTATAAGAGCAAGGTCTCGTTTATTAGTACAACTATCCCTAAGTTGTTCCAACTGTTCATCAGAAAGTACTTCTTTTACGAGCAAATCCGTTTTTACCTTATGAATACGTCTGACTGGACTTTTAGCAATATAGTCTTCGTCTTCCAACCATGCGAAGAAACTTGAAAATATACGTCGCATATTGTCAATGGTAACCTTGCTGGATTGATGTTCTTCTTGATAATTAGATAGATAGGCGCGTATTTCAGATGTGGTGATATGACAAATAGCCACAGCGTAACTAATAATCGCTCAATAGTATTACGATAGTATGTTAATGTTTTATCTGAACAACCCTCAATTTTTTTTGCCGAAATGAATGAGTTCAGAAGATGCTCATTCTCTTGTGCTTGTTGGATTACATTATCTTTCTTCTCGATAATTTCTACATTATGCAGTTCTGATGCAAGCACTGCTTTAAGCTGTGCCATCTGTCGGCAGTCTAAGTCATGCTGCATTTTCATAACTATTGCCTGAATGATGTTCTCTTTCATAAATTCTGATGTTTAGTCCTATATAATATATAAAGACAGCTAAATCAGAATTTAGAGGCGATGGCAAAGCAACTTTACGATTACTGGTTTGTACAGTTTGATTTTCCTGATGAAGATGGCAAGCCGTACAAGTCAAGCGGTGGTAAGATGATTTGGAATGAGAAACTTAAAAAGATGATTCCCAAAGAGTGGACAAATGCAAACATTTATCAATTAGCAAACATTTCTAAAGAATCAGTAAATCCACAAGCACAGCCTAATGATTTATTCAAGCATTACAGTTTGCCTGAGTATGACAAAACAAGAACTCATGCAGAGGAATATGGGGCAGATATTCAAAGTGCTAAGTTTGTGGTTACTAATGATTGTATTCTTGTATCTAAACTTAATCCTTGGACAAGTCGAGTAATCTGCGGAAATAAAGAATCCAATCAGATTTGTTCTACTGAATTTGTAGTATGGAAACCGATTTCTATGAGAACAAAAGGTTTCTTGTTCATGTTGGCTAAAAGTGCAAAATTCATTGAGTATTGCACACAAGGTGCTACTGGCACTTCTCATAGCCACAGAAGAATAAATCCAGAACTGATGATGAAATATGAGTTCCCATACAATTCTGAAATAGCAATGAAATTCTCTATTTTTATCGAAAATATAATAGAGCAATTGCATACTAATATCACACAACTCAAAGTGCTTACTAAGCAACGCAACGAACTTCTACCGCTTCTGATTAATGGTCAAGTATCGGTAAATTCTGATTTAGCGATGGTTTATGTTTTGATCTCTACATATAAAAATGCCACAACTGAGTATACAAGCATAGCGATAACGGTAATTTTCATCCAGAAGTCAGAAACCCAAATGCCATTATTTTGATTAAGGATACTTTCAATCCTACGCTCGTGGGTTTCCATATTTTGAAGTTGTACTGTTCGATGATGTTCCATTAAAATTTCCTCCGCCTTTAGTGATGTCTGTAAGAGTTTCATTATCCGTTCTAAATCTTCCTGTTTAATCTCTACCCTGAACGTTGTATTTTCTTGTGCATCCACAATAGCTTTACAAATGCCTGAAACAATATTGTCGGCACTAGCATTAGCCGTATTTAGTGCAACAATCGCCTTATTTAGGGTGACAGCTGCTAGTTTCAATGCTTTGTTTGCCTCTTTTAGGATATTTTGAGCTTCTCGTAATTTTTCAAGTTGTTTGTCAATAGCCATAGTATCTTCTTCAATTTGATGGTTAGTATTAATCTTGTTAATTAAATTGTCAATGTCCATACGTGCATGCTTTGATTTTCTAATTCCCATGATTCATGTTTTTTTGATTGTTAGCTTATCTGTGAAGTCCTTTCTTACGTTTGCACATACTATTTGCCATTCTTGTACAGCGGCGTGCCCATTCAAGTTCATTCTCGTCCTTATCTCTTCCCCAACCTCCTGTGTCAGAGCCGCCTCCACCACTTGATGACGCCATACTTGTAGCAGCATCCAAATATCCGGCAAAAAGCAAAAGAGCCGTATGCTGTATCTCTTCAATCTTTGCAAATGGATGGGCATCCTCCAAAGAACAATCTTGACGAATGATATTGTCTGCGGCTTCGGGTATCTCCACGTGGAATTTGTGATATTCGTCTATCATTATATCATAATGTTTCGTAATCGGCTGTGAAATAGTTGAAGGTTGTATAACAGAAGTCCTGTCAGTTGTCCGTACTTGTCGGGAAGTAGGCTCTTTCGATTCAAATTTCCTTTTCTGCGAATGAAGTTTTGCCCAAGTAGTCTCTATTTTTGAAGGGGTCAGGTTTCTCCCGATACCCAACACGGACGACTTATAGATGGAATTACCACGCTTAATGGAATAGCCATAAACTCCGCCTCCATCTTTTTCTTGCAAATGCACTTTATAGCCTCGTTTTTTCAGTTCTATTTCGTACTGCTGCCAGCTGAATTTTTCCATAGAGCGAAGTATCTCTATACAGATGTTTGAAATTTCCTGCCTACGGTGTATGCCTATTTCTTCAGACTGTATCCAGCCTCGTTTCTCGTTGATGATGTTCGCAGCCATGACAGCCCTCTCGCCAATCTTATGACTATCATTGATTTTTCCGTCCATATCCACACGGTTGGCATCAATGTGTAGGTGGAGAATGCCACTTTGGGAATCCCGGTGTAGAGCTACGATGTATTGAGAGTTCTTGAGGTTGGTATGCTGTGAAGAAGCCCTCTTGGTCTTACCAGAGAGATCTATGGAATCAAATACGCGGATGAACTCATTTGACAAACGTAACCAATCGTCCATTGTCCATCCCCGGCTTTCTTCCTCGGATGGGGAAATTTCAATTCTTATCACGTTCCTGCCAAGCGGTCTGCCCTTATTGATTTTCTCAGCGTATTTTTTTTGAACAAGCATCATTCGCCCATACATTGCTTCCGGAGAAATATTATCTGGAAGGAGATTGGCTTTTACTATATCCGCTTTCTCTTTGTTGACGGAATATCTTATGGCATTCGCTCCATGTGATATGGTAGAGGCCTTTGCTATCATAATGGGTAAGTAAATTATTCGGTAAGGTAATTTTCTATCTGGTTCCAGCGATTAATTAGTTGCGTTGCTGCTATCATCCATTGTTCCACAAACCTGGTATCATTAAAATACATAGCTCGTTTGTCTACTTGTATGGACTTAACAGCTGCTGCAATACGGATAAGGTCACCCCTTGCATCTGTCAAACTACATAGGGCTTCTATTTCACGCTCAGATAGACGTTGTCGTGGATGTTGCCCCAAAGCTGTACGGCGTATGTAGTCACTTATGGACAAGCCGCAGGTTTTGGCTAGTTCTGTGGCTTGGAAATATTCCTTCTCTGTTACACGAGCTTCAAGCCGCAGGTTACGTCTTATAATTTTCTTGGCATTCTTGCTATTCTCTTCATTGGTATTATTATCGATTTTCTTTTTCATGTTTTATTATACATTTATAAGTGGTCTTTAATTTAAAAGGTACAACACGGTGGGAGCTTGCGACCGCCGAAAAATGCCTATGTAGTACGAATGAGCTTAGCGAATTTGTGCGACATAGGAACTTCTTGCAATACCACACATAATTGCTTTGGACACGTTACGTTTTAGATATTGCTATACTTGACATTTACTCTAAATATTTTTCACTGAATTTTTCCTCTGCTATAGTTTGTGGTAAAACAGAAGCATAATATATAACAAACAATAGGGTAAAAAAACTATCTTATCAAAACTGCAGGTATTACTTGTGTCAATACAAAGGTATACCATTACAAGGTTGTGTATCTATATTTGTTTTATGCCATTCTTGATTCCTATAGTTGGGAAAATCTTCTTCAATATGGCTATTCAAATCTACTATGGTAATACTGACAAAATACCAACCGCATCATTTAACTGAATTTACAGTCATTCCTTCCATATCGTCAGGTCTGTCTTTTAAACGGACATAGAAAGGATTGTCAATTCGGTTGCCGTCCTGCATCCATGCCGATATACATTTCAGCGTATGGATGCTTGTTCGGTTGCTTTGTGTAGATGTGACAATTCCTAACTGGTTCATCTTGTCAAGTACACGGGATACAGTTTTTTTATCATAGCCCAATTTGCTGGACAATTCTACCTCCGAAAGAACGGCTTGTCCCACTTGCAAGGTCGTAGAGAAGCCTTTTATGGCATACTTGCTTTCTTTCAATACTGCCTTTTCAATAAGGCAGTGCAGAATCTTCATACGGTCAATGCCGTATTTACTTTCTGACAGATACGTAAGCTGCTCTGACGAAAGTACTATACAATAGTTCAAATTTGATTTCATCGTCTGTTTATTTGAAGATCTTTTATAAATAGTGCAGCCAAAAGAGAAAGTTAACGGTGCATTCCATATCCTCTATCTGGCATATAATATTCCTTGTCGCAGGCTATATGGTCAAGTACATTTTGAAGCTTATCAAGTTGGTAGTTATCCAAAACAGGAATAGCAGCAATCGTGATTTTCTGTGAAGCGATACGGCGGTGTTCACAATTTCTTTCTGACATACTGCCATCTCCGTCAGCATAAACACTCTGCAGATAATCGTTCACAGCTTCGGTTTGTACCTTGCTTGGATATGCAGCAGAATAATTGTCTTGAATATACTCCACCATATTGCTGACCGCATTTGCCAGTAGTGGTTCATACTTTTGTATTTGCTTGATTAGCTCTTCCTTTTTCATACAGTCAATTCATTTTGTCCCATGTCCCATGCATATCTTATAACTTTCTTTTTATCTACTTTTTGTTTTTATTATTTTTTTAGGGACAAAGGGACATGATATTTGTCTTTTCCCTTAATTTGAAGGGTAAATTCTGTTCACAATAATAATGTTGCACTGGCTTCTTCGCCTGGTGTATCTACTCTCACCCAAGGATGCTTTGTCCGTCCTGTCTTGTCGCAATATGCAGGGTGAAGCCCCTTGACCTTTTCCTGATCACTCCGTTTCCAATTAGGAATCATAGACATCAGGCGATTAATATATTGTGATGTGTATTTAGACGGATTGCGTCTGACTATATCATTGGGTAATTCTTCTATAATCTGCCGGGCACAAACCATATTGAGTGTGGTCATTTTGAAGTTTGAATCTGGGTATGCTCCTTTTTGATAAGCCAATCGGTTAGGAATAGTCCAACTTGCATATTGGATGGGGATCTCACGCTCCAAATACATTTCCAAATCTTCCATAATGGGGTCAACAAGAATGTTGGAATGTTGCCCCTGTACCTCATTTGCTTTGATTTCTAAATCTGGTGTTAAGTAAAGTTTCATTCCTTGTCGATAATAGACGTATGCTTCTGCCCAAAGTTGAGGAACAGTACGTTGTAAAATATCCAACCATTCTGATACATGACCGTTACCTTTGACCGGGATTATCCACCAGCGACGGTTTCCATTGTCACCTTGCAGGAAATTTGTTTCATTAGTCGTAGCTGCAAAGACATTGTGCCGCATAAATTCCACTACCTTATGTCCGTATGCAGGACGCATAAAGTCACTACAGCGGCTCAGAAAAGCTTTGGCTGCCTCTGCGTCATTTGCCCGTTTTAAACCGTTCAACTCACTTATTTCTATAATCCAACCATTGGTTATGGTTTCTACCTTCTCCTTGTCACCACTGGCAAAAGAGAACGAATCGTTGAACCACTTTCCACTGATGGTTTTGAAAAAGGTGCTTTTTCCGATGCCTTGAGGACCAGGCAGAGTCAATACGTTGTCAAACTTACAACCGGGAGTAAAAACCCGGGCAACAGCCGCTACGAACCATAACTTTGTTTGTTCCCTTACTAGTGGGGTATCTTCCGCTCCTAAATAATCAATAATAGTTGTGGCTATACGAGGTTGTCCATCCCATATTTCTTGGGTGATAAAATCCTGTACAGGATTAAAACCACGTTCCAAAGAGGTTGTTTTTAATATTTCAAATACCTTATTCTGCGTCAGATATAATTTGTATGTCCTTTCCAGATAGTCTTGTATCTTTCCAACTGACTCTTCATCAATTTTATTGCCATTGACATTATGGAATAAAGAACAGAAACATATATCATCCTGAGAAAAGGTATCGTACTTTATCATGCTCAAGTTTTCATCCGATGTAAAGATGAGCCTATAATTGCTTATGGAGCGGAAAAGATTCCCGTAGCTGTCTGTTGCCAGCTGCTGTTTCCAATTCTCTTCCATACTGTTTACTCTTTAATATGGATACCACCTGATTCCTTTGCCAGCGATAATGCAAGGTCTGCATCCACTACAATTTTTCGTCCTATCTGTGTGATAGCCTTGTCGATTATACCGCTCTTCTTAATGCGATTAGCCGTAGGTACACTACATCCAAACACACGGGCAATACCCTCTATTCCATAGTAGTTGCCTTTTGGAGCTATTAGGGATGTAGCTTTTTCTGTGGACTCTACACTTTTTGTAATTAGAAAACAAAGTTCCTCGCCGGTCATCATAGCGATGGGCTTTTGGAGCAACTGGTTTAGATTGAATTTTTCTTCCATACCTTTATTTGTTTAGTTATTGAATACTTTAAGCCTCGGTTTAACTCTGTGAAACCGATTTCACAAGCAAAGGTATTGTATGAAACTCAGCGTATTGGTCGGCTTATTTATACCTTAATATAACCGACCGGTTTACAACAGATATTTACAGAAAGTAAAAACGGATAGCTGGATTTCCCAACTATCCGTTTTTGATAAAATAATCTGTCCATCGGTCTATTATCCGTTTTGCTTTGATATAACTGTTTCCTCTTTGAGGTGAATTCAATGTAATGTCTTTGATTTCACCATATCTTTTCTGTGGTATGTCATGTCCGTAATGTCGCTGGTAGAATTGTTCAATGGCACGATGAAATGTCATGTATCTTATAGAAGCTTTCATTCTTCCAGCTTTTACCAGAGCTTTCAATAAATAGGCAAGACTTATATCCTCGGTATTCTCTTCAAGAAAAGAGTAAATGCCTTGTTTGATAAGTTCCTTATCTCCAATAAGGATGTCATCCAATGATTGTATTACTTTTCTGTTCCCACGTTTACCTTTCACTTTTCGCAAGGCAAACATAACTTCTTTCCAAATATCCGGATTACATACTTCAGCCGTTGCTTCCCATTCGGCTTTACTTTCAGTTCCTATCTCTATGCTTTTATTAACAAGCAAAGCAATACACGATTTTATTAGAAGCATATCTCCATTATCAACTTCTTCACTACTCAACAGACGGTCAAGTAACTTAGCCATACGTGAAAGGCCGTGGTCAAATATTACGAAATAGTACATACAATAACTTAAGGCCTCCTTTTTCTCTATCACATAATCGTACAGGTTAGCCACAAACTCTCCAACAAACACGGCGTGGGATAGGACGATGATTTGGGAAATGTACGTCAAGAACTGATACACCATTTTTCTTTCAAGATTGCTTAACAGATAGCATCCTTTGTTGTTTCTCATTAGTACATCCAACTGCCCAGTCAAATAGGCTTTCGTTTCCTGTGGCAAACGACTCCAAATTTCAAGAGGTGTTTTGGAATGAACCATAAGTAATTCTGATTTTGGGGATGTGAGTAGCTCTACCGTAGCCGTTTTTATGTTTATGCCTATCCATAACCGTTTGTTGGTAATACATTGGGCTATAATATCTGTATACTTACCGGCCCATTGTTGATTGGCTATATTCTGTACATTTTTGCCGTTTCCGTTTATAAATTCAGAAAGCCAGTTATATAACAGCAAAGCTTCTGACGGTGTACATTCCCGCATCATCTGATACATATCTGTCAAAACAGATAAGTTACCCTTTCCAACAGCATCCATGCGTTTACAGAAATTGGCATACAATTCTTCGTTGGCGGATTTCCAAGTACGAATAGCCATATCAGCACAATCCTTTCTAGTAAAATAGTCCCTTATTCTCTCTATGAAATGAATCATCCTTAAAATCGTATTATAGTCGTTTAAACAATTTGGATAAATCCTCAGTGGACATACTCGTCAGTTTTGCCAATAACAAATCTCTTTCAGAAGTTTTTGTCAAATTCAACAGCTTTGAGTTATTTTCCATCTGAATTTCAAGTGGATAGTGCTCAATGTATATTTGAGTGATTGCATGATCAGAAGAAGCGTGTCCCATGCTTTCAGAAATATAATCCATATCTACTCCGGCATTATGTAGGTTCGTGGCAAACGAATGACGGCACCATGTACCAGACGGACAGATGGATTTATCCCAATTCAGTGCTTCGTGACATATTTTGATGATACGGTCTTTCACATTAGAGTTTTCCTGCATTGTATATTTGCGACGCAGTTCTTCTGTTTCAGCTCCTTTTAATATGTGGGGAAAGACCAAACCGCCTCGGGTCGGAGGTGCAGCCACTTCATCTAAAATATATTGTAAAGGAGGTATGATAGGAACGATTACTTCGGAACCATCAGTACTTCTTCGGGAAGTTTTCTTACGGTTGAAGCGGAACGCTTTGCCATGTGTCTGATAATAATAATTATCGTAAGTCAATCGCCCTGCATCTGCCATATTGAACCCATTACACAAATACTGGGCAAGAAACAATCCTAATGAGTAGTGAGCGCGTTTGGTATATTCTTCTGACCAATATTCGGGATATTTCTTGGATACAAAGAGGTTATATAGTTCTGTCATTTGATTAACATTCAGGAAACTTTGTTTGCGTTTTGCACTCTTAGGAATACTTACAAGCCCTTTCTCCTTCTTGTTAGAGAAAGGATAAGGAACATCTTTGAGATAGCCTTCATGTACACACTTATTCCATACGGCACGACAACAGCGTAAATATATCCCTGCGGTAGTATCACTGATTTTTCCTATTATCTTCCCATTCTCATCTTTTACTCCATTATGCATTCCGTCCTTCCACTTCTGAATTTCTGCTGCACTAATGCAAAATCCTTTAATCATATTTGGTCCGAGTATCTTTCTTAATGATTTGAGTGCGCACTCATAACTCTCTGCTGTAGTAAAGCGTGCACCATCATCGTCTGTTCGTAATCCACTAATGATTTCTTCCCATATGCCAATAAAAGATTGTGGTTTATTTGTTTCTTCATTGGGTGTTGCGACTTCTTCTCCCATGATACATTGACGTACCATTTCAAATGTCAGAATACCACCTTTATTCAAATTCATCAGAATTTCTTTGTATTTGGGAATAAGTGTATCTTTCCACTCTTTTTGAAGTCTGTAGTTCTCGCTCTTACATTTAGTTGCATTACAAATATCTGAAAACTTTCTTTCAGTAAAAGAACTTCCAACTGTGAAATAAAAAAATTTGCGGTCTACCGTGAAACGAAGAGATAATGGAAACTCATACGCATTTTTTCTGCGAGTACGTGAGTCCAACACGATAGAAACAGAACAGTTACGTTCTTTGAAAAGGGACATGGATTTTGTCAGTTTTTCCATTGCATTCATTGTTTATGTTCAACATAACCTCTGAATACAGACGCTTTGCAATGTGAGGCATACATACACAAAACACTGCATATAACCACAGAGCCATTACCCTTAGACGGATAAAAACATTGTTGTTATATGCAGCGGTGCAATCTCGTTAACCTCTGTCGCTGAATGGTAACCGGGCTTATGCTAATCGGTCTCAACCCCTGAAGTAACTCTCGCGTTTCGTTTGTTATATAGAGTACCCTCCGACTGGTACTCCCTCTACGCATTGATTCATCGGAATGGGATAACCTACCCACGATAGTTAAGCAAACTCACTTTCCTTTTCTAAAAAAAGAGTATTATAATGGTCATGGCTTGCTACAAATGCATTACGCAATACAAAAATACAATATTATTCTATAAATCAAAGTGAAAATAGAATATATTTGAGTTTATTTAACCGCCAAAGAAGCTACATTAGCTACATATATTAATGAGTAATGTTTATAGGACTACATGGAACTTCATAGAAATTCTATTTGTAAACATAATCAACTCAAACAGTTTGTTTACGCATTGTTTACGCAAGCGCATAAAAAAAGCAGTTAGCGAATTGCTAACTGCTTGATTTTCAATGTGGACCAGCCTGGGCTTGAACCAGGGACCTCCAGATTATGAGTCTGTTGCTCTAACCAACTGAGCTACAAGTCCGACATTTCAGAAGAATTTGTTTAGAAATGCGTTGCAAAAGTAATGGTTTGAGTTGAAATCTGCAATATTTGGTTAGAAAAAAATGATAAAAAAAACTAATGGAACAGATGCTTGCAATATATGTTGTATTTTTGCCGACATTAATAATTAATTATCAGACGTATGTCACACAACACACAAGATTCTCGTTTTAAGGGGTTAACCGACCAGGAAGTTCTTCAAAATCGTCAAAAATATGGGATGAATCTGCTGACTCCTCCCAAACGTCCGTCAATCTGGAAACTGTATCTGGAGAAGTTTCAGGATCCGGTTATCAAAGTGCTGCTCGTTGCGGCAGCTTTTTCTCTGTTGATTTCAATCATTGAGAGTGAATATGCAGAGACAATCGGTATATTCTTTGCTATTTTCTTAGCGACTGGTATCGGATTCTATTTTGAATATGATGCCAATAAAAAGTTTGATCTGCTGAACGCCGTGGGGGAGGAAACTCCGGTAATGGTGATTCGAAATGGAAAGGTGCATGAGATTCCTAAGAAAGATATTGTAGTAGGAGATGTGGTGATATTGAATACAGGTGATGAGATTCCGGCAGACGGGGTATTGCTGGAAGCGGTATCATTGCAAGTAAATGAATCAAGCCTGACCGGGGAATTGATGGTGAACAAAACAACGGATGAGGCTCATTTCGATGAAGAAGCTACTTATCCGTCTAATTCCGTAATGCGTGGAACGACAGTGACGGATGGTCACGGAGTAATGTGCGTAGAAAGAGTAGGGGATGCTACTGAAATTGGTAAGGTGGCTCGACAGGCTACAGAACAGAGTCAGGAACAGACTCCGTTGAATTTACAGTTGACCAAATTGGCCAATCTGATAGGGAAGGTGGGTTTTACAATTGCGACACTGACCTTCGTAATCTTTACAGCGAAAGATTTGTATGCGTATTTGAGCGTGACGGCGGTGACCGACTGGCATCAGTGGCTTGAAATAGCACGCATCGTGTTGAAGTATTTTATGATGGCTGTCACCTTGATTGTAGTAGCGGTACCGGAAGGATTGCCTATGAGTGTGACCTTGAGTTTGGCATTGAATATGCGTCGTATGCTGAAAACGAACAACTTGGTTCGTAAGATGCATGCATGCGAAACAATGGGAGCCATTACGGTGATTTGTACGGATAAGACAGGTACACTGACACAGAACCTGATGCAGGTGTATGATGCCAAGTTGGATGAATCTCAGAAGAACATGATAGCAGAGGGTATAGCAACTAACTCTACTGCTTTCCTGGAAGAGAAAGAGGGAGAAGGTAAGCCGTCCGGAGTAGGAAACCCCACGGAAGTGGCTCTCTTGCTTTGGTTGAATGAGCAGGGAATGGATTACATCTCATTGAGAAATCAGGCGAAGACGGTAAATCAGCTTACTTTCTCTACGGAAAGAAAATATATGGCTACGCTGGTCGACTCTTCTGTCTTGAACGCACGTGTGCTTTATGTGAAAGGTGCTCCTGAGATTGTGATGGGAAAATGTAACCTGGAAGAAAGCCGGGTTAAGCAATATAATGAACAGCTTTTGGCTTACCAGAATCAGGCTATGCGTACATTGGGAGTGGCTTATAAGGTAATTCCTGAAAATAGCAGTACGGATTGTGCGGAACTGGTGAAGGAAGGCGGATTGACATTCATGGGAATTTTTGCGATCAGTGACCCGATTCGTCCGGATGTGCCTGATGCGGTGAAGAAATGCCAGTCGGCTGGTATCCGTGTGAAGATTGTAACGGGAGATACTCCGGGAACAGCAACTGAAATCGCACGACAAATCGGGCTGTGGACATCGGAAGATACGGAACGGAATCGCATTACCGGAGTGGAGTTTGCTGCCTTGAGCGATGAAGAAGCTTTGGAAAGAGTGGTCGATTTGAAGGTGATGAGCCGTGCACGTCCGATGGATAAGCAACGTCTGGTACAGTTGCTCCAGCAAAAAGGTGAAGTAGTAGCAGTGACTGGTGACGGAACCAATGATGCGCCGGCATTGAATCATGCGCAGGTGGGTTTGTCAATGGGAACAGGTACTTCTGTGGCGAAAGAGGCCAGTGATATTACGTTGTTGGATGACTCCTTCCATAGCATTGCTACTGCAGTGATGTGGGGACGTTCGTTGTATAAGAATATCCAGCGCTTTATTGTGTTCCAGTTGACCATCAATGTGGTAGCTTTGCTGAGCGTATTGCTGGGTGCCTTTTTAGGTACGGAACTTCCGCTGACGGTTACTCAAATGCTATGGGTGAACCTGATTATGGATACGTTTGCAGCGATGGCGTTGGCGTCTATTGCGCCGAGCATGGATGTAATGAATGAAAAACCTCGCAAGCGTACTGATTTTATCATATCTCCTGCCATGCGGAACAATATATTCGGTGTGGGTGCCGGATTCTTGATTGTACTGATGGGGCTGCTGGCTTTCTTTAAGAACATGCCTGGCGGTATGGATGTGCATCATCTGACTGTCTTCTTTACGATTTTTGTCATGCTGCAGTTCTGGAACCTGTTTAATGCCAGCGTATTTGGTACGAATCATTCTATCTTTAAAGATGCCGGTCATGCGATGGGTATGTTAGGAGTGGCATTGATTATTCTGGTTGGTCAGTTCATTATTGTTACTTTTGGTGGCAAGGTCTTCCGTACAGAGCCTTTGCCTGCATTGGAATGGGCTTATATTATAGCCGGTACTTCTGTGGTACTTTGGATTGGTGAGATTTGGCGAGGAGTTAAACGGATGATGAAAAAATGAACCGGATTAAAAATATTATATTTGATTTAGGTGGTGTACTTCTTGACTTGGATGTACACTGTTGTTTAGAGCGTTTGGAGGGTATTGGGCTGCATGAAGTGCGTCAGTGGATGACCGGAACGAATGAAAAAGGTTTCTTTAAAGAATATGAGTGTGGCATATTGACCACGGGGCAGTTCCGGGACCGGATTCGCGAAGAGGTGGGTCGTGAACTTTCGGACGAGGAGATTGACCGGATATGGAACAGCATGTTAAAGGAAATACCGGATTATAAGTTTGAATTATTGCTGAAGCTAAAGGAAAACTATAATTTATATTTGCTGAGCAATACGAATGACTTGCATTGGAAAGAGTGTGCAGGTAAGTTTATTTATAAAGGTATGCCGATGCTTGATTGCTTTACGCAGGTATTTCTTTCGTACCGGATGCATCTGGCAAAACCCGATGTGGAAATCTTTCAGACTGTGCTGAAAGAGGCAGGACTTAAAGCCGATGAAGTCTTGTTTATAGATGATTCTGAAGAGAATTGTCAGGCAGCTGTTAAGTTGGGAATCGGTGTGTGTCATTATGTACCAGGAGATAATCTGGGGGTACAGCTTCAAAAATTTATAGTGTAAGCAAATGAAAATAGTTACTGGCTCTACGGCCGCAAATCTTCCTGCATGTGTGGCAACCATAGGTTGTTTTGACGGTGTACATAGAGGACATCAATACCTGATAGAGCAGGTGCATAATATTGCGAAGGCGGGAGGACTTGCTTCTTGCCTGATAACTTTTACTTCTCATCCTCGGCAGGTACTGGATACGGATTATCGTCCCCGGCTGCTGACATGCTTGTCTCAGAAAATAGAATGTTTTGAGCATTCTCCTATTGAATATTGTGTGTTACTTCCTTTTACGAAGGAACTTTCCTTGCTTTCTGCCCGTGAATTTATGAGGATTCTGCATGAGGTGTATAATGTGCAAGCCCTTTTTGTAGGATATGATCATCATTTTGGACATAATCAGGGGGAGGGGTTTGAGGAATACTGCCAATATGGAAAAGAATTAGGCATGCGTGTGATGCAGTCAAGAGCTTTGGTAGAGGATGGTACTTCTATTAGTTCTACGTTGATTCGTTCATGTCTGCTTGCAGGAGATATAAAGAACGCGAATGCTTATCTGGGTTACAGCTACTATTTAAGCGGAAGAGTGGTTGACGGTAAGAAGGTGGGGCGTACTTTGGGATTTCCTACAGCCAATATCCAGCCATTGTGTGCTGAAAAGCTTCTGCCGGCATCGGGAGTGTATGCGGTTTATGTATATATAGGGAAA
>UMJI01063345.1_pt1 | contig 15796 bp, 31 predicted proteins | sample 1965991 | NCBI WGS metagenome assembly UMJI01 (sample SAMEA4836140, study PRJEB28245) | human gut metagenome | biome: gut microbiome; material: fecal sample | place: Denmark | collected 2008
TGTTATCTCTGAGATACCTTCTGCACTCACCTATGATCATAGGAACTGCATTATGTAGGTGCTAAAAGTTCTTTAACTGAATTTCTATATCGTCCTTGCCTACAATTACCTTATCAATTATAGTTTTGAGTATAGAGTTTTTTTGAGACTTGCTGATACCATCCCAGATGTCGGCAAGTTTTTTTATATTCTCATAGACAAATTCTTTTTTCTGCTCATGCTGACCATTTTTTCTTTCAGTTGAAATCTTTTCGGTAGTCTCTCTGATCTCAGTCTCCAAAGTCTTAATCATATCCAAAACCATGTCGTTTCCCTCTGCATACAGGGTGTATAGCCGTTTTAGCTTTGATTTTTGTTTTTCAAGCTGGTTAGTCAGTATTTGCAACTTTGTTTCTTTTGCCTTTGGCTTGTATTGTGATAGATTTATTGAGATGCCAAGTATCTCATGCTCAAATGCTATTTCAATATCGCTTGCCCATGCTCCGGGGTTGTCGCAATCTGTATTGTAGTTTGGCAAGTAGTCCAAGTATTTGTCGTGTGAGCAACAATATATCTTATGAATCCCCATGCCAGTTATCTTCTGGTATCGCATCTTGCAACCACAGGTTTTGCAATAACACAAACCTGTAAGCAAATGTGGCTCGGTAAAACTGTATACATGTTGTTTACGTCTACTTTTTCTCAACTCCTGAGCAAGATAAAATTTGTCACGCTCAAATATCGGCTCATGCAATCCTTTATATGTGCCGCCCTTGTATGGGATATAACCTATATTAACAACCCCTGTGAGGATATTTCTCACAACAAATTCGCTCTTATAGCCAAGTAGTCTCTGAATTTTTACGTCGGACATACCGCCAATAAACAAATCCATAGCTCTATTAGCCTGTTCGGCACGTTCAGGAATCGGTACAAGATAGCCAAGGTTTTTATCATATCGGTAACAGTATGGTGTATTGCCACCGCCCATCCAGTAGCCATTTTTAACTCTCTCCAGCATACCGCCGCGCATTCTCAGCAGCATTGTGTTTCTATCGTATTCGGCAACTGCCGCCATAATATGTGTTTGAAACTTGTCTTGTGGTGTTTCATACCTGGCAAAATCGTGTACGCTATTAACTCTGACACCTTTCGGTGTAAAGAGTTTTTCGATCATGTATAATGCATCTACAGAATCCCTTGCTAGTCTGTCCAGCTTATATACTACTATGTCGTTTATTTTTGATATATCCGATATAAGCCGTTGCAGTTCAACACGCTTGGTCATGTCCATCCCAGATAGTCCAGCATCAATATACCAATCAGTGATTAGCATTTCATTTTTCTTACAATATTCTTCGATATCTCTTTTTTGACTTTCAAGGCCGTAGCCCTCTTCAACCTGTCTTTCTGTTGACACTCTTATATATGCCACACATTCCATTTCTATTATCCTCCTACGTAAAATGTGCCGCATATACACTACATTCTACGGCACATTCTACTTGTCATTTATTTACTTGTCAACCAATCATGCTAGCTATTGTTCTCACCACATCATCAGACAGAACAATATCAGCAATATTCACTTTCTTACCGTTTTGTGTAACCACAACATTCATCTGCTTTTCCTCCGATACTCCGCCTTTGCCTTTAAACTTCTGTCTATCAGATACTTGTCAACCGCTCGGCTCTTCGACCTCTCGTTAAACACTTTGCTGTTCCATTCATCGTACACTTTTTTCCACGTTAGGTACCGCTCACAGTTTGAATGACAACCAACATATCTATCGGGGCAGTCTTTACACGGATTGTCTTTCTTCGTTGTCATTAGCCGCTCGCCTCCTTTGGCTTATCTGATACTGTCGCCTGTTATATGCACTCCTGTCTACCTTTGCCGAGTTGATAAGATTGAGCTGGTAGTGGTGCTCACATAACTTATACCCATCCTTAACAGGATTATTGCAAAATCGACATATACCCTTTTCGTATCTTTCTTGTGCATTCAACCTTTTCTCGGCTCTCTTTCTTCGGTGATAAGCATTAGTTTTTTCAGCGCAATACACGCATGTGTGTGCACCATCTTTAGCCGGTCGTTTTCCGCACCTAGTACAAAGGCCTTTTTCAACCCTTTCGGCATATTTGGTTTTCGCCCATTCCGCATGTTGTTTGTTGGTGTTTTCTCTGTCTGACTCCCTTTTTCTTAGCTTCCACTCAGATTCTCGTGCGCGACACTCAGGGCAGTGCCTTTCAGTCCCCATTAATTTATTTATTCGGCATGTAGGGCATATTCCATTATCGGCATACCAGTGTTTTTGTTGTATGGAGTCCTCGGTGTGTGCCTTGCAACATTTAACACAGTAAGCACCTATCCTGTCCAGCGGTTTTCCACATTCGACACATAATCCAGCAGCTTTACGGCGGCGGTACTGTTTTGTTGATGCTCCCATAGTCACTACTCTCTATTCAGTTTATAGTTTTTATCTTGAGTAATCTCAGGCAGATTAGCCTGTTTATCTTGAAGTAATTTAGAATTATTATTGACTTTATCAATCATCTGTCGTATCTCTGACGGCATTCTGTCTATCTCTCTCTGTCGTGCTATCTCTGTTCGATAGCACCGCATGAAGTTGCTGCTCACGACATTCTCATTAAACTCCGTGTCTTGCGCCCACATTCTCAGCTGTGACGGTGAGCCCACGGCTCTCTGACATGCCGGCGGCAACTCGTTAAATCTTGCTGTTGCATTGTAGCCACTATCCGATATTGCCTTGCGGACCAGTGACCACGCTTCGGCATCGGTCATTTGCCGAGGAGTAGTTATTGACTTTATTTTGTCTATAACCTGTCCTATCGCCGGGGCAAAACCACTGGTGTCCGTTAATATGTAAGCCTTGATTGCCATGTCAACCTCTGAGTAAGAATAATCAGACAACATATCCGTCCAAACAGATACAGTAAAGTCAATGTTAATCGGCTTATAGTTCGGATATGCAACCATCAACACCGCTATTATCTTACGTGTTTCTTTATCGGTCGTAATCATCACCGCCTATCAGTTCAAATCTGTACTTCTGCTTTGAATTTGGATATTTATTTCTATCGACTTCGCTCATAAACATTCCAAGTGGTCTATTCCAGATAGTACCCTCATATTCGTATACAACCGATACTTCTTCGGTTTCTGTGTGCCTTGATATTCCTATAACCGTTACAACCTTTCCTATCTTAAAATGCCTGTACTTCTGCCCTGCTACTGGTAGCGGCCTATCAAAATCGTAATTAGACTCTTTCTTAAAATGCCTTGTCAGTAATGCAAGGTCACAATTTTCTTCCAGCTCTCCATCATTTGAAAAATCTTCGCTTTCCTCAATATGTAACTGCTGAAACTTGCATATGGTGCTTTCACCTAATATGATTTCAGTCAATGCGCCTTTGAATCCCTCTGCATCGTATTGGTTAATGTCTCCATCAACAAAATACCCGCTAAATCTAAATATTTTTGCCATCTTCATCTCTCCTTATTTGCTCCATGAGCCTATCAAACTGATCATTAGCACTCTGCCGTGACTTTGGTGGTTGAACTTTTTTTATTCTGTCCCAGGTTATCCCTTGATAGCCATTTCCGATACTTTCGTCAATTATCGCTATGACAGCTTGCTCTCCATACTCATCAGCCTTGGCCTTAATAGTCTTAACCAAGGTTCTCAATCCGCTCTCTTTGTATGTAAATCTCCGTTCTTTTTTATATTTAAGCCATGTATTGATACTATCTAATAAATAATTAGATATATTAAACTCTGTAATTAATTCATCTAGTATATTATTATTTATATTAATATTCTTAGATGTATTAACTATATCTCTTTTATTATTAATATATATATTATTAATATCAGTATCAGATACAGATGCTTGTATGGGGTATGTATACCCCATAATAGGGGTATCACTTCTTATGCAGCTTACAACATCCAAAACATATTTTTTAAACACTTCCGACTTAATATGTTTTGCAACATTTTCAACCCCAGTAAGCGTTTTCTCGGACTTACTCCAGTTGTATTTATACCAATTCAGAATCAATATCTCCTTGGTATTCTTATCGAATTTAATAATCTTGTGAACGTTTTCAAAGCGCTCAAGCAACCTTATTATGGTGTCTTTATTGTATCCGGTATTTCTAGTCATCTGAGAATAGCTAATCTCATAACAACCACAAATATTAGTCTGAGGGTTCGTCAGCAAATAAATATAAAAATACTTATCCTCTGGTGTAAAATCATCCTCAACCTTATTGTCCGTCCAAAATGATAAATGCACACTCCTGTATACCGCCATCAAACCTCACTCCTTATATGATTTTAGTCCTCATCTTTTGTAATGTCTTTTTTAGAAATTTTGTTTGCACTGAACACTGTATTTATCATTCATTGCGCCAAAGCAGAAACTTAGCAAGATTCATAACGCCTCCTTTATCATATTTACCGCATTTTCCCAGGCATGAATGAAACTTAATGCCCAAAGAACAGTGCCATCCTTAGATTTTAAATCATTAGCCATAGCACAGGCTCTTTCCCATTCAGGATCAAGTTTTGCCTCTGCCGTTGCCCTAATTCTTTTTGCCAAAATAGTCTCCTTTCACAATAGACAAACATTTTCTAAATAGCTTGTATGAACTAGAAATATCAACTACAAGAGGATTCACCAGTTCCATTTCTGCTGCTATCTGTTGCCTAGTTTTATACTCTATGTCTTTTGACGTTTGTGGCTCACACTCCCATATGTCACATTGTCCACTGGTATGATGTAAGCACTTATCACACGATCTATCATTCTGCATAATTATTCACCACACTTCTATTGTATATTCAAGTTCTTAAACATAGCGCACATAACATCTACCACAATCGAGTTGCCGAATTGCTTATATAGTTGTGTATTGCTGTTTACTGCTGCCATTTTGTCAATATCTTCATCAGATACACCCATAAGCCGTCCACACTCTCTCGGTGTTAGCTTTCTGATACGATATTGTGTAGCAATATGGCTATTCGCATATCCGTGTGTTCCGGCTACAAGATTGGCCGATATGCCGTTGTCAGAAATAACTGTACCGCATTGGGAACCATTGCTTGATATTTGACCGACTTTTTCAATTCTAACAACTTCTTGGTTTTGTGCGGTTAATGTAGGGCAAGTATTGCCTTTGTCTTGTACCCTACCTCTTCTTGTTTTGCTGTTAGGATAGCTTGCGTCAAAGCAACCGCCTATTTCGCATTCAATAGAGCCGTCATTTGTAGCCTGTCTGATTTTTACATTTTCAAGCAATAAATTATCTTTTTGCACACTCGTTAAGCAATTACTTGTGCCTTGCATATTCACCTCTAATCTCTGTTCTGTTGGACTTCCTACAGTTCTATCTAACGGATTATCGGGATTCCTGCCACGCATAGCAACTATCTGTCTTTCGCACACTTTAATCTGTTGCGTACCGCCACCCTCAACCGTTGTAATGTTGGGACAAAGTGCATTTTCGTCATATACTGTGTTTGACTGGTGCTTGCCTGTGCCGTTATCCATAAATCCCAACTGTTTTGTTTCAAGAATTTTTGGCTCGTGATTACCACCTTGCATTGTACTCAATGTTGGACTGCACCCCCCACATCATAAATTCTTTAACCTCATTCATTAAAACAACTCCTAAATCGTGTTTTTCCGCTTTGACACATTGGGAAACACCCCCCCCCGATAATGCCTTTCTGAAAATTGTCTGAAACTTCTGTGTATATACTGCCTATTATTTCCATTCAATTACTCCATTTCCATTCTGTTTGTTGCCGTAACCCTTATAATCTCTAGCCATAAGAGTGCAAGCAACATCAGTTTTTCTGTCTATTCTTATATTGTTCAATAACACAGTTTCCATCCGATCGTAAGTTGCTAATTCCAGCGTCATATCTCGCCTTGATACAGTTTGCAACTTCTCTTCTTCCTGGTTCACAGATTGTTCCGTCAACACAAGTCTGCTCTGCTCTGCTCTGCTCTGCTCTGCTCTGCTCTGCTCTGCTAGGGATTGTATCTGGTAATGTTCCATTGTCAATAAGTGTCTGAATAAGTTTCTGTGCTTTTTCGTTGTTGAGGTAATACTTTTCATCTACATTATCCTCTAAGCAGTCTTTCAGATGTTTAGTGAGCGGTGTAGGCTCAGGGAAATGATAATTGTATTCTCCTAAAAATGAGAACATGAAACATCTTTCTCTATTCTGCGCTATGCCGTAGTTTTTAGCATTTAGGTCTTGCCAGTAGTTCACATATCCCAAACTTTCAAGAAAATCCAACCACTTTCTAAAATCAGGCATATTGTCCTGACTATGAACTTGCGGCACATTCTCCATAAACAGGATTTGTGGCAGTTCTCCGTTATTATCTCTGATTTCAGTTAATATTCTTTCCACTTCCCACAGCAAACCACTTCTTGTACCGCTACCTTTACTCATTCCCTTTTGCTTTCCAGCAACCGACAAATCAGTACAAGGAAACGAGTAAGTAAGTAAGTAAGTAAATGTTTTAGTGTCCGTAATGGCTAAATCCACAGCATGAACCTGTGTTATATCCATGGTTTGAAAATTTGTACCGTGTACTGCGTTGTAGCTTGCAACTGCGTATTTATCAAATTCAACAACCCTGTAATGCTCAAATTTCGCACCTATCCGCTTTAATGCCATAGCTTGACTGCCATAACCGGCAAATAACTCTATGAGTCTGATAGGCTTAGTAATGCTGATAGGTTCTCGCAAGTAGTCAAAAATATTCATTTGTGACATTTTTATCACCAAAGGACACCTAGGTTTTATGTGCGCACGACCTGTCCTTTCTGATAAATTTTAAATTGTTGTTATTGTCTTTCTCGCTATGATCTCGTCAACTGTAACATTTAGCAAATCGGCTAAGATTATCAAGTTGTCTATAGTCGGCATACATTTGCCGTTCTGCCACTTGTAAATTGCATTAAGATTTGTAAATCCAAACACCTTATTCAAGTCAACGACTGATAATCCAGCTCGCTTTCTCAGACGTAGGATATTTTCACCTGTGGCCGTCATATCTACTGTCGGAATTGTCATTCCCATATGCTCCTTTCCTTAGATGTCATAGCCTTATATAGCCGTGTTGCGGCATTTCCTGTGACAACCTTTACTACTCGTGGCGTAGACAATAATGGACTGCTATCTACGTCATACACAACCAACGTGTTTGTGCCGTCCTGACTAACTTCGTAAGAAAAATAATATCCGCTCATTCGCTTTTGCCCTCTTTCAATAATTCCTTAAACTTCTCAAACTGTCTCTGTGACACCCATTCCCAGTGCAATTTCCCTGCACTTTTATATGTGCCACAGCAATTTGCCCTTATATTTCTAGCATATACATTTGTGTTCCTTTGTGCGTCATTGCTATTAGCATATATAATTCCAGTCTCCTTGCATCTTACAGGCTTTTGATTATGCGTATTATTTGTTCTTGTCTTTGACATATTGGATAAACAATTCCCATAATTTACGTTATATTTGTTGTTACACCATTCAAGATTCCATACGCAATTATTTGTCTTTTCTTCGTCAATGTGATTAACCTGTGGTAGATTGTTCGGGTTCTGAATAAATGCCTTTGCTACAAGTCTGTGGATTAAAAAACTTTGCTGTTTATTTTGTTTTGTTAAGCATATACCCAAATATCCTTTTTTCCTTTTTGACGGTTTCATAATTTTCCCTTTGTAGAATGAAACCTTATTGTTTCCAAAATTGCTTGTGTTATAAATATACCTGTCAACACTTCTAACCCTTCCGAAATTTGAAATCTGATAATACCCTTCATAGTTTTCAATATCTTTCCAAGTTTCATTCATTAGTATCACCGCCTTTGTAGAAATTAAGAAATTTGTCGAATTTGTCAATTGCCTTTTGTTGGTTTTTGCTCGGCTTATCCGACTTAGTTTTGTAATCAAGGTGCAATTCGAACAAATGAGAGACTTCTCGTGAAGCATTTTTATAACCCTGTTTCAATCCATCTCTATAAGTTTTAGAAGCCTTAAATTCGTTTATCTTCTCCTTGCCCTCACCTTGACCGCCAGCCGTCTTGTTGTAACGGCACTGGTAGCCTTTCTTCGTGTACTGCAATATCCAATACTGCTCCATCTGATCTAGTTCAGTTTTAGGGTAGTGGATAAAATTAATCTGCCATCCATAGGGGTTATCCGCATTGTAAAACCCTCGTTTCTTCAATGATAGGTCTATGTGCTGATACCCGGTAAGGTGGCTGCACATCCGCTGCAAGATTTTCACAGCTTGGCCTATGTAAAAGTAAGATATGCCATCCTCATCCGTCCGGGTTAGAAAGTATATACCACTCTTGTCATCAAGGTTTGGATTAACTTTCAAAAGCCTTTCACGGTTGGATTTTTCTATAGCATATATTTTTTTGTAATTTAGCTTACTCGTTCTTTCCACCTCTCTTCACTATCTCGATTGCCTTTTGAATCGCACAATCTATGCAACCGACATCATCAGACTTGTTACATCCACCTTTTGACACTCTGCAAAAATAAAGACGTTTTGGACATATTATTTCATCCAATTCTTCCACGACCTTATCCACATCATAAGATGTTGGGTATTTATCCAGTAATAGTAATACTGTATTTGTATTCAACAAAGTTCCGTTACTCAAAGTAACTGATTCCAAATCCTTTTTAAGCTTATCCGCATCAATTAGTCTCATCGTTCACCCTCCTGTTCCATTCGACAATTACCTCGCTCAGTTTATGCCCTTTTGGGTAAGATTCTGCCGGTACAGGGCAATCCGGATTGTTGCACTTTACCATATACATCGCCCCACCGCTTGACCAGTGTTCGATTATAGGTTTTCTACCACAGAGTGGGCACGGTTTAATCATTCTTCATCACTCCAATCTAACCTACAACCGCACTTGCTACAGTAATTTGGCGCATTGTTGTTATTCATTATTCCTACATCATGACTAACTTTGATTATGTTCCCACATTCACAATGGAATACCGAAAGAGTATCACTAAGATTATGATTAAATATGGGTTTCTTCGGAATTTGCTTTTCAAGCGCCTTAATCGCAATGAGGTTTTCCTCATGCTCTAATACCTTGTTACCATAACACGTTGTTCTATATGCCCTACGCCTTAACTCTGTTATAGCCTCACTCTCTGTCATTCTCCTACCTCCTTGTTAATATCTCCTATTCCACATCTTTATTACCTCAAGTCTTTTATCCGAGACTAATAATGCGTCCTTATCGCCATAGTTCTGAGGGACAAGCATAAGGTCGCCAAACTCGTCAATATTATAATATGAGCGACCTGTTGACTTTCTGCTTGTTCCACAGTTCACACATTCGACCGCCCACGCTATCTCTAATTCGTGAAATGGGGCAGTTCCAATACTGTCCATGTTTTTATAAATTTCATACGTTAATTTTGGCGGTTTCCCGCAAAACGGACAGCATTTCAAGTCTAGTTTTTTGTATTTCTTCTCAGCGGCTCTTCTTCTCATGTCCTCTATACAGTCCTGTTCTGTCATGTTATTCCTCACTTTCTAATAACTCTTTATTGTCAAAAATGTTGCCGATAACTCCTATACCGTCTTGATAATCGTAAATATACTCTTCTTCAAATCTTCCATCTTCAAGTAATACATTAAAATAAAAACCTGCTTCACTTTCATTCCAACCAATGCATCCGCAGCATTTTTCAGTAAGGCAATTTACAACATCATTCTCCCAAATCAGATTGCCGTTCTTGTCTTTCAAGCCTGTGCATTGGCAGATTGTGGATTTATCAACTTCGCAGAAACATGAACCAGAAATAGTCCAATCATCACAAGCAGTACCTGTGTATTTCTCAATAACAAGCCCACCTATAAATATTTTCCCATTTTCAAATCCATCATCAAACAGGTAGCCTTGCACCCATTCTCCGTTGTCAATTCGTTTTGCTTTAAATAAATATCTATCTTTCATCTTCATACATATACACTCCATCCTCTTGATATATTTTTATATTGTAGTTTTCTTCACATTCCAAATCGCAATTAGTATGGAAATCGCAAGCGGTACAGCTTATGAAACCACATTCCATAGGGGATACATTACTATTTCTGGATTTTTTGGCTAATTTACCATTTAATTTGATTTGATAATCTTTAGTGAATTGCATTAACACAGAATATTCTAATCTTCCGCCACATATAGGGCATTTATTTAATATCTCAGCCATCTATTCCACCTACCTTTACAATTTACAATCTTAACTACATCATCAATAATCTTATCTGCAACGATTAATCTCATAGTTTGTCCTCCTATTCCGCTTCTGATTGAAGCCATTCAGATAAACATTTCTTGCACATTCCAACATTCATATCCTCATAAGGACATTTATCTATACGCATATATTTAAGACAGCTGCTAAACAATGTATCCATTAATTCTTCGTCTGACATATTCCTTATCCTGTCGGCATTGGTCTTTGGCTTACTTTCCATTATGAATTTATGTATCAAAGCATAGTCTTTATCCATGATTGATAAATGTTCTTTGCTGTCGCCTTTTTGATATATGATTACTGTATCTTTACCCTTTTTTGCTTTTAAAATTTCATATGGGTTTTTAGATGTTGGCAAAATCATATATCCCTGTTCTTCAAGCCAGCTTTCAAAATCTTTCAATTTGTTCATGTGTAATAATGCTCTAATCGCCATTGTTCTCCACCTCCTACCAATCAATCTTCTGCCCACAGTTCGGACAGTAATACACAAGCTCATTACACAAATTGCCCCCACATTGCTGGCAAGAATACCCTACTGGAACCCATTGGCCATTATACTCTTCTGTAACCAGCGGTTTCTGTCCTATCTGCTTATTAACACACACTTTAAATCCATTCCTTTTCTTGCGCTCATTTGCTATCACTCCTACTTAAATGGTAAATCATCCTCTATGCCCTCTGGTATGCTCATAAAGTCGTTTCCCGAGCTTGGCTGATTGCTCGCGTTTGCCATATTGGACTGCTGACTATTGCTGTTATTCGCATTCTTACTCTCGCAAAATTCCTGTTCCTCAACAACAACATCAGTCGTATAGACTTTATTGCCATCCTTGTTGGTGTAACTACCAGTCTGGATTCTACCAGTTATGGCAATCTTAGTGCCCTGTTTAAGGTACTTCTCTGTAAACTCAGCGCTCTTGCCAAATGCAATGCAGTTGATAAAATCCGCTGTCTGCCCATCGCCCTGTTTCTTAAATTTACGATCTACAGCCAATGTATATCTAGCTATACACATCTGATCGCCATTCTGTGAATATCGGATTTCTGGATCACAGGTAAGTCTACCCATCAAAATTACTTTGTTCATACTATTTCTCTCCATTCTGTCTAATTGTAAAGGTTATCCCAACCTCTTTCTGTAATGTATCTATATAGTCCTGCCACTTCACATCTTCGTCAGCAAGGCAAGAAGTTTTAAGCATAAAGCGCTCAATGAATCTACATAATCTATCATGGCCAAACCCAAATTCATCGTGCAATGTTGCACATGATAACAAAACCACTGTATCGATCGTGTTCCATTTGACTTTCTGCTCATATTCACGCATCTTTGACGTTGGAATTTCAAGTGGGACAAAACATGCTCTACGTTTGGCCAGTTCCTTTTCTGCTTCCTCTATGCCCTCACGCTTGATAATTTCTAACAACCAAGCTGCACCGGACATTCTATATTCATGTACTTTATCATTTGCTTTCGCCATATCTTTTGTACTCCTTTCTGCTTAAAATGGGCATTCATCCTTTGCTCTCAACTGCCATTCTGCTCCGGCTCTTGCAACGTCCACATTTGCGTTTTTAGCCACTTCACATATCTCAGCAACCATTCTGCCGGCATTGCTTGTATCAATACCCAAATGGCACAATATGACGTTCTGTAAGCTATCTGTAGCATTCACCTTAACAAATTCCTTGCAAGTAGCTAATTCACAGTGACCAAGTATCTTATGAGTGTAATTTGGAGCATCAGTATCGACCATATCTTTGATGTAATTACATTCGATTAGCATATGGTCGATATTTTGCTTTTTAAAAGTAACCGGGCAATACTCAAAATCCGTCATGTACAATATTTTTTGCCCATCAACCTTGATCAAAAATCCGCAATTGAAAGTGCCGTTGTGTGGGAGAGAAAAACAACGAATTGTAAACTCTCCCATTTTTACAGCCTTACTAACAGATTCAAATGGTTTCCACACTGGTATACCCAGTTTTTTCAAATCAACTGCTGCCCTGATGTGGTCTCCATGAGCATGACTTACAATGGCACCAGCGACATCTTTAATGTTGTAATCAAGGCCTCTTTGTATCTCTTTGATTGACACTCCGCAATCAAGAATAAGTGTTTGGTTGCTTATATTTGTGAGTAAGTAACAATTACCTATGCTACCAGTAGAAATGCATTTAAGCTTCATTACTTAATTTCTCCAATTTTTCTAATGGGCATTTTTCATGTCTTTTGCCATCTCTAAATTCAAAAGACACATCTGCGCATTTGATCTGTTTTAATTCCATAAGTTTACATTTAAAATCTAGAGAACATGGTCCAATATACCATGCCTTGCACTCCCGGCAGCTGCCAGGCATTTTATCCAAATATATTTCACACTTTGCCTTCATAAAAAACTCCTTTCTTACTTTGCAAACTCTGGTACTTCTTCGTCCTCAGCAAATTCCTGTGAATTGGCATTCTCAGCAATCTCAGCTTGCGCAACTTGATATACCTCGTCCATTTCAATCTGTGCCTGCCTTGCCATCGGATCATAATTCTTTGGATACTTTCTTATTGCATTGTTGCACATTTTTCTTTGAATCATGCTTTCCGGCGTATCAAGCCAAGCGCCACTGATAAACGGTCTCGCAAGCTCGCATTCCAACATTTCATCTACGGTTTTACAAGTTCTTAAGGCATTAAGCACTTCATCTTTTTTTGCCTTAATCTCTGACTTTTGTTTTTCTGTAGCATTATGTCTGTCGGCACAAATCCCAAATGTGCTATTCATCATATTTTGCTTAACATGTGCAAGCAAATTAACCTTAACACTATCCCTGTCTGCAGAAAGGTATGTCACTGTTCCGTCCAACAGTTTGACAGGATATACGACTCTTACTGCTTTACTTGATAGTCCCTTTTCTACCCATTCAGGCTCTGTAATCGACAACCCTTTATGCTTTGGTGGAATATATTCATCGCCCTCTTTGATTACCCAGTACGGGTAGACCTGTTCAACGTCTTTTCCATAGTTGGCAAGTAAGGAATCGTAACCACTACCCTCGATTCCCATCTCAACCTGTTTCTGCCATATATCCTTGCCTGTCTGTGGATCGGTTCCTACCTTTACATTTCGTAGCTGGAAGTAACACTCCCTTGGATATGCGCTTGCATTTAATTTGAGACTTGCACATCGCTTCACAATTCCTCTCAAATTGCTTGTATCAAGGTTGCCCATGTTAATCTTAGGGTCGTTCTTGACAAGGTTGAATATGCTTGTCATGGCTTCCATGGCGCACTCTTTGGCATAATCGTCCATATCCATGCCAACAGTTTTGTAATCATCAATAATAAGCCCTGTTATTGCATTGCTCCATTCACTTAATGAAGTAGTAAATGCTTTTTTTTCTGCAATTGTCGTACTATTTTCCATTTATTTATCCTCCTCATGTAGTACTTCTTTTAAAATTTCTGCAATAATTTTTTTCTTGACTTCCCTGGCTTCTGCCTCAATCTCATCATAAGTCTTTTTTGAGTTTTCAATAACCTCTTCAAACTCGTTCTCACTTATATGTTCACGTAAAGATCTAAGTAGTACTGATGTCTCAGCTGTAACCTCATTCTTGGAACCCTTGATTTCAACAAATCCTTTGTCACACTTAACCATATTTATTTCTCCTTGTTTTACTTGATTTACTTAACAATTCCTCTACATATGCATCCATGGAATGACACAATTTTACGCAATTGCCATGCAACATGTGATTTTTCAAAGCACCATATTTTTCATAAAACTTTTTCTCTGTCATCTTGCCATCATTAACAAGTTTCGTCCAAATTTTTAGCTTTTTATAAATCTTTCGCTTACTTTTACCATTCAATTTCCGTATATACTTTCCATCTTTCGTTACATAGTGATGGAAACCTGTAAATAAAATTCCATTTTTAAACGGGACTATCTGTGTCTTACCATTAAGTGATAATCCCAGTCTTGCTACAAATTGATTTATGCAATCCAGACAATGTTTCAAGTATTCTTTGCTTGGTGCAATCAGATAAAAATCATCCATGTATCTACCATACAATTCAATTCCTAGCTCACCGGTTATAAAATGATCTAACCCATTTAGCATAAGCAATGCATATACTTGTGCTACCTGATTGCCAAGTGGCAGTCCTAAGCCATCAGTGCTGTCAATGTATAGATGATTCAACCATTTTGTATATTCGTCATCAAAATAGTAATCGACTATATCTTTCAACACTTCATGATCTATCTGATAGAAAAATTTTGTAACATCACATTTCAAAATCCAACCGTCAAGACCGTGCTCTTTATAAAATTCAAGCATGTGTTCTTTCAAACAATCCATGCCAAAGTGGGTTCCTTTGCCGAGTTGCCCTGCGTAGTTTGTTTTTATAAATTCATACTTCAACCTTGGGAGCAAAATATTGTCACATAAGCAATGCTGAACTACCTTATCTTTGAACGAACACGACTTAATCACTCTTTCTTTAGGTTCGTAGACCTTAAATTCATTATACGGATTCATCCGATATGTCTGATTTTCAAGTTGTTCTTTCAACATATGAAGCCCTTCAAGACTCATTGCTTCAAATTTTGCAGTGCTTGAATTATGTTTTTTACCACTTTTAGCTTTTTTATATGCTTTATACAGGTTTCCATAATCACATATAACATCTTTATCCATAGTAAAAATTCCTTTGTATTTATCCTTTTGGGAAAGGTCACACACCTTTTTGTATCTTTATCTGATTTCGGCTTAATGCCTACTCTTACTGTCTGTGTGATACAGAATGGGCGAACACCGTTGTTGTTGTTACAGTTGTTGTTGTTGATATTGCCAGCGGACGAAACAACGGTTTATACAGTGTGTAACCTATATTTTTATTTACTGTCATTACTTGCCAATCTTTTCTTGTCGCCTGTTCTCCAAGCAATTGCCATATGCTTAACATCGGCTACCATTTTCGACCAGTATTCCATGCTTTTCACATTGATAATGTTTAATTTCATTGATAATTCAATGTAAAATAAAAGTTCATCACATTGTGTTATAGCTTTTGTTTGCAGTTCTGATCTCTCTTCAAGGCAAGTTTCCCAATTCGTCCTATTTGCTTCATACAAATATTCATATATTTCCAATGCCTTATTCTGCATTTTGTCAACAAGCGAAAATCTGTATTTCTTTGGGTATCTATTACAATTTGAAGTTATACGGAATGTGTGTTCAGCCAAATTCTTTGCCTGTGAAATCACTCCAAACTCTTTATCTGCCATATCACTTAATCTCCTGATTCAAAGATTGAAGATGAGAAGATACAAACCGGGCGAACACCGTAGCTGAAGTTACAGCCGTCGTAGCCGATACTGCCAGAGGACGAAACAACGGTTGCGGCTCTTTTATAATCGTTGCATGGTGTACTCCAAGGGCTAACAAGCCACCACC
>UMJI01070703.1_pt1 | contig 15791 bp, 15 predicted proteins | sample 1965991 | NCBI WGS metagenome assembly UMJI01 (sample SAMEA4836140, study PRJEB28245) | human gut metagenome | biome: gut microbiome; material: fecal sample | place: Denmark | collected 2008
GGCTGCTTGTGTGGATGTACCCACTATGGAGCGTTTACCTTCCTCCGAGCACAAACTTAAATAAAACTCTTTTTTAGTCTAATTCCATCAGGTTCACTCAATCCCTGTTCATATAGTTTGAACATATCAGAAGATATATAAATGATTCTCTCTTCCCCAACAACAGAAACGCTAACCATTTTTTCCTGTCCATTTCTCAGCAGTGGAATAAACATTCCAACCGTCTTCTTATAGTATAAAAAAATTTCAATCCACGCTCCCGCGAGGGGAGCGACTCACCACGGTTATTTCTGTTTATACCACATTTCCCATTTCAATCCACGCTCCCGCAAGGGGGGCGACTTAATACCTTAATTGCTCTTTCTAAACCTTTATATTTCAATCCACGCTCCCACGAGGGGAGCGACCCAATGGCTGCAGTTCCTTACTTAGTTTCAGAAATTTCAATCCACGCTCCCGCGAGGGGAGCGACTTTAGGACTTGTTCAAACTATTAACTTTAGAACAATTTCAATCCACGCTCCCGCGAGGGGAGCGACTTTCCGCTTTATTCATAATAAAGCAGATTGCAATTATTTCAATCCACGCTCCCGCGAGGGGAGCGACAAGATATTTGTGAGTCATCAAATTCTTCATCAGTTATTTCAATCCACGCTCCCGCGAGGGGAGCGACCTTCCTGTATACTCCTCACCAGTATTAGCAAGTAATTTCAATCCACGCTCCCGCGAGGGGAGCGACATCGTCCCTTGGTATCGATTATTCTTGTTATTCTGATTTCAATCCACGCTCCCGCGAGGGGAGCGACCTCAATCAACCCCTTTTTCTCTTCATCCACCATAAATTTCAATCCACGCTCCCGCGAGGGGAGCGACCTCAATCAACCCCTTTTTCTCTTCATCCACCATAAATTTCAATCCACGCTCCCGCGAGGGGAGCGACCTCAATCAACCCCTTTTTCTCTTCATCCACCATAAATTTCAATCCACGCTCCCGCGAGGGGAGCGACGCCTAATCCAAATAACCAAACGTCAGACGGAAAATTTCAATCCACGCTCCCGCGAGGGGAGCGACGCAAGTGTATCAGTAGCCGCTACTGCCGTAGGAATTTCAATCCACGCTCCCGCGAGGGGAGCGACAGAATTGGACTGCCACATTATCATGCACGAAGAAAATTTCAATCCACGCTCCCGCGAGGGGAGCGACAGAAAGGCGATAACTATTTTAAGTTTATTGCAGAAATTTCAATCCACGCTCCCGCGAGGGGAGCGACACATTGAGTCCAGCTCATCTTTGTTCTCATAGATATTTCAATCCACGCTCCCGCGAGGGGAGCGACTTATACGCAGGTGTCTCCTCGTAGTTTATGATCATTTCAATCCACGCTCCCGCGAGGGGAGCGACGCGTGCCGTCAATGGCTACTCTGCCACCCTTTTTAATTTCAATCCACGCTCCCGCGAGGGGAGCGACGGAATACTCATTGAGATCTGCGATCTGTTCACATATTTCAATCCACGCTCCCGCGAGGGGAGCGACAGCGGTATTGCGTGTTGGTACTCGTAAGTTTTCAAATTTCAATCCACGCTCCCGCGAGGGGAGCGACATTCCACCATACGTCATATAATTTAATCTACATGATATTTCAATCCACGCTCCCGCGAGGGGAGCGACTCTGATAACTTAATACCAATCATTGAGGTAATAGATTTCAATCCACGCTCCCGCGAGGGGAGCGACCACCTTGTCTCCGCCTGCCTTCAGAGCCATGATAATTTCAATCCACGCTCCCGCGAGGGGAGCGACTGTAGGCAGTGGGAATGCAGCCAACGGCTTCAAGATATTTCAATCCACGCTCCCGCGAGGGGAGCGACGGAGACTTGACTTCCAATCAAAAAGGGAATATCCTATTTCAATCCACGCTCCCGCGAGGGGAGCGACGGAGACCTGGACGATGATGGTGGCATTGACGCCAAGAATTTCAATCCACGCTCCCGCGAGGGGAGCGACAGGAGCGGGTAATACAGGAGAGTATTACATAAAAATTTCAATCCACGCTCCCGCGAGGGGAGCGACGGCCTGCGGATATTACACAGACCGAGTCAAGTATATTTCAATCCACGCTCCCGCGAGGGGAGCGACGTGGTATAGCATGCTGATATTCATATGTTTTTAAATTTCAATCCACGCTCCCGCGAGGGGAGCGACGACTACATGATATTGCACGATTGTTATAATTTTGAAATTTCAATCCACGCTCCCGCGAGGGGAGCGACCCTATCGTCTGCACGGTCAAATCATCATAGGTTTTATTTCAATCCACGCTCCCGCGAGGGGAGCGACCCTGTACTATATCTGCTATCACCGCAAATACCATTTCAATCCACGCTCCCGCGAGGGGAGCGACTCGAGTTATATTGGCTAGTGTCTTTTCGATCATTATTTCAATCCACGCTCCCGCGAGGGGAGCGACCAAATACGTCAATGCCAAAATTTACATATGTATAATTTCAATCCACGCTCCCGCGAGGGGAGCGACGCAATGCAATGAGCCAGGGCGACACAATCGTCCTGAATTTCAATCCACGCTCCCGCGAGGGGAGCGACATGGCTCGCAGAACCATGGGAAGACACCAAGCTATTTCAATCCACGCTCCCGCGAGGGGAGCGACTTATCGTTTGCACGTCTGACCCCTATCAATTCGAATTTCAATCCACGCTCCCGCGAGGGGAGCGACTTGGGGAAAGCAAGGACAACAGAATATGTTGTTTATTTCAATCCACGCTCCCGCGAGGGGAGCGACGATTCTTGCACTATATCTGCTATCACCGCAAGTGCTATTTCAATCCACGCTCCCGCGAGGGGAGCGACCACTGCTAATATCGTTACTTTGGGCGACTTTATCGAATTTCAATCCACGCTCCCGCGAGGGGAGCGACATGCAGAGCGGATTATATTACTAATGTTTCACGTATTTCAATCCACGCTCCCGCGAGGGGAGCGACAGAATCTCTTCCATATTATTCAGTGCACTTTTAATATTTCAATCCACGCTCCCGCGAGGGGAGCGACTCGGAGTTATCGTCATACTGCACCAACTTCTTCATTTCAATCCACGCTCCCGCGAGGGGAGCGACGACTTTCGAGTTAACATATAAGTACACCTAAATTCATTTCAATCCACGCTCCCGCGAGGGGAGCGACCGGTGATAGTTGTTCTGTTTGTATACGTATGTAATATTTCAATCCACGCTCCCGCGAGGGGAGCGACCACTTCTGCATGTGCTAACTGACAAGCATAAGCATATTTCAATCCACGCTCCCGCGAGGGGAGCGACGACGGTCATTTTGTTACGTAAGTTACACGCTCGCAAATTTCAATCCACGCTCCCGCGAGGGGAGCGACCATCATTAACAAATGTTGATTTATCAACAGTAATATTTCAATCCACGCTCCCGCGAGGGGAGCGACAAAATCTTCCTGTAAAAATATTTGCCCCAGCCAATATTTCAATCCACGCTCCCGCGAGGGGAGCGACTGCAAAAACACACAAACAACTAATATAATATCTGTGTATTTTTATCTATATTACATAATTTTTGTCTCTTTAGCAACAAACACCGCCTACATCACCATAACAAAACCGTCCAAATGCAGGTGCGAGTCCCCTTACACTTTTTGTTAGCACCACTGTCGCACTAGCTATTAAATCATCAATAACCCTTCTGGGTCATAAGACGTCTTGGCTCCATAATACTCAATTTTGTCACGATAATTGTTCCCTATATAGTAAAATCTAAGACTATCTTTTTCCAAGTCAATTAATTCCAAGAGATGCTTCTTCAACAACAATGCCTGAGACGCATCCAATAAACATTCAAATACAGAATTTTGTACTCGCTGTCCATAATTGACACATTCCTTTGCAACCTTTCTCAGTCTTGTTTTTCCAGTATTATCCTCTGTAGATACATCATATGTGATCAAAACCATCATCATTAACACCCCCTATTTCCAAAAAAATGGCGGATATTCTTTTATATCTCCCCGAATAGTTCGCGCCAACAATAATGCTTGTGCATACGGCACTAAGCCCCACTCTAACTTCTCATTTAAGTATGGATGCTTCAAAGTTTCTTTCTTTCGTGATTGCCATGCCGAGAAGAAAAGTTTCCTTCCCTTATCATTTAACAAAGTGGCCCCATCCTTTTGATACGCGAAATGTTCTGACTGTATGATCTTTTTGTTGATCAAAGTTATCACAAATCGATCTGCCATACATGCTCGTAACTCCTCCAGCAAATCAAGAGCCAATGATTTTCTCCCCGGTCTATCTCTATGCATGAACCCCACATAAGGATCAAGTCCAACGCTTTTTAACGCATTTGCACAATCATTTGCAAGCACTGTATAACAGAATGACAACAACGCATTCACTCTATCCAATGGCGGTCGTCGACTTCGTGTTTTAAATACAAAATCTTCCTTTTGATTAATTATCAAGTGATCAAACACCGAAAAATATCGCTCCGCTAATTGCCCTTCCACTCCGCGCAAAGAATCCATATTCTCCATCTGACTTATTTTCTGCAGACCAAGCCTCATTTCATCTGAAACAGTTTTAATTTTTTCAGAATCAACCCTCATCTTGTGATCTCTTAATGTCCTTTCTAAGCACCACCTTCCGTTAAACACTTTCCCTAATATCATATTTTGTGCATAATAAAAACTTTGTTCTAAATCATCTGAAATACGATATTGTTCCTTTCTGAGCAACACATTTCCTTGCTCCCACCCATCAATAGATGCTTGAAAGCGTCCATTAGGAAGAAAAAAGCTAAGACCAACTCCTCGCTGGAGACACGCTCCCATTAACGCTGGCGATGCGCCCTTGTAAGAAAAACAAATAATAGCTTCCAATGTATGTAATGGTACTCGCCCCAATATTTTTCCATTTACATTTACTACTATATTTTCGCCATCAAGCGTCAAATAAGCTTCTTCGTTTACCACATACAATGTATTTAATAATTTTTTCATGTTTAGTCCTCGTCCTGTCCCTGTATATAATGCTGAATATATGCTCCAACATCACACTTTGACTGTAAAGCCGGCATACATATGTCTTTCAGCGAACAAGATCTACACTTCTTTTCTCGTCTGACCTTCGGTGTATAACCCCTCCGAAATAATTCATGCATCTCCTGTGCACACTGTATTGTTGCCTTCCGTAATTGATCTGTAAATATCACTTTGGTGCGATGTCTATTCTCACCATAATACAAATCCCCTTCCGTAACAGTCGTCAGAAACATCTCCTCTAAGCACATAGCTTGTGCACATAACTGAATCTCATCTTCCTGTCCCTGTTTTGGCTCACCATGTTTATATTCAATGGGAATAATCTTCCATTTCCCATCATACTCCCATAATGTAATTCCATCCGCATCTCGATGAAACTCTACTACATCACATTGACCTGTTAATCCCAAAGTAGAAGATGAAATTCGCAAGCCACGAGTTATAATTTTGTTCTGCCTTTTTTCAATCAATGCTTCATCATGCGCCCTTTCATGCATAAGCTCTCCAGCAGTGGTTTGATAGTTCTCCGCCCACTGCTGTTCCACATGGATAAGAGCCCATTGCCTACGACAAAACGCAAAATGCTGAAGACCAGAAAGCATCAAATACTCGTCCTCATCCATTTTATACACCTTCAATCACTTCTGGTTCTAATCCATCCAATGCCTCAACCGTAATAGAATAGTCCTCAAAACACTTTGGCAATTCTGTATTTGCACTGATTTTTAAGCTTCTATGTACCTTTGCAGAGGAATACTGACCCATTGGGCAATTATGTCTCCACCAATACACCTTGCATACTTCCATACTTCCATCAGGTCTTGCGGCAGACGCATCATTTACAAACAACGTTCGCAATGCTTCTTTAATCTTCTCTGCATCCTCATCGGTAAATCCAGTCTTCTGTGCAAGCTGGTGGTTAATGCTCCCTTTCGCAACATACATGGCCGAAGTTACCTTATGCTTCATTCCCATTGTATCACTTGCTTTTCCTTTCCCCGCTCCATTAACACTTTTGGTAATCTGCATACTGTCAATCACGACAGGGCAAACACTAAATGCCGATTGAATGGAAACCGGTCCGCGTATTCCTTCTGACATGCCTTTCTGATCATTAAAACCAAATACCTGACCAAATGCGCGCACATCTATCCATTCCTCACATGCCGCTTGACGATATTGCTCTCTATTTTTCTCTTTGAGTGCTTTCTTTAGTTTTTCATTATTTTTTGCCCGATCGGATAAACTTTCCCATCCATCATCAGCTCGCTCCTCGCTCTGTACAAAGATCTTTTCTCCCATGTCCTGCAGACGATTTCGAATCTTTCGTTTGATACATACATCCGAAATCTCCCCATATCCATCATAAGTTTCGCGCGGTCTGTTTCCATTAAGTGGATCCCCATTTGGATTCGCATTATTTACCATAATGATTACTGCGAAATCAACTTTGTTTGTAAATGTTTCCATAATTTCTTCCTCCTACTCTTCTTTGTTTGTTCTTGAAGAAAAACGTTCTCTCATCATCTTCATTTGCAAATAGTATCCCGGCAAATAGTTTTCGGATAATGCACGATTATCGTAACCATTTTCCGCAAGCTGTACCATAATCTGTTCAATCCATTGATCAAAACAATATTCTTGATAAGAATTTAACTTTCTTCTATACGGTACTAAATTAGACTGTAATGTTTTTAAGGTTGTAGCGGGACGCATACTAAACGAATTCCAATATCTTTTAGCATTCGTTTGATGCCCCTTTTCTTCACGATCAGGCATTGCCCGCTCTTCCATATAATCATATATAGCAAGCAAACGCCCAAACAAAACATTTCTGTCACTCGCATTGTCTTCTAAAAAACTATTCATTTTCCCATCTCCTTTCCTCTTCTCATATTGATAGCGTATCATTGCACATGTTACACTTAGCATCTGATTTTTCCATAAGAAAAATCCATTGCTTGTATTATAATAAGCCAACGGCCTTGATGTATTTACTACCGCTGCTCTTATTAAATCTTTGGGTAATTCCGCCTGCTTTGTTATACATGGCAGCAATCTTTTTATGGTTAATCTTAATACATTATCATCGGATTCTATTGTTTTCTCTCGCAATACTCCATAGCATGTCAAGGCGATTTCCCGTAGCGATGGAGCACTTACTATCCATTGACCTTTTTTATCCTTCCCATATTTAAACCATCTCTGCCAACAACAATGCGTATACCAATATTGTAAGGCATCTATATATTGTGTTCCTCCCATCTCATCATAATATGCAATGGACATTCGTCCCGTAGTTGCTGCATCTAACGCGATCATAATAACCTTGTCATCCATAGTTATCTGTTGAGCATACCCCTGCATCGCCTTATTTAATTTCATGGCATTTCGTTTTCCTGTATCATATGGATCTGCCTTTACCGGCTCTTTAAAAAAACTCTCCCACCCATCCGGTGCAATTAATTTTTCATATGCATGTATTGAATCTTTACCAATATCTGGCAACTCAACATCTCTATTAGCTACCCAACTGACAAAAGCTGATGCATCCCTACGATATCCTTGTTTTTGCAATAGCCATTTCAAAGCATTATGCGCTTTCTGTGAAGTTGTATATCCAACCGCCATTGCACTAGTCTTATCATTATTTCGTACCGCTGCTTCATTTTTATCACCAAATCGTCCACGATAGGTAAAGCCTGTTTTGTCATTTTCAGAAATTAATTTTGCCTTATCTGCTGTATTTCGTATTTTAACCGGATGTTTAACCGTACAATATTCTATCGCCCCTGACACATAACAAACATCTTTGTACTCTAAGCCGGCATTATAATACTGTATATATTTTTCGTATAATTCCCTATTTCTCCACACCCGGCTTTCTTCATTTGGCAGATATACCTGAAACCGTACAGCAGCCTCCTTTTGTTCATTTCCATGTATTTTAATTTGATGATCTAACATTTCATTTTCATCTAATTTCAGCACACCGCAATCGACCAGATCCTGAATCAAACTTGCTTTTTGCAAATATTGATAAATAGCGGCAACCATTGGATGGGAAAAAGGTGAATTAACCCATTTGCATAATTGATCCATATATTTATTGTAATATTCTGTTTTATCCTGCTTTTTCTTCTTGCCGTCAACAACAAATAGAGAATAGTCACCTGCGACATAGCATAATTTATCACAAAGTGGATGTGGTGCCACGCCGCTGCTTCTAGCAGCCGAATCTTCTGTAACCGGTATAATCGTAACTTCGTCTCCTTTTTCAACCACTTTTCCCATAACAAATTCCCCTGCTTCATTAAGTGTCACTTCAATTTGGGCATTGATAGTCGAATGTGACACTGGCAAGAGAACCGGCTGACCATCTTTTACAATCCCCGCCAAGTCTTGATATAAATCATATGTCTCTGCTAGCCTTTTCATCCAAGCCATGTCACTCACCTCCTTCAAATTCTTTTAGTCCCGAAAAGTTATTGTCTCCAAACTTCTTCATTTCCAATTTTCCACCATCACGAAACATCGTACATTCCTCTGGTCTTGGAAAGTTAATAACTCCCTGTCGCATTTGAGCATTCCACAATCGAATTGTCATATGATCTTTTTCCTCTTTCTTGTAGACTTCATCGGGGTATGTAATTCCATGCAGCATTACACCAAACGATAGGTCCGTGTTATCGTACGCTCCCATATCATCCTTAAACCTGCATGGCTCCACATATCCCTGACATTCACGAGTACCCAAGAATATATCCCTTCTTCCACCGCGTTCAATCATACGCTTCGCTATCTGATAATGCTTGTCCTCATTTCTATCTGCCTGTAATTCCGGACGATTTTCATTCCATTCAAAATGCGCCTTCACATGGTATTCTACATCTTTCAAGTAAGTATAACTTGCCAAATCATTTCCACCACTATACTTAATTGGACGCATGCCTTTTGATTCTGTCTGTATCGTGTTCATGATACGAACAGAATCAATTACCCATATAAAAGTCGGTTTCCAATAAATAGATTCTGTAATTCCCTTTAATGCTTGATATGTCGGAATTTGATATGTAAATTTCTCACCTCCCGTTTTCGTGAGAGGATCTGTAAATAATGCATATCTCCCATACACCTTATATTCTATTTGATTCTTGTACTCCATTTCTTATCTCCTTTCAAAAAATCATATCTTCAATTTCTCCTGTAAATCCCATTTTTGAATGATAGCCACCTAGTGAAGCAAAATAGATTTCCGGGAATTTATCACTACAACAATATATAATTCCTTGGTCCATATATTGCTTCAACCGGTAGTACGGTATATTTACCGTATATCGTTGCGCAATTCGGATCCATTTCTGCATTTCCTGATAGCTATTCACCTGCTGCATATTATGAATGACCTCTCTGCCCTTTTTATACGGAACAATCACACCTACCATATTTTGGTCGATCACTTGATACTCTCTTCCAACCGTCTTATATGCTGCATTATTTATATGATCCACAATTGTCTTATCCTCACTCTCAAATCCTGCATACAACAAACGATAAATATCGGTATCAAACCGCTTTATCGGAAATTTCATTTGTTCCCGTTGCTCTTGCGTCAAATAAAAGAAATTATAATATTCTGTCATTACAGAAGGTGCCAACAAATCCTTGGTGTTCCCTCTATTATAAAGCACATGTTCCGTTGCATTAATAGCAGAAAGTAATTCCTTCATTTTCCCCTTGTTTTCGTCGGCAACATCAACCATATACAGTACACCTCTGTCTAATTCACCGTTCCGATTACATCGTCCTGCTGATTGCGCAATGCTATCTAATCCCGCCATAGAACGGTAAACACATTCAAAAGAAATATCTACGCCTGCTTCTATCAAATTGGTACTAACAACAATGCATTTACGATCCTTTCTTTTACATAATTGCTTTATATCACGAATCACATCACTCCTATGTTCCGCACATAAATTTGTTGTCAAATAATAAATCTCCAATTCATCCGAAACATGCTCTAACAAACATTCATATAGATACTTCACAGCCGACTTGGTGTTTAATACCGCCAAAATTGATTGGTATCTTTGAAGGTTTGTCAAGATATGTTCTGCCAGTTCCTCAAATGAAACGGCTCCCTTGTGTTGTGGAGACACAATATCAACTCGATCAAATTGCTTAAATCTAGTTTCTATATTCCCTACCATTTCCGTCGGCTCTGAATAACGAATCCTATGTTCCAATCTAGCATTGTCTAATTGTGGTTGAGTTGCTGTACATAAAACAACATTTGCACCACATACCTCATTTAAGAAATTTATCATCGAGTTAAAGGTGTAAATGCACTTTATTGGCATAGCCTGCACCTCATCTATAATAATGACCGCATTTGCTAAACGGTGCATTCTCCGAATCGCCTGCTTTTTGTCTGAAAATAGCGTATTCATAAACTGTACAAAGGTTGTACATACAAACGGTTCGTCCCAATTGATATCCATCCACATATTGGACTCCTCATCTTGATGTTCACCCTCCGCAATTACATTAGAATGATGTTCCAATACCCAATTTGCATTTCCCACTGCATCCTTAATAATATCTACATTTTGTTCAATAACCGAAATATAAGGTGCTACATAAACAATCCTTTCCGTTTCCGGATGTTGCTTAGCATAAGTTAATGCATAAGCAAGTCCACTCAATGTTTTTCCTCCACCCGTTGGAATCGATAAACAATAAATTCCCGCTGAGCACCCTGCAAACTCCGAACATTCCTTTTGAATTGCATTTCGTATCCTATATATTTCACGCTCCTGCTCCCCCCTCGGTTCTTCTTTGAATTTTTCTTTTAGATCTACCATATATTGATCAAAATTTTTAGCAGCTTTTTCAAAAATGTTTACTACTTCAGCACCCTTCTCATCTTCCTGCTTATTCGTCATAAAATTTGCTGTATCTTCCCAATCTGCATCAATCAAAACAGACAGCAATAGTCTTTGTAAGCACGAAAAGTAAAAGTACATTTCTTCTTTGTTATGTCCTGAAAGCACTACAAATCTTCCAAGCCAAAAATCCAGTTCATCTTTTGCCCCTTCTAGTATTTTGTCAATATCATAGTGCACAAAAATATCCCTCTTAGCATTTTCACACACTTCATCATAGTCTTGTGCCCGTTCCAAACGCTTTTTCCAATATAATTCTCCCTCTTCATTAACTTTATCAAACATACCATGATGCGCAGCAATGGCGTAAGATACCAATTCTGCCAACAATTTACATACTAGCTCTGTACTTCCATGATAATGATCATAAATATATTTTGCCCCTGCTGATGAGTGTTCTATTTTTCCTTTTAAGGATTTCTGTTGTATCTCATCCGCCAAAATATAATCCTGAAATCTTTGCTTTTCCTTTCCAATATCATGAAATATAGCGCACAGCCTTGCAATATTGGCAATGTGTATCTTTTGTGCCTTTTGGGCGCACAACTCATAAACTCCTTCTGTATGTTCTACTACTGTCTGTATTCTATTGCACCCATCCTCTGAAATATGTGCGATCATATCTTTACCTCCTTCCCTTACACACTTTACCACATTCTCTAATTCACTATCCTCTCCCAGCTGCTAACACTTTCTTATCGATACTGCTCATACATTCTTTGCACTTCCTCGCGCAAAGATGCCGCCACATCCTCTGGACCGATCAATGTAACCCCTTCTCCTAATCCTAACACCCATCCAAAAAAATTATTACTGACAACCACTTCAACTTTTGCTTGAAAGTGATCCTCATCCACCGGGCGAATTTTAACGTCTCTTCCAAATCTATCTACGATCACACCTATAAACCCATTTTGACAAAGCAGCGTGACCGATTCCTCTTTTCCCGAAAACATTCCAAAATGCTTCTCTGCGTAGTTTGCTATATTTCCCTGTGGAAATAACTTTTGACCTTTTCTTTTGCATTTCATCGGTTGAATACGTAACATCTTGTCGACTCGAAAATGCTTGACAAGCTCAGCCTTTGCGTCATATCCTACCATATAATAATTCTCATTATCCCAAATCAGCCCCCACGGAGATATTATGTATCTCTCTCCTTCGTGTCTTGGCTCCATCTCCTTTTTCAAATTCCACTGAAAATATTGAAATGAAATCATTACGTCTGCTGTAATTGCATTATGTATTTCATCTACATTATAGTAGATACTTTCGTTCATGGTTTTTATCCGACCGTGAACATATACCTGTTGATTTAACTGTTTCGCTTCGTATTGACTAACGTAGCGTTCCAGTTTCTCTATAAGCTGGCTGGATTTCTTCTCTGTGATAAATTTAGAAGACTGTACTGCGTCTACCAAAAGTTTCAATTCTGCCAATTCCAAATTTCGATTTCCTACACAATAATATACATATCGTCCTATGTGCTTTTTTTCAATATCAATTCCAAACAATTGCAGAGCTTCTAAATCAGAATATATACTCTTTCTCTCTGCCGCAATGTCATACTTGGCCAACTCATTGATAATCTGCTCTACCTGTAAACCATGTTCATCATCCGTCAGTCGAAGCATAATCTTTGCTAAATACAACAATTTTAGCCTTTGATTCGGTCGTTTTGCCATTTACCCTCCCATCTCTTATACGCATACCTATCGTAGATTTCTTGGTACAAAATTTAACATTACTTGTCTTAGTGTGGATTCTCTACACATTCTTTTATGACATGCCACTATTATAGCACATTTATTGTCCCATAAAACGTACTAAATCGTATTTTTCAATAATTTAGGTTCTTTTTTAGATCGGTGATTTTTGATTTTGTATCCACAATTCGGACATTTTCTTACGGTATCCGAAATTTCCCGGTTGCATTCCGGGCAACTAATTAGTGCCCTTTGCTTTTCATTCTTTCTTTTATCGTAATAGATAACATAACATTTTCTATTTTACGAAATCCTCTCATATGCAGTGCACCACCCCGCCCACCTTTTGACTTTCTCCCCCAAACTTTGTATAGTATATATGTTGTGCCATCGGGCACACGTTACATTTTACGACTGCAAGGCATCAGCTTTTGATATACGCCCGGTTTCTTTAGAACATGGGGGATGGTTGCTGGTTTTTTGCAGCAAAGCAAACATTGGAGGGTACCTATGAAATCTTTTGGTAGTGAGGGGATTTTATTCCCTGTATATTTTATTATGCTGGCTTTGGCCGTATATCTGAACGTGTTTACGGGTTCGGGTCTTGATATCGCCAACATTATCATTAATATTGGAATGTTTTTAATTGTCGGCGGGATTATTTTGTATTCTACGACACATTGTTTCATGCCTGCCAATCGGATGATGGCTAGCCTGCATCTTGCGGCACGCAACTTTCAGACTGACTTCAAACGTAAAGGCGATTATTTGTGGGATGATTATAAAGATAATCCAAAGCTCTTTGGTAACAAATTGGCAGATACACGTTTTCGTGAATATTGCGAGGAGCGCAGAAGATTAACGATGTTAGAGCGAAGTGCCCAATGCGATATTGATGATTATCTGAATGAATATTACATTGACAGCGTAATGAAATGTGGATTGATCAGCATTGTTCCCGGCGTAATGACCGGTCTTGGTATTTTGGGTACTTTTATCGGTCTGTCGTTTGGTCTTCAGAATTTTAATACCGGCAGTGCGTCCGCAATTACGGACAGCATTCCGCAGTTGATGAATGGTATCAAGATCGCGTTCCACACATCTATTTATGGTATGGTATTTTCTTTGGTATTTAACTTCGTTTACAAGAAAAACTTAGAAGATGCTTATAATGCCATGGACGATTTTTTGGACAGTTACCATAAATATGTCGCACCCCGTGCACAAAATAATGCGGCAAATATTTTCTTGGATTATCAAGCTTTGCAAATGATGCAGACGGAGAAGATGATGGAGAAATTTAGTGATGAAGCAGCCGATAAGATTGCTCGGGCACTCAGACAATAACACCACCCGGTTCCGCGTACAGAAAAGAGGTTTATTATGCGCAGAAAAAAGAAAAGACATTTGGAGGAAACCAGTTATTGGCTTTCCTATTCCGATATGATGGCTGCTCTTTTGTTGATCTTTGTGTTGATCATTTCGTTTACAATGCTGCAATCGCAAAGACGTTACGAGCAAAAACAAGAGGAATTAAAGCAGCAGCAGGCTTTGGTTCAAAGCCAACAGGAACAACTGCAGGAGCAACAGGAACAGTTAGACAAATTGATCGGTATTCGAACGGAACTGATCGAGGCTCTCAAGAAAGAGTTTGACGGTACGGATCTCAGTGTGAAAGTCGACGAAAAGACCGGATCCATCGCACTTGACTCAAGCATTTTGTTTGATTCCGGACAATTTGCGTTGAAAGCGTCGGGGGAGGAATTGCTGCAAAAGTTTTTACCAAAGTATATCGGCGTATTAACAGACAAGCAATTTAATGATTATATCTCAGAGATTATTATTGAAGGACATACAGATACACAGGGAGATTATTTATATAATCTAGAGCTGTCCCAAAAAAGGGCCTTATCTGTCGCAACTTTCTGCTTGGATGAAAACAAGAAAGTGCTGTCGACTGCCAAGATCACGAAACTACGCAAAATTGTGACGGCAAACGGCAAGTCCTTTAGCAATCCTATATTGGATAAGGATGGCAAAGAAGATCAAAATGCGTCTCGTCGCGTGGAATTTCTTTTCCGCCTGAAAGATGATGAAATGATAAATGATATCAGTGACATTTTGAATAATTGATATCAGTGACATTTTGAGCAAAAGATATCAGTGACATATTGAATAATTGATATCAACGGCATTTTGAACAAAAGATATCAGCGACATATTGAATAATTGATATCAGTGACATTTTGAGCAAAAGATATCAGCGACATTTTGAATAATTGATATCAATGACAGGAGGAAAACATGGAAATTCATCCGATTGCACGGATACACTCTGATTTTCCGGGAAAGTTTGGCATTCCACGACAGAGCGGTCTGGTTCCGGAGTTACGCAGCCGTATCATATTTGAACCGGAATACCGCAATCGCGATGCGGTCCGCGGCTTGGAAGATTTTTCTCATTTATGGCTGATCTGGGAATTTTCAGAAACAATGCGTGGGGAATGGTCACCTACCGTTCGTCCGCCCAAACTTGGCGGCAATAAGCGCATGGGAGTATTTGCAACGAGATCTCCATTTCGACCAAATTCACTGGCGCTTTCCTGTGTAGAATTACAGGACATTATTTTTTCAAAAGAAGATGGACCAATCCTGGAAATAACGGGTGCCGATCTCATGGACCGCACCCCGATCTATGATATAAAACCATATCTTCCGTATGCCGACTGTAAACCGCTGGCTACGGGTGGTTTTACAGACAGCATAGAAGTTCATTTGCTGCGCGTAATACTTCCGGACAATGCGGACCAAGTATTGCCTGCCGAAAAGCTTCTTTCTCTGGAAAAAGTGCTGGCTCAAGATCCTCGCCCTTCTTACCAAAACGATCCGGAACGCATCTATGCGTTTGAGTTCGCCGGCGTTACTGTCCGCTTTTTCGTACAGAATGACATTCTCACCGTAGTATCTATGAGTTAGCTGCCTATATACGCCAACTTCCCATACCTCAAAGCCTCCACAACCACATATTGCTTATTATGTCAAAGAATACTAAGTATTT
>UMJI01006832.1_pt1 | contig 15780 bp, 10 predicted proteins | sample 1965991 | NCBI WGS metagenome assembly UMJI01 (sample SAMEA4836140, study PRJEB28245) | human gut metagenome | biome: gut microbiome; material: fecal sample | place: Denmark | collected 2008
CAGATACCCCTGTATACAAGCCAGTCCCATGCTGCAGAGCGCATCCGCCTGATCCTCGGTCTCCACACCCTCAGCTATACAGAACATTCCCAGTTCATTGCACATGTTTATGAGATGACACATAACCGTGCGATCCACCGGATTGACAGTTATGTCATTTATCATGCTCTTGTCGAACTTGATAATGTCAAATCCCATATGGGCAAGCATGGCGACATTTGAGTATTTTGTTCCAAAATCGTCCATCGCGATCCTGAAGCCCAGTTCATGTATATTGTTCGAAATGTTCACCAGAGTATCATGCTCCTGCTCACTGACCGACTCCGTTATCTCTATCTCGACCACATCATGCGGTATTCCGTACCTGTCAACCACTGCTGCTATCTGCTTGGCCACATTGCTCTCTATAAGCGACATTCTGGAAAAGTTACAGGATACCGGGATGTATGGCATTCCCTCTTCATGCCATTTTGCCAGATCTCTGCACACATTCTCAAGCACGTAAAAATCCACATATTTTACAGTTCTGCTCTTCTCAAGCCTGTCGATAACATCCGCCAAGTCATCATTTCCGGAATATCTTACAAGGGCCTCTGCCCCGCATATCTTTCCTGACGGATACAGCATCTTCGGCTGATAAAGGACATAGAACAGTCCTTCCTCAAGCTCCTTCTTCACCATATCCTTTTTCAGCGTATTCCACTTCACCGAATGACAGTCCTGCTGTTCATACCACCGCTGCTTCTCGGAATACAGGAGATTTGCCGCATGATCCTCCATCCTGCGGACATCAATATTGCAATCTGTCCAGACATAGCCACAGCATGCCGTGAACTCACCGTAGAGCAGATTTTCCCTGAGTCTTGAAGCGTATACATTGAACTTCAACTGCTCAATATTTTCACATATGATGATAAAGCTTTCATAGCCCATGCGGAACACCCTGTCGTCCGGGAACGTCTTCCTTATCCTTCCGACAAACTGCAGAATCACATCGTCCGCATAATCCGGTCCGAACATCTCCGCGATGCCCCTTATCTCATTGATATCCACAGCAACCAGTCCCAGACTGCTCAAATTCTTTCTGCTTCTTATATAGTCTATGTAACTGTTCCTGTTAAAGCATTTTGTCTGCTTATCATGGGTGAACTCAAACTGCTGATCCTCCTTCAGATGTCTCTGATATATCTCACTTCCGATAAAGGCAGCAAAGTTCTTCATGAGTCTTATGTTTCCATTATGCTTCTCCGGATTGAACACAAATACCCTGCCGAGCAGTTCATCGTCCACTATGATCGGAACCGCATACAGTGACCATATCCTGCTGTCACTCAGCATCCGTGCAAATCCTGTTTCAGGATTCCTTAATGGATGGGAACGGTTCACTATGAGAACCTCGTCCCTGAGGACTTCCTTCTCCAGTTCATCCCTCATTTTCTGTGTGACAAGAGCCTTCAGACCATCCTCTATCGACTCCTCGTCTGATGATTTCCAGTAATAAAGCTCCCCTGTGCCATCCTGTCCATACTCCACAAGGCAGGCGTTCTTGGAATTGTAGAAAGTTCCAATCACCTCGAGCAGACTGGTATATTTCTCCTCACTGCTCTGCTTTGAAGTTATATTCGCCATGAAATTGACAAGGGCATCCTCTATGTCATAGCTGTCCGCCAGAACCTGTGTTGTCTTATCTATATCAGACACGTCAACTGCAATCTCAAGCCGGCTCTTTCTTCCGTGCCAGTCAACTATCTTATCCTTCACCACATACAGTCCCTTTGCCTTGCTGTTGTAGTGATTCCATACATAGCTCTGTCCGGGAACCAGTATCTCATTAGAACAAAATGGGCACTGGTCATCACCGCCCTGGGTTATCTCAAAGCACTTTTTACCCTTGTAAGAATCGTCGTTCTCCGCAATTCCAAGGCTTCTCTTCGCCGCCTTGTTGAGGAAATACATCTCGTGGGTCTTCATGTCCGCAACATATGCTATACCAGATATCTCATCCAGCATAAGACCTTCGTCATCATTGTATGTATATCCGCTGTGATGCGAATCACATGAATGCATATCCGCTGAGTCGGCATAGTCACAGTAACGGTTCTTGCCGCCCCTCTTTGCCGCGTACAACGCCTGATCCGACTCGCTGTACAACAAATCAAATTCTATCCCATCCTCTATCCTGTGAACGCTTATTCCCACGGACATAGTGTGCGGAAGACTGCAGTTGATGGTGGTGAGTCTGGACTGTATATCATCAGCAAGCTTATACACATCCTCCCTTCTGTCGACGATCGGGATGAACAGTGCAAATTCATCGCCTCCCAGTCGTCCTGAGAATCCTCCGGCCGCCGAGGCAACTTCCTCAAGAGTCACAGCAACATCACACAGGAGATCATCCCCCGCATAGTGTCCAAATGCGTCATTTATATGTTTGAAGTCGTCAATATCCATGATATAAAAAGCGCAGAGCTCACCTGGGAATGACTCAAGCATATCTGTCACCTTGTGCTGAAATGTGACATGATTGTAAAGTCCCGTCAGAGAATCCCTCTCCGCCCTGAGTTGAAGCTCCTGACTTCTTATCTTCTCATCGTTTATGGAGTAATATTTTCCGAATATCTTGCAAACCTTTTTCTTGGAGTCCCTGAGAGGAACAAAGAGCACTCTGTACCACTCACATTTGCCTCCGCCATTCAGATCAAGGCGCAGATCACCCATCAGCCTGTCACAGCTATCCGCATCCGCATCAAGGATCTTTCTGAACATGCCGGTCACGGCGTCTCTGTCGTCAGCGTGGACTATCCTGTTAGTGTCGATGCCCTTATAGAAATTCTCATATTTCATGGTGGTGACCATCTCGCCATCCACGACCTTCTTATTTATCAGAGTATCCGTTGGGACATCGTACACGATTATGGACTCTCCGCTTCCCTGAAGTATCAGCCTGAGCATCTCAGACTGCGCCTTGTTCTCCAGCTCCGCTTCCATCTTGCTTGTCACATCGATAAACACCGCACACAGTGCGATAATTCCCTTTTTTATGGACATGACAGAAAGGCAGACCTGTATCCACAAATATCCCCCGGTATTCACATCCGTAAAGCGGATGTCACGCACCGTGGTCTTGTTACTCGTTATGGTCTCCAGGATCTGCTTCTTAAGGACAGACCGATCCTCTGGAATAGCCAGCATCACGTAGTCACTGGCATATCCACTCATCTGATCCTCGGTCACATTGAACAGCTTGTAAAAGCTTTTGCTCATGTACCTGACAGCCGGCTTATTCCCGTGAAGTTCAAATATACCCACACCGCCTGCCAGATTGTCAAGAGTCTTCTCCAGCATCCTTGCGTGATCAGATATCTCCTCGCTGAGCTCCTCATTTCTGCCAAGCGCCTCATCCAGTTCCATGCGGAGTTTTTGTGCATATCTTTCAATATCTATGTTATCTTCCATAACCCAACACCCCTTAAAACTCTTACAGAAGACTTATATCGTTCTATTTTACACAGCCTATCAGCTCATGGATATCGCTGATGGAATTCTTCTTCATATACTCCTCAATACCCTTTATGATCTCCACTGTTGCATAAGGATTGTGGAAGTTGGACGTTCCAACTGCCACCGCACTTGCGCCAACCATAATCATCTCAAGGGCATCTTCTGTGGTAGCCACGCCGCCCATTCCGATGATAGGAAGCTTTATTGCATTTGCCACCTGGTATACCATTCTGACTGCTATCGGATGGATCGCAGGGCCTGACACACCTGCAGTTTTATTTGCCACTGCAAATGTTCTTCTGTTCACATCTATCTTCATACCTGTCAGTGTATTGATGAGTGATACCGCATCAGCACCGCCAGCCTCTGCAGCTCTGGCCATCTCTGTTATGTCTGTGACATTCGGACTCAGCTTCATGATGATAGGCTGCTTTGCCGCTGCCTTGACTGCCTTTGTTATATCGTAGAGCGCATCCGGCTGCTGGCCAAATGCGATTCCGCCCTCTTTTACATTCGGACATGACACGTTGATCTCAAGCAGATCCACATCACAATCGCCAAGCTTCTCAACGCAGTCAACATAGTCCTCCTTGGACTTTCCACACACATTTACAATGATCTTTGTATCATAATCCCTGAGGAATGGTATATCTCTCTTCTTGAACACATCGATTCCAGGATTCTGAAGTCCTATGGCATTCATCATGCCGCCGTAAGTCTCAGCTATACGTGGTGTCGGATTGCCCGGCCATGGCACATTTGCCACGCCCTTGGTGGTTACTGCACCGAGCTGTGAAAGATCCACGAACTCGCTGTACTCCATGCCTGAGCCAAATGTTCCTGAAGCTACTGTTATTGGATTCTTGAGAGTCACACCCGCTATATCCACTGACATATTGATCTTATCTGACATTACAGCTCCACCTCCTCAGCGTAGAATACAGGTCCATCCTTACAGATCCTTCTGTTGTGCACCTGTGAATGCTCATCTATATCCTTTGTCTTGCATACGCAGGCAAGACATGCGCCCACGCCGCACGCCATCTTCTCCTCCATGGATATCTGGCACTCGATGCCCTTCTCCATGGCGTATGCCTTGATTCCCCGAAGCATAGGAGTAGGGCCACATGCATATATGACAGCACCGTCCACGCCGTATTCCTTTATGGCATCTATTACGTTGCCCTTCACACCGTGCTGTCCATCCTCAGATGACATATACACCTGTGCGTATGGCTCAAATTCCTCGTTCAGGAATATCTCATCCCTGTAGCCGAGCACGACTGACTTCTCACAATCAAGCTCTTTTGCAAGCTGTAACATAGGTGGGATTCCTATACCTCCGCCTATCAGGATCGCCTTCTTGTCGGACTTCATGAAGCCGTTGCCGAGAGGCCCCAATATATCGACCGTATCTCCAGCCGCAAGCTGTGAAAATTCCTTTGTTCCAAATCCAACCACTCTGTATACAAGGCGGAGTGTTCCCGCCTCCCTGTCTATTCCGCAGAGGCTGATAGGTCTCGGGAGCATCTTGCTGCCATCGTGAGTATATACAGACACGAACTGTCCTGCTATAGCCTGTGAAGCTATCTCTGGAGCTTCAAGCACCAGACTGTATACATCTGTGGCAAGAGTCTCCTGACTGACCACCTTTGCTGTCATCTTAAGTTTGCCCATACTCTTCCTCCATAATCATTCTATTATCAGTGTACGGCGAACTACCTTGATCCGCCAAACACTTTCTGCTTTTTACGCATCAAGTGCGCCGTTGATATCCTCGATCATGTCAACTACTGCCTGTCTTGAGGCATCTGCATAGTTCTCAGCACCAAACTGTGCATACTTGTCCTGCTTGTAAGCAGCTATGATTCCTCTTGATGAGTTGACGATCGCACCGAGTCTGTCCTCATTGAAGTAGTGTACAAGGTCTGCAGCCTTACCCCCCTGTGCTCCGTAACCCGGAACAAGGATAAATGACTTTGGCATAACCTTTCTCAGCACCTTGCCCATCTCAGGGTATGTGGCACCGACAACAGCTCCAACCGCTGAATATCCTGATTCACCTACAACATCGCTGCCCCATTTGTCAACCATATCTCCGACTATCTCATAGAGTGGACGTCCATCCACAAGTCTGTCCTGGAACTCACCTGATGATGGATTGGATGTCTTGACGAGAACGAATATACCCTTGTTCTCCTCCTTGCACACATCCACAAATGGCTTGATTCCGTCTGTTCCAAGATACGGGTTTACTGTGATGAAATCCTCATCAAATCCAGCATATGTCTTGCTTCCCACCTGTACCTTTCCGATATGACCAACCGCATATGCTGTTGATGTTGAACCTATATCGCCTCTTTTTATATCTCCGATAACGACAAGTCCCTTCTCCTTGCAATAGTCAACTGTCTTCTTGAATGCCTTGAGTCCCTCGATTCCGAACTGCTCATACATGGCTATCTGTGGCTTAACTGCAGGTATAAGATCATATGTAGCGTCAACTATTCCCTTGTTGAACTGCCATATAGCCTCACCAGCGCCCTCAAGTGTCTCGCCATACTCTGCAAATGCAGCTTTCTGGATATGCTCCGGTACATAGTTGAGCATTGGATCAAGTCCAACTACTATAGGTGCATTTGTCTTCTGGATATTCTTTACTAACTTGTCTATCATGATATTTTCTCCTTAAAAATTATTTTTTCTCTAAAACTGTTCCTCGTCACAGGCATAGCTTCCGAGGATCGTAAACTCCTCCGTCTCGTTCATGAGCTGGAACACTAAAGCCTGTATATCCTTCTTCAGTAAATTGGCAGACAGCTCCACATAGAATCTGTAATTCCAATGCTCCTGCCTGTTTGGCGCCGAGTGTATCTCCGTGAGGTTCACCCCGTAATCAGAGATCATGGACAGTATGCTGCTGAGACTTCCGCTCTTATTCTTACATACGAACATCACCTTCAGCCTGTTGTGGTTCTCCTCCACTATGAGGTGGTCTGCAAATGTGACAACCTTCTTGTTGTGTCCATTCTCATTTACAATGTTACATCTGTATATATACAGCTTGTTGTTGGTGAGCACTTCGTGAAGCGCATCCGAAACTCCGTAGCTTATGTCCTCAAGTATTCCCATTCCGGCGTCTACCTTGCCAGTCTTTATGAGCTCATACACCTCATCGTATGAGTCCACCGCAATGACCTTGTCCCTCGAGCATCCCTGACAAATGTACAGCTCCGGCTTTATCATCGCCACCGCATCTATGTCAGGCTCCTTCACATCATACTCCACATCTAGGCAGTTCCTGAGCTCCAGAGTCCTTCCATACTGGTACTTTCTGCTTATCTCCATGATTCTCTTGATAAGCGCCGTGTACTCCATCTTGATGTTATCATCCACATCCCCTGTGAGATTGGATATGATGGCCTCCTCGCGGTCTGGCTTATATATGTCATCCTCGGTCTCTGCCTTGACCTGAGCAACATTGTCCGCAAGAACCATTCTCTCCTTGAAGAGCTGCTTGATCTCCTTGTCGACCCGGTCTATGTTCTTTCTAACATCTGCTAATGTCATTCTGCATCCTCCAGTCAGCATCGGTAATGTGATGCTCATAGTCTTTTTTAATATACCATCTGCCCCACTCTAATTCAAGGCTGCCAATACTAAATGCGCTCTAAAAAGGCCACAGGAAAAGGAACATAACCGCTGCCACCAGCACTATCCCTATCACAAAGCCCATTATTATCCTTCCCCTTGTGCTCTTTGATCCCCATATAATAAGAAGAGCTGCCAATGCGCCGCACATATCTATAAGCACATCCGTGCCCCTGCCTGCCCTGTCAGCGACAAAGAGCTGATGAATCTCATCGGAGCACGCATAGACAAATGTTATCACAACTGACCATATATACACGCCAGCCGAAGTCATCCTTCCGACGGCCTTTCTGACCGCCAGGGCAAGCAGAGCCAGAAGGATTCCATATTCCGTCATGTGTGCACCCTTTCTGACCATGATCTCCACCACTCCCGTCATCCTGTCAACCACGGGCGCGGAATCATTTCTCACCTTCTGGAACAAACCCACTATAAAGTCTGTCATGGGGTTGCTCACCGCCGACGAGTCATCTCCTGTTCTGGACGACATGTAAAATATGAATATCATCCACAGCACTGCCGGAATTATATATATGTACTTTTTCTCATTCTTTTTTGTTTTCTTTGCCATAAAATCACCACCATGAATGAGTATACCATAAAAAATGTCTAATTTTTTTTGATTTTGCCTTTTTTACTTGAAATATTAGTTTTTTACCTGTACTGTAGAAAAGTGAGGTATTGAAGTGGTTATGTATAATTCATAACAAATAAAAAAAGTGAGGTAACATTATGGCAAGAACAAGGAAAAAGGGGAATCCCATCGTATCAGCGGTTGTTTTCGGTATATTCGGAATAGTTCTATTATTCCTGGGTATACGAACATTTATCGGTTTACACGGAAAGCTTCTAAACGTTACTACATGTGACGAATCGGAAGTTAAACCGGGAGTGTATGTGGAGGGAACACTCACCTACGGATACGGAGCTTACATTGAGAAGACTACAACGTACAATCACGTGGTCACCAAGACCGACGGATACTACTATCTCGTTGATATCTGCGACAAGAATGAAGACGGCTCAAAAAGAGACACATCCAAGTGGATCGGAATATCGATCTCCAAGAGTGATGACGCCAAATTTGACGCGATCTCATCTGCTGACGATGCAGAACCAGTCTACATAACAGGAGTCATCCGCAAGAACAGCGACAAGGTGCAGGGCTTCCTTGACGACTACATCACCAAGTATGTCGACGCATACGCACAATATTATGGATACACTCCTACAAGTGAGGACTATGCGACCGCAAAGGCAGAAGCTTTTCCTTACTATATAGAGATGGTTGACTCTTCAGATTACATATTCAAGCTTGTCCTCGGAGCTGTATTCCTACTGGCAGCAGTGATCATGATCCTGAAGGCAACAAGAAGCAAGAACACCATCAGCGCATCTGCACAGCCAGCAGGCACAGGTTACTATGACGGTACAGGCGATTTCAACGGCGTGTACACTCCGGGCAGCACAGGCAGCCCAAATAACGGCAACTATACACAGCAGTATGGCAGTACAGACAGTGGCAGCTATACACAGCAGTACGGCACTACAAACAGTGGCAGCTACGGCACTGCAGAACAGACACAGGCACCGCAGACGTCTTACAGTGATCCGTTCTACTCACAGCAGCCGGCAGCTTCAGAGCAGGATGCCCACGCATCTAATCCTTATACAACAACAAGCTCAACTACATCTTCCTCTTCCTTCAGTCTCAAGAAAGATGAGTAACAATTAAATAGCACACATAAATCTAAAAAAGGTATATACGGATCGCAGCCTGACTGCTTTCCGCATATACCTTTTTTAGATTTATGTGTAAGACTGACTATCCTTATGAATAATCTTTACCTTCTTCTTACTTACCGAAGTATCTGTCAAGAAGTCCCTTGAGAGCCTTGCCGTGTCTTGCCTCGTCTCTTGCCATCTCATGAACTGTATCATGGATCGCATCCAGATTGTTCTTCTTAGCGCACTTTGCAAGATCTACCTTTCCTGCTGTTGCACCGAACTCGCAGTCAACTCTCCATGCAAGATTCTTCTCTGTTGAAGCTGTCATGTTCTGCTCAAGGTCTGATCCAAGCATCTCTGCGAACTTAGCTGCATGCTCAGCCTCCTCGTACGCTGCCTTCTCCCAGTAGAGACCGATCTCAGGATAGCCCTCGCGATGTGCTACACGAGCCATGCAGAGATACATTCCAACCTCTGAGCACTCTCCCTCGAAGTTAGCCTTGAGCTGCTCGTAGATATACTTCTTGTCCTCATCGCTGATCTCTGGATTGTTCTTAACTGTCTCAGCATATACGCCAAACTCATGCTCTGCTGCAAGTGTGAGCTCTCCCTCTACCTTCTTGAACTTATCTGCTCCTGCGTGACAGATAGGACACTCTGCTGGTGCCTGCTCTCCCTCATAGATATAACCGCATACTGTACATACAAACTTTGCCATAACTTAATTCTCCTTTTCTCTTTTAAATAATCTAATCAATATCCATCATTGATTGTTAAAATATATTCTGTCTTCTTTGTTGATGTTTATTTATCAACTATGTCTTATTATACCTATTTTTTGATCAAAGTCAACCCCTATTGGGAATGATTCTTAATTATTTTTTTAGTAGGTTGTTGATTATATATACAAGACTTGTAAATTATATACATTACATTATTGGGATTACATCCTGTTAAGGTCCAATATAAATAGAAAAAGAGGATCGATACATTCATATATCAATCCTCTTATACTCTTCTGTATATTCTCTATATGTCGCTATATAGCATCACTATCCGGCTAGCTCTGTCCCAGCATTATCTTCTTGAGAAGATATTCATATCCCGTGATAGGTATAGGCTTGCTGTAGTAATAACCCTGAATGTAGTGGCATCCCCACTCTCTCAGGTATTCCTTCTGCTCAAATGTCTCAACACCCTCCGCAAGACTTCTGATTCCCAGATGCCTTGACATGGCAAGGATATCCTGTGTCATGAGCATGTCCTTGTTGTTCGGCTCGCCGGTGGCTATTCCGTCAATAAAGCTCTTGTCTATCTTGATTATATCCAGCGGCATATCCTTAAGAAGTGCCATACTGGAGTATCCTGTTCCAAAATCGTCCATGGATATCTTGAAGCCCTCAGCCTTCAGATCCTTGAGCACCTTTATCAGATACTGCACGTCAGCGAAATCTGCACTCTCAGTTATCTCAAAGTCTATAAGCGAGTGATCCACTCCGTATTCATCGACTATATCACACAGTATATATATAAGATCCGGTCTCGATATCTGGTGTCTCGAGAGGTTACAGGATATCGGGTAGAGCGGGTAGCCAAGCTCCTTCCACTCCTTGAACTTCTTGCACACCTGTCTCAGCACATATCTGTCTATGATGTCTATAGTTCCGTCAGTCTCAAACTGCGGCACGAAATACTTCGGCAAGAGAATATCTCCGCCCTTGTAGAACCATCTTATCAGAGCCTCAGCACCGGTCAGGGTGTCGTTCTGTGGATTGTACTTCGGCTGAAGATATACCATGAGATCCTCATTCTCTATGGCATCCGGAAGCTCCAGCTTGTACTGCTGTGCCATGATGTATTCCTTCTTCATCTCCGATGTGTATATCTTTATCTCATTTACATTGGTCTTGATACACTGGAGGTGTGCCATCTGCGCCATGTCCTCAATGCGCATTGACATGCTGAGTTTCTCGAATTCATCATAGAATACGATACCACAGCTATAGAATATCTTATACTTCCTGTTCGACGGAAGCTGTCCTATCTCCTCAAAGAATGTATATAGCCGGTTCATTATCTCATCCTCCGGCATATACTTTATAATCATGGCAAAATCGTCACTCTCACACTTTGCAGAGTACAATATCCAGTCCTGCTTGGTCATAGCGTCACATATATATCTGAACAGATCCTTCGCCACCTCACGACCCATAACGTTGTTGATGAGCCTGAAGCCCTTTATGTCGAATCTGGCAAATATAAACTGATCCAGTCCTATATATTCACACTGCTCAAGCTTCTCCTTGAGCCATGTCCAGTTGTAATGTCCGGTGGCAGGCTCCCTGTATGCTATCTCATAGAGATCTCTCTTACTCATGTTGTCAAGAGTCAGCATCTCCTCCGTCTTGGTCTTCTTGGACCATACCGGAATCTCCACGCACAGACTGTCTGCGCTCTCCATGTAACATATATATGGAAGCTTGTGGTTAGAAACAATGTGCAGCTTCTCCGTCTCTATATACAACTTGGCATATGAATACGCCATGGTCATGAGTCTCGGTATATCCTCTATCAGAGATATATCAAATCCCTTTATATCCACAACGTCGAATCCCGGAACCGTGATGCTCACACAGTTCTGAGGAACCACCTCCATATCACTGTATCCTATCTCCACTCCTCCACACAAACGCGAATATCCGGCGTCCATCATCTTCTCAGGCATATAAAACAAAGCCCTGTTTGCCAGCGGCCTGTATATGTTGCTAAAGCACTTGTACCAGTCATAGCCATTCTCCTGACAAAAATCGTCAAATCCCTCTGACTCTCTGGACCTCAGCACGTAAAGTTTTCTCTTTGGTTTGTATGCCTTTGACCATTGATGTTCCATAATATATCAATTACCTCTGTTCTGCCCTAAGGCCATAGTATTGCATTTTTCAACCTTTTTCATTCTATCACAGATCCATCATTTGGGCTATACTTATTATTTTTTTGTTCTGGAAAATAAATGGTTAAGTTTCGATTTTTTTCGTTGAATTTTTACCATATATTTGTTAGCATAGATAAGGTTTTTCAATTATAATTAATAGGAGGCAAAAACGATGAAAAACAGGTTATTTCTAGGTCTCGGCACAGTCATCTCAGTTCTTGGGCTGTCACAGGTAAGTGCCCTGGCGGCAGACAGCGAATCCGGTACTGAAACACTCGGTGCTACGCTTCCACTTACATGGTGTATACCATTTGTGTGTATGCTTCTGTGCATAGCTGTTATGCCCCTTATCGCCGGTGAGTGGTGGGAAAAGCACAAACAGTGGGCTGTTGCAGGCTGGTCTCTTTTATTTTTAATTCCATTTGCCATATTCCATGGCTTTGGTACGATGGGCGAACAATTGCTCGAGGTAATGATCGGTGACTATCTCACCTTCATTGTATTGCTTTTTGCCCTGTTCTGTGTGGCAGGCAATATATCTCTTGAAGGCGACCTGGTGGGAACACCGAAACTCAATGTTCTGCTTCTACTGATAGGTACTCTGCTGTCAAGCTGGATCGGTACTACCGGTGCAAGTATGCTGATGATCAGACCTATCATAAAGGCAAATAAATGGAGACGAAGAAAGGTTCAGATCATTGTATTCTTCATCTTCCTCGTTTCAAATATTGGTGGCTGTCTCACCCCTGTCGGTGATCCTCCACTTCTGATGGGATTCATGAATGGTGTTGACTTCTTCTGGAGTCTCAGACTTGCAAAGGTCATGGTTGTCAATCTCATCATCCTGCTGACTGTATTCTTCTTTCTCGACACAAGAGCATACAAGAAGGATATCGCAGACGGCAGACAGAAGCCGGTATTCGATGCAGATACGAAAAAGCCAGTCAAACTTAAAGGTGCTCACAACATTATATTCCTTATAATGATCGTAGGTGCAGTTATACTCAGCGGAGTTCTTCCTATGAAGTTCCCTGCATTTGCAAAGGATATCAATTTCTGTGAGGGCGTAACACTCTCATGGGCTGCTATCATCGAGATTGTGATCATGCTAGCAGCGGCTTTCCTCTCATTCAAGACAACGAGCAAGAAAGTCCGTAAGGCCAACAACTTTACATGGGATGCTATACAGGAGGTTGCCATACTGTTCATAGGTATATTCATCACTATGATCCCTGCACTCCTGATCCTCAAGGCACGTGGTTCTGAGCTCGGACTTACACATCCGGCACAGTTCTTCTGGACGACAGGACTTTTATCAAGCTTCCTTGACAATACACCTACCTACCTTGTATTCTTCACCACCGCTGCTTCAAGTGGATTTACAGAGGGTATAAGCACTGCTATGGGTGTAGTTCCTCAGGTCATGCTGATGGCTATCTCCTGCGGTGCCGTATTCATGGGAGCCAACACTTATATAGGAAACGCACCTAACTTTATGGTACGTTCAATAGCCGAAGAAAATGGTATCAAGATGCCTTCATTTGTAGGCTACCTCGTATGGTCAGTTTCTATTCTTGTACCTACATTCTTCATAGACACATTATTATTCTTCTTGTAATCTAAGGGGGTTTTTAATATGAACGAATATGTTGTAAAAGGTGATAATAAACTTACGGTCGGCATTGGCTGGGATGCCAAGAAGGTCGACCTCAAGAAAAAGATTAAGATTGCCATAGACAATATCATGAGCGCTACATCCGAGGACACATATGACCTCAACCTTGCAGCGATCGTTGAGCACAATGACGGCTCTGATCCCGAACTGGTATTCTGGGGTCACAAGTACAGCAGAAGCGATTCTGTAGTCCTGAAGGGCGATGACAGAACAGGACAGAAGGAAGGTATCGACGAGGAGATGCGCATCTACCTCGACAGAGGTGAGAACGTTGGAAGGATCATCCTCTTCCTCTACATCTACAACGGCAACCTTCACAAGCAATGCCTGGCAGAGGTGGACAACGTATTTGCACTGATCAAATGTAAGCATACCGAAAAGGTATATGTACGTGAGGACGCAATATTCAAGGCATGTGAGGATGCCAAGCACAACAACTGCTATGTATTCGGTGAAGTTCTCCACAACGGAGACGAGTGGGTTGTAAGAGAGAGATCCCAGTTCCTCCCATACGACAAGTCCGAGGATATATTTGAGTATTACACATCAAGACATTATGTTCCTGAAGATGACGACTAATATTTAACATGGCGAAAAGCCCCAGTCTCCGGTTTATTTGCACCGGAGACTGGGGCTTTCTTTATTATGATCTATAATTCTATATTACACTACTTTATATAATCCTCTATAGTCTTTGAAGCTCTGTATCTGGAGAAGTTAAAGCTTCTGATATAGCCCTTGTCATCATTCTCCTCAAGCATCTTCTCAAGCCTCTCTCCCACCGTGTCGTCTCTCCAGTAGTAGGTGTCCTCGCTATATTTCGACATCACTTCCTCCATGACCATTTCGGGCGTAATGTCTTTGGTCCTGAAATAATCGATCAGATATGGAACTCCGTCATTACCTATATCCATCACATACTCAAGATCTATCTTCTTTCCACTGTGCGCCTGACTGATATTGTACTTTGTTATCACTGCGCCAGGTCTGATAAATGCATACAGCGCGAACATCACCAGAACCGTCATAAATATGTATCTGAACAGCGGCATATTTCTCCAGAACAGGCTTATGATAACACCGAGCATCACTATAGACGTGACTATCAGCGCCCATATGGTATTTATTCTGAGGTATGTTAGATCATATTCCGCAATGTACATGGACAGCCTCACAGCTGATGAGGCAATCATTATATATGTACATATGCACATCATGAGCAGTGACACGTTGAGCACCAGACTCTTTCTGAATATAGCACTAAATATCAGCACCATACACACATTTACAACCGCTACAAAGAGCAGCTGGAAGAAGCCCTGTCTTGCATACTCTGCGTATGTCATATCGTCCGGAAGTCCTGCGCTGTTCATGAACAGATACACTATCTGAACAACGGCAAATATCAGATAGAACGCTGTGAGCACTATCGTTATAGTTATACCTGTCACTGCATTGTACTGCCCCTCCTTCGGAGCATTTGCACCGAGATCTCTGCGGCCCGCCTTGACAATAAATCCATATACAAACAGGAATATCACAGCGGCAAACAGAACTATCTTCACTATATCCCACGAGAAGAACAGTTTGCCAAATATATCCTTTATGACCTTTGCAAACACAGGATCTGCCGAAGACAGCAGATTGAGCACGATCACCAGTATCGGAAGTGCTATCACACATCCAAGAAGTATGTACATCAGCTTGGAATTTCTCTTTTTGCCGGTTATCTCACGCTCCGCCTTTCTGTCGGCAAATGGCATGTTTACATACCCTATCGATCCAAAGAACATCTCGAAAAATGAGAATATTCCCTTGAATATCCCATGCTTTTCAGTGTCATTGAAGTATGTCATAACCGCATACATCTCTGTAACGATTATTCCCACATTACATCCAAATATGATATATCCCTCGTCTGTGAGACTCAGGGCAACCGACATCATGAACACAAGAATATAATATGGGATCAGTATACTCTGTTTCGACAACGCAGCTCCAGTGGTCATGGCCTCACGGTCTGCACCGATGTTCTTCTCATATCGTACCATGCATGTACTGATAAACACTATTGATACTATCGAAAGCACAGCCGACAATATACTCGACCAGTTGCTGTACAGACATGCCGCACATATGATCGCATATACCAGTACCGGAATACCAAACATCCTGAATCTGTTCGGAGACACCGCAGGATTTCTCCTCTGCGGCGGTCTGGCATTCATGTTCATATAACCCTGAGGTGGCGGCGGGGGCATCCCCGGGCCTCCATTCATGTTCATATACCCTT
>UMJI01073931.1_pt1 | contig 15729 bp, 10 predicted proteins | sample 1965991 | NCBI WGS metagenome assembly UMJI01 (sample SAMEA4836140, study PRJEB28245) | human gut metagenome | biome: gut microbiome; material: fecal sample | place: Denmark | collected 2008
ACAAAACAAAGAAACATTCATCGCCAACCAGCCAGAGTATCCTGCTATGACAGATTGGAAGATTGAGGAACAAACAACTACAAAAAATCTGGTGAAAGACTCACTTCAAGCCGTTTCACAAGGATTTGATGGTCAACTCCGGCAGGCCAAACTAAAGGCAGAATACGATGCCCTATTAAAAGAATCGAAATACAACGAAATGCGGGAAGACAACCATACAGAAGATGAATGGTTGAATGGCAAACCATCGGCTAAACTTATGAAATTACTCAACCGCTATCAGATGATGGTTGAGAACGGACATAAGCCAGGTTTATGGTTCAGATTGCAATGGGCTTTCTCATTAGGAACTAAAATATTGACATTCTTAAATAGAAAAGCGTCAGATGTCATAAACAGTTTGGAGTCGGCCTATTACTTTTCTCGAAAAACAGAATTAGAACAAGAGCTGAAATCAATTGCTTCGGCACTCCAAAGCATAGATATCCAGAAGAGTATGAAAGAACTTCGCTCCTCTTCTCTGCAACTATTGAAGGACAAGATAACTAAACGGTATAATACCGGACAAAGGAAAAAATTTACAATCAAGGATATTAAGCCCAAAACAGAAGAGTTCCTGAAAGAATATCCGGTTGTGCTCAGTACCACTTATTCGGCCAAAAGCTGTATCAGTAAAGACATGGTTTTTGACTATGTGATTATGGACGAAGCTTCACAAGTGGATATTAAGACGGGGGCTTTGGCTCTATCATGTGCCATGAACGCCGTGATTGTGGGTGACGACAAACAGTTACCCAATGTGGTAAGCCGAGAAGAAGAATTGGCGTTAAAGGCTATTCAGACCACATACCAAGTGGACGACCGATACAATGCTGTCACGCACAGTTTCCTACAATCGTGCGTAGAAATATTTCGGGATGCGCCAGTAACACTGCTTAGAGAACATTATCGTTGCCATCCGAAAATCATAGAGTTCTGTAATCAACGCTTTTACAATGGAGAACTGATTGCCATGACTACAGACGAAGGAGAAAAAGATGTATTGCAAGTGATTCGAACTGTACCCGGCAACCATGCCAGAGGACATTTCAACCAACGTGAAATAGATGTCATTACGCAAGAGGTATTACCGGAATGTACAGAGTCGGGAAGTATAGGTATTATTACTCCGTATCGGGCACAAGCTGAAGCAATCAACAAAACCGTTGGGAAAGACATAGCCAGTACGGTACATAAGTACCAAGGGCGGGAATGTGACACCATCATTATGAGTATGGTAGACAACTCTCCTACTGAATTTTCGGATGACGCCAATTTGCTTAATGTGGCCATTTCACGTGCTAAGACCAAATTATGTCTGGTTACAAACGGAAATGAAATGCCAGAGGATTCCAATCTCAGCCAGCTAATCAGTTATATTCAGTACAACAATTTTGAGGTGAAATCCAGTAAGTTGCATTCTGTTTTTGATTTGCTCTATCAGCAATATACGGCAGAAAGATTGGCTTACGAAGCTGCTCATCCTGCCATCTCCGAACATTTATCAGAGAATTTAATATACGATATCCTGTTAAAGGCCATTACTGAATTAGGTTTGCCCCATACGGGAATACTCTGTCATTATCCACTGTCCAGACTTATTGCCGACTGGAATCAACTGGAAGATAAAGAAAAAGCGTTTGCCGAAAGTCCCTTCTCACATGTGGATTTCCTGCTCTATAACTCCCTGACCAAACGGCCGATCTGTGCCATAGAAGTGGACGGATGGCATTTCCATAAAGAGAATGACGTCCAACAATCACGTGATGCGTTGAAAAATCAGATATTCACAAAGTTAGGACTTCACTTGCTTCGCATTTCCACGACAGATACAGTGAATCAGGAAACGATAAAAAAATTATTATTAGCAATTTTATGAAATTAGGATATATACAAAGAAACAAAAATAATGTTTCAAAAAGTGTATCTGATAGACAGTAAAAAAGAGCTGACACTTGCGCGTCGGTCCGAAAGTTTGTAATTTAGGAGTGATCAAACTACTAAATAAACAAATGATGCACTTCACAAGTATAAATTTCAGAGTCCATGCGCAAGCATACCCAAAAAAGAGAAGGTCTATACATCTTATTGAAACTCTATCCAATTTATTCTTACTTGTTTCTTAATATTTCTGTTTGCTTGGAATTACTCCCCGTACGCCACCTTTTGGATTCTCTACGTCCCCCTTATAACGAGGGATCAGATGCATATGAACATGGAATACCGACTGGCCGGCAGCTTCATTGACGTTGATTCCGATATTATATCCGTCGGGGTGATAACGCTCGTCCACCTTTTGCTTCACGTACTGGAGCATCACATTCATCGCTTCACGCTCATGATTGGTCAAATCGAAATAGGAGGCGACATGACGTTTGGGAATTATCAGAGCATGGCCGGGTGAAACAGGGTAACCGTCATAGAAAGCCACGCACGTGGCCGTCTCGCAAATCACCTCCACCCTGCGCGACAAACGACAGAAGGGACACTTTTCTCCTTCTTGCCGTGGAAGTTTATTGAAATGATTGTATTGGTAAAGCTCATAACTCGAATTGCGATCCAAACTCAAAAAAGGTAAACGGACATTACATTGGTAGGTATATTCCCGATAAATGGCATGAAGCCTGAATCCCTCCTCTTTTAAATCACGCCGAACGGCAAAATAGGCAGTCCCTTTTGGTGAAAGAAGATTGGAAACATTCATCATCACCTCGGCTTGGGCATACGGCTCCAGCACATTCAGCACATAGACACAAAATATGGTATCAAATTTGCCCTCAGGGTATTCCGTGCGGTAATAATAATCATACCCGGTAATGTCATATCCACGCCGTTTCAACTCATCCGTATCATATCCGAAACCACAACCGAAATCAAGGATACGCCCCTTCAACAAATCGTGCCTCAGAAGATAACGAACTGGAACAGACAATTCCGTGCGTCTAATAGCCGTCAGGTAAGGATGGTTGATTTTCTCTAGTGCCATAATCGTTTAGTATTTCCAAGTTTCAAATCCCATATTCAAGGCTATCTGATGCATCGGCGTAAATGTCTGGAAAAAACAGTCAAATAGATGTTCTTTATCCATCGAAACTATTTCCTGCGGCGTATGCCCCAAGGAAAGATAATCTTCCAACAACTTTTCTTGCTTTCCCGCATTCAGATTGATACGCAAAGCAGCCTGATGGGCTATCGCCAGCTTCGGGAGATACAGATCCAGGTCGGGCAGCTTGTTGCTCTTGGAACTATTGATACTCGGATCGGCTGGCATCAGGTTCCAAAGCAGGTCATGGGAGACGAAACTCCACGGAATAAAATGATCCAAATCATACATACGTTCCTCCAACAGGTTTCCGGTATACGGACATCTGACCTTCATACCACGTTTTATGGCCGTATTCCAAAATTTATGTTGCGCGGATAAAGAGTTCCGTTCCTCACGTTTCACTAACTTAGTGGGTATAGCTGGCACGTTGGGATTTCTCGTCTGCAAGAAGCCAGACAATCCCCAATAGGCAAAAGCACTCAAAATATCATAATTCTCTCTCAAATAATCTAGCCATGCATGGTTAATATCAATCCATAACGTTCCCTCATGTTTCTCCAATTTATAAAGGCAACCGTTCTCGAACGACTGGGAGCGGACGACCGTCTGACGATCATCGGATGTATCAATCCAAGGACGCAAGAAGCGGAAAGGGACGTTCATTTGCAGGAAATTCAACCGTTTCCGGACATCCGCCTTTTGGACAAGCTCATGCAACAAATCCGTCAAATCTCGGATACTGATATTGATGGGAATGTTATACTCTTTTTGCAGAGCCCATATCGCCTCATAAAGGGATTCCGACTTTCCAAAAGAAAGACGAAAATAGATTACCGGATACCAAGCATTTGCCACCATCGTAATCATAATATCCCATACATTCATCCTCGTTTTCCCATGCTTTACGCACAAGTCAAGGATACCGAGAAACCAATAATATTTATAGGTCGCCACAGTCTTGTCAAACACTCGGTTTAGGTATTTGGTCGTCAATATGTAGGATTGAGGTATTTGCATATCAAAAGTTTTAATTGTCTTGCTTTACAAGTCTCTTTATAACTTACTATTTTTGGGATGCTCTTTCTCGTTTCTTAAGGTTCAAATCCTGCAATGCTTTTCCTATTACATCTTCTTTTGCAAGCAGAAGAATATCATCATCCAGCTGAAGTGCATAAAGCACCCTAAGATAAATACCAATTGCCACTGTCGGTACACCTTTCTCTATGCGTGAAACAGTAAGAGGTGAACAAGTGGCCCGTTCGGCAATCTGAGCAATACTGAGATTTCTGCGCAATCTAGCCAGCCTGATCTGTTCTCCTACTATCTGCATCTTCTGCTCCAGTTTTCTTGGCAACTTAGTACCCATTGTACTTTTTGTCATAATTCAACATATCATATAATATACAAATATAGCTGTTTTACTTTATTTTATGATAGGTTACAGTATTAAATTGAATTTAAAAGTATTTTTGGATAAAAATATCTATATTTGAATAATCTTACTAAACACCATACTTAAAGTGCTTCATATTTTAAGCGTACAAATATTCCTTATGTTTTTGTCGATTTTCCAGATTCAATATGTAAAATCGACTAATTCAAAACATATAGTTTATTTTTATGACATTAAATTACAACTGATTATTTTTTTATAATTTTGTAATTACACAAAAAGAATGAAAGCTGAAGCTATTACTAGCTAATTAAAAACAATCTCATTATCAAGTTAGATATGGACATTTTTTTAAACTTCTTTCAATTACCTTTATTAGTCAATAAATCACATAAAATACCTATTTCTCTATGTACAAGACAAAACTAGAATATAATTCTTTAGACCTAATCCCAGTGGGAATGCTTCTGCATCAAGAACAATCGGAGTGGTTGAGGTTTTATGTTCCTGCATATCAGCGTGGATACAGATGGAGCGCAGAACAAGTAGAACAATTAATTGATGACCTTATAGAGTTTAAAACTCGCAAAGAAAATAACAGCCAAGCCTTTTACTGCCTTCAACCCCTTGTAGTAAAGCCTGTTAATCAAGACGGCATAGAGAGTCTTGAAGTAATTGATGGCCAACAACGGCTCACGACTATTCTAATTATTCTCCAAGTTTTGCGTCAATTGCAATATGAGGAAGAAAGAGATGAGGATACCCAACCATACTTCTCACGTTTATTAAAAGATGCCTACGACATTAAATATGAAACACGAAGCAATAGTTCTGAGTGGCTACCCAAACTTAGTGAGACCCTCTTTTCTGATGAGGCATTTAAGAAGTTTGATAATCAGAATTGTGATTATAGTCATTTTGCAGAAGTTTTCAAGGCTGCATATAATAGGCTTAAGGGGGTTGACAGATCTGAATTTAAGACCATTCTTACAAATCACACTTATTTCATATGGTATTTACCTTCCGAGGGGGATGACAATAATGTTGAGATCTTCGATAGACTTAATGCCGGTAAAATAGGCCTGAACAATGCTGAACTTGTGAAAGCACTATTGCTTCAAAGTAGCAACATTCCAACATTAGAGAATTACGCAAGCCAGATAAACATGTCTGATAGAGATGTCATCCAAAAGATTGCACTTGAATGGGACAATATTGAACGTAAGCTTCATGATGATTCGTTGTGGGGATTCATATATAGCGAAGCAAATCAAGGCCTTGAATACGAAAGTAGAATTGAATATCTTCTAGATTTACAACAAGGCAAAACTATAAAGGATAAGGAACGTTATTTTTACACTTTTAACGCTTATCTTCATTCTTATCGCCAAATGATGAAAAACGGAGGATTTAAAAATTCATCAAAGCGACTTGAATGGGTAAAAGTAGAATGGGATAATATTAAAATTCTATTTGACCTTATCATGGAATGGTATGAAAATCGACATCTATACCATAGAATAGGCTTTATCCTTGAATACAATCCAGACTATAATCTAAAAAGACTGGAATCTATTCTGCCCCCCCTTAGTCAAAGCAAGCGCATAAAAACTCTTGATGGTATAATTATCGATATAGTAAAGAATATCTCATCAAAAAAATTGTTTTATGGTAATAAGGAATTGTCAGAAATTCTTTTCTTATATAATATATTGCTTGAAGATCGTCGTTACAACGACTCTGCCAGGTTTTCTTTTGCAGATTACAAGCAAGTACGAAAAAATACAGGCTGGGATCAGGAACATGTGGCTTCCAGCCAAGATCATGAGCCAAGTGAGAGTGAACAAAAAGAACTGGCAATTGACTTGATAGAACTCATTACTGGTAACAAGCCCAAGCTTATAGATATCAATAATAAGAAGAGTTCAGATACACAAATCAAAGATACAAAACAACAGATGATATACGAGCTTGTAGTTGCTCCGGATTCATTGGATGCTAATGAGACAGAACTCTGCGGAAATTTACTTTCTATATTGAATCAAAATGATAATAGCAGATTGGAAAAATCAGAGTTGGATAAAATCTATGAGGCTATTTTCAAACACTTCAATGGTCATAAGGACCCATTGAAAGACTATTTCACTTCTGTACAAAAGAGAGAGAAAGATTTTATTTGGAACTTCGTTCTGCTTAATGCAAAAACAAACCGTAGTTACGGCAATCACATTTTCCCTGTGAAAAGACGAAGAATCCTCGCCGATGAATTTAAGGTCTATACTCCTGTAGGAACTCGAAATGTATTTGAAAAAGCCTACTCCCGTAAGATAGAGCATTTTCTCGCGTGGACTCGAACCGATGCAAAGGCTTATTGGGAAGACATTAAGCGGGTATTAACTCCTTACGTTCAACTAACAGATATTGAATAATATGACAGTAGATATAAAAAAAACAGATGCTGAGGAATTGTCCTTTCTGGATATAGTTCGAAGGGATGGAAATATCAAAATACCACTTATTCAGAGAGATTATGCACAAGGACGACCTAGCAAGAAGATAACAAGCATTCGAGAGAAATTTATCAAGGATATTTACAACTGTATAATAAATAAAACGAGACTTAATCTTGACTTTGTATATGGTGCTACAAATGGCAAAAGATTTATACCTCTTGATGGCCAACAGCGTCTCACGACTCTATTTCTCTTACACCTTTATCTTGATGGGCTGAGAGGAGAACAGAATGAGAAGCTCAACTTTTTTTTCACATATGAAACTCGCGACAGTTCACGGCTGTTTTGCGAAAAGATTATTGCTAATCGTTATGAGTTGTTTAGTGTAGAGTCTTTAAGCAGCAAAAAGGATTCCGGAACCGATGAAGTTAAGCCAATGCCTTCATCTATCATTCGGGATCAATCATGGTGGCTGAATAAATGGAACGCAGACCCAACAATAGATGGCATGCTCCGCATGTTGGATACTATTGATTCTATCTTTTTCAAAAGTTGGGAAGAAGCTGCGAATAATTTGTTCTCGGCTGATCATAATACCATTTTGTTTCAATTTCTTAAGTTAGAAAACTTCTATGACCCTGACGATCTGTTTATTAAAATGAATGCTCGTGGCCTACCATTAACTGAATTTGAAATATTCAAGGGAAAATGGATGGAACAAATAGAGACTCTATATGAACCTGCTGAAATTAAAGCCTTGAAGTCGTTAATTGATGTTAGTTGGACTGATTTTCTTTGGCCTTTACGTACACAGAGAAAAGGGTTGAAAAATATTGATCTTTTTTTTCAAAATCTTCTTAAATTGATTATAGGTAATTCTACAGCAAGTTTGTTGAGTAATAGAGTAGATTTTGATATCCTTTTTGAGGCCAATAAAAAAGAACTCTCATTCTCTTACGGAAAGTACATAGAAGAATATAATGTCGTTTTCGATAGAGTTATGCTTGATCGAATTAAGGAAGAACTGGAAGCCATGTGTAGCCCCAACTCTGTTTTCACCAAATTTAGAACATGTGAAACTAAACATGAGAAGTGGATAGATTTGGAAAAAGAATGGCAATTTTTCGTTATACAGGACAGAGACAATAATAACCCCAATTACAAGGGAAGAGTAACTCTTTATGCCTTATCTCGCTTTTCTAATCTTATGCCAAATACCAATGATCATGAGGTTAACCAATGGAGCCGACTTATAAGAAACCTAATTGAAAATACACGTTTTGACTCATCAAACGATGCAGTAAGAGTAATTAAAGATATTGATACAATGCTCATAGAGTTGAGTGCTTATTATAGAAATAACAATGGTTTATCCTGTGTTAATGACTGGGTAGCACAAAATACGACCTTTACCCCTAAAGGTTTCACAAACTCTCAATGGGAAGAAGAAAAGATAAAAGCCGAGCTGAGGAAAGATAGATCTTGGAATGACGAAATAACAAATGCTGAAAAACATCAATACCTTAATGGCAAAATTGGCCTTATACTCTGGTGTTCCGGAGAAATTTCAGGACATATTCCTTTAAATAGAAATACACTAAAAAGAGACTTAAACAAATTCAAATCATACAGCGAGAAATGTCTTAAACTATTTGATGAAGCCGGACAAAAAGATTCAGAGGTAACATCTAAATTCCTTTTAGTCAGAGCCATGCTAAGCAAAGGAGACTATATGCCTAATTTGTCGGCTGATAGAAAAAATTTCTATAACGATCCGGGCCATCGTGATTATTCATGGAAAGCTCTTTTCAGGATTAACGACTCCACTCATATTGATGCATTGAATATCTTAAAACAGATTTTAGATGATGATAACTTTAATGCTGCTAATGTTTCTGAATCGCTGAAAGTTATTATCAATAAACGAAAAAGGAAGGATATACCTCTTTGGAGAAGACTTTTAACCTCTGATTATGGAGTTCAGATTCTCTCTCACTCTCGTCAAGGTTTTATCGCTTTTGCAGATGGTAAAATTCAAAACGCCCTCATTTATGGTTCATCAAAACGAAGTGGGTATCATTCAGAACTAAATATCCTCTATATTGAAAACCTGCTTAAAAAATTCAAGCCTAAAGCATCGGTATCTGTTACTTGGAATATGGGAACTGAGGCTGACTATAGTATAATTATAAATGGTCATACTATCTCTTACTGGGATGGTACATGGTATAATGACAACACAACTTTTACCTCACTGAATGAATTAGTGGAATTTATTAGAAATGCAATTGATAATCCTATTTGAAATATCTCAAACAAATAATCACTAGGAGCAAATTAGACTATAAACTTAAGTGTGTCAAGTAAAGAAATTATTAACTTTACAGACACACTTATTTAATTTGATATGATTTACTTTGAATAGGAAATTTAAGTTCATTTCCTTTATCAAACTTATAATGGACGTTTATTTCCCTTTTATTATCTATAACTTATTGGCCAATACATAACTATCTCATTATTTTTAGTTTTTCTTCACTCCGTCAGAGATAAGCAATTGATCAATATCCATTGTAATAGTAGAGTAAATATCTTTTGTATTCGTATTGGTTTTCATATTATTTAGAATATCTTGAGACATTTCCTTGCAATGAGCCATTATACCAAAGTAAAAATCTTTGTTGGCAACAATAATCTTTGCACATTCTACGTCATTAACAACAGGCTTAATAAAATTCGATATAAGCCCTCTCGCTGTATGATCATCCATACTATTCCCTAGATTTGGCAATAATTTACCAAAGACCTTAAATACATTAATTTGGCACTGGTTCTTTGCAAAGTAATCCAACTTATTATTAAAATATTCAAGCAACTCAGATCTTTTACTTACGAGTAATAAATTATTCAATAAGTCTGGATATTCAACCCTACTTACAGTTATAACACGCTCTAAAAGGCTTTTCAGTTCTTCATATAAATTATTCGTTAATTCTGGCAAAAACTTGGTTCTTAAAAACGATTGAACAAACTGGCTCCAATAAGTATTAGGACTGTTATTGGGACTATATAAAAAGCCTTTGGGTTGCTTCTTTAATACCCTTATCCCTAAATTTATTATAGCATTTGCAAATAGCCCAGGATATTCTTTATAAGTATCGAACAAATCTTGCAAACAATATGAAGTATATGTTATTTCGTCAGAATCACTCCATTCTGGTGCCCACCTGTTAAATTGTGAAAATATTTCGGAATAATCTAAAGCAAGATTCTGCTTAATTGTCTTGATATTTTTTGCTGCATATTTAACATCCAGTGTTTGTCCCAATTTATTTTTTATAATGTAAACATTAAGTAATCTATATGCAGAATGCTGGTTACCAGCCTGTTTGAGCAGATAGTCATAATCCATATATTTCTCAAAACAATTAGCTATTCGAGGTATTATTGTTTCACTTATATTGGCAATATCATGACCATCAGCCAAAGACATGGCTAATAAGTCCTCAACACCTCGTTTTTCTGTACCTGCGGCAGATGTCGCATCTATTTTCTGAATAGTCTGAGAGATAAAACTACTTGTAAAGCGGGTTGTAATTCTACCATCACCTTTATCAAGCAGTCTGTTTACATAAGATACAATTCTAGGCTCCTTAATATTAGGCTCAGCCTTTATATAGTTAGAGACTTTAGTTCTTAACTTTGATAAGTTGTATGTTGCATCTTGATATACCAGTTCGACAAACTCATCTATCCTTTCTGCTCCTTTCTCTATTTCTGAGAATACATACTCGTTGAGACTCGCATTATCAGCGCTGACTTGATAAATATTATACTCCTTTCCTGCTGCAACCACAAATTCAACAAAATGTTTAGATTCAAGCTCAATAGACTGTATAACATCCTCAAACTTAACATCCTTGCCTGAATCATCCAAACATGTCTTCAGCTTGTTTAAGACAATAAAGTAAGCAGAGCCAGTTTCAATCTCACACTCTTGAATAGTTTTAATATATGATTCACACATATTTCTCACACGCAAGCTAGTCGCATGATATATGATTGTTCCAAGAGCATCATCGAATCGCATACTATCACATGAGGCTTCAGATCTCAGATTTGCCAACATGTCCCATTTCTTCTGAACTTTCTCTTTGTCTTCTTTCGACAAACTACTCATATCCAATGTGGACAAACTTTTTACCGCTTTATCAAGTGACTCCGTTGTCACTTCTTTTGCAAGAATATCTATCAAGACGGATATAAAATGAGGCTTCTCAACAAAGCGAGCCAAAGAATCACCTGATTTGATAGCAGTAGATAGTAATCTTCTTAAAGGTAATTCTCCAGCCAATGATTTATCATGCAACCCATAGGCAAACTGACATAGTTGAGTTCTAACAGACTCTTTGTCTGGATAGAAGGAAGATATATCTTTAAACAATGCATCACTGAGCAAATTCTCTTCTAAAGAATTGTTTCCATATAGGAGTCCATCTTTTTTAAGGACAAATAGAGCTATATTTTGTAATCTGCATTCCGTAGCAGGCCACTGCAAGCGCATGGCAACAAGTTCGTTGACAAACGATATTACAGTGCGAGGATTGGGATTAACATGAAACAACATAAATACCTGACATATGTGCTTTTGGTCATGTTCTTCTGTACCAAAGGCATCCTCAAAGTATTTGTTGAATAACTTATTGTAGTCAGTTATTACTGGTTGAGGAACAGTATATACGACCGGGAATGTCTTATTGATAAAACGTTTGAATTTATCTTTGAATTCGTTCTTGTTGCTTTCATAAATTGCTTCGCACAAGTGTTTATGATCATATGGAATAATAGTCCATATATTTTCAAAATCACTACCAGCAAAAAATGTATATATAACTGACCAAAGCTGCATCACCTTTTCAGATGGCAATCTGTCCATATTATCAAATACAATTATAACTTTCTTTTTCTCCTTTGCTTTACCAAGATGAGACGAAATGGCATGCATCCAATTCTTAAACTCCATTACAGAGGGTTCTTCACTGGATATAAATTGCTCAGTAATTGTATCATCACTCTTTTGTGTTAATAATGTAAAAACATTTTTCCAATTTTTATCTTTATATATATAATAGCCTGCCACTATAAGCCCCACAATAATGGGAGAGTATTCTAGTAGTATCCATTTCCAAGATAACGAGATACATTCATTATCAAGCAATTGATTGATAATTATATTCAGTATAGTAAATAAGCCTATTAGAACAATTCCCCAAATAGCCGAACCTGTAAGCCTCGTTTGAGGTTTGGTTATTGTGGTCGTTTTATTTGATAGTAATAATGATAATTGGTCCTTCCATTCTGCCTTATTAGATTCCCCATTTCTCATTTTTATTTCAACTCTTCCTCCCAAAACCTTATTTTCTATAAGGTCATTAGTGAGCGTTTCCAGAATAGATCGGCGCTGTAGATCTTCTTGATGCCCCCAGGCATCATATGTAAAAGTATGATATCCTTCTCCATCAAGGTGCTTCTTTATATTCTCTACCACATTAGATTTTCCAGAACCCCATTTCCCTTCCAGTCCAATTATCCTAGGCATCTGCCACTTTTCAGAAGATGCATTAGAATCATTTGAAAGAATGTACTTACATATACTATTTGCAAGATGACTCTGAGATTTTCCTTCAAAAACGTCATCTCCAGTTGGTTTATCAAGAATAAACCGAGGAAACTGTTCATTATTTTCCATTATATTTTTATTTTTAATTTTTCCAAACAATGCAACTATAAGTTTATGAATTATATTAAACATATAAAAAACTATCTCATACAATTTGCAACAACATCTTCTTTTTGCCTGACAATTGTGTCTATTCTACTAAACACCACATCCGCCTCTTGCTCATTCAACCCGGCCTTTATTGCTACAGCAAACAGATCTTCTTTTGTTGGCTCGATTTTATCATTGATTGAAGTAGTGCGAAAGCCATTGATGCCATCACTTGGCAATAAGTCATAAGCTGGAGCAAAATGCCAATCCCCATCACGATAAATGAAGGCAAAGTTCTTGGCATGGTCATCTTTATTGCCTATCAGATAGTTGAATACCATCAGTCGATAGACTTTCCACAGCTCGGCTACACTATGTGTCAGCATGGCACAAACTTGAAATATATGTATATAATCAATACTAGGTAAACGATAATCGGCACCAATAAGGCCAGCCATGCTTACTACATGCAACTTGCCATTTGGAGTCCGGTCAAATCGTTCCACACCAAAATATTTATCTTCAAAGAGGCGTGTTTCCGGCATTTCAATTCCGCATTGCTTGGCAAGAAGCGAATAACGGTATTCATCTATACCAATACTCTGCGGATCTCGTTTGGCACGGAATTTTACCAACCACTCCTTGTTATCATAGCGAACGAAGATTTTAGGTCGTGCACCTCCAGGCGAACCACCGCGATCTTGAAACTCCTCAATACCTTTGCCCGTATAATCGTCACTATCCAATATTTGCTCTGCTTCCAATGCCAACTTCTCGAAATCGACATAATCCTGCCTTGTCACCACACTATGGTCCGGACGGAATTCTAATGCTCCACGTCCTGTGGAACCTACCAATGCAAGGCGATCCAATAAAGTTAAAGTCCGTGGATTGATATTTTTTTGTTGCAAGTACCTGTCTAAAATAAGCAATCCCCATCCGTCAGGTAAACAATCATCAAAAACGCCAAATCCTCCTTCAAACGGACGAGGTTTAGCTATAAAGACACCGCTTTTCAAGGGCAATTCGAATGGTGATATGGAAAAACCGGAGCCAAGCCATTCTGCCAAATATTCGAATGCACATAACCCCTCTTTAGTCAATGCCAAGCGTCCGACTAGCCGATTATCATATATCACTTCAATTTGCTTGATATTATTCATTTTTCTTTCCTCGTTTACGGATAACATTTTGTTCGTTTAATACATCGTCTAGGGATTGATATTGCTTTTGTACAAAAAGAGCGTCAAATTCGGATAACGCATTTAAAGCAAATCCTATTTGAAGCAAACCCTTTAAAGATATTTCCCCAGTCTGTTCAAACCTACGGTAAGTAGCAAACTTAAGGCCGGCTCTTGCAGCTATGCCTTCTTGAGTTAGATTTAACTCCAATCTCCGTGCTTTTACTCTGGTGGCAATTTGCTTCGCTACATCATCCGGAGTTAATATATTAAACGATATTATATTATTCATAAGGCAACTATTACATATATAACAAACAAAATATTGTTTATACAAAGATAAGGATAATGTTTCAAGATCAAGCATTTTGAAAGCTCTTTTTTTAGCTTATACGAATAATATCTCTATTAACTTGAATCTGCCGTGTTTTTGTACCTTTTCTCATCAAAAAACGCCATTTTTCACAAGTTTTTGTACCGCACATTTTGATATTCAAGAAATTACACTTACTTTTACTTTCCAAAATGGAGGTACATGCCGAGAATGGTGCTAAAAATCACTAACTTACACATTCTCAGATACTTGCCAACCTGCTGGTTGTTCCTTTTAGAGCGCTATACTATTGATAATCAACGATGTACACATACTGCATCGAGCAAGTAACTATCTGATTATCAATGAGTTAAATTGATTATAATCGATTGATATGGCGCTCTTTACGGGGCGCCTTTTTTGTTGCTCTACTGGTCAATATTAGTCATTTATAAGCTTTGCACATCATCTTTTTGTACCGTTTTTGTACCACGAAGCAAAATTCCGGCATTTTACGCTGGACAGGTTGTGGAGAAAGTTGACTATGGTTTACTAAGATTTACGATAGTTGACACATAACGGGAGAAATAAAGCGAAATAAACATTTAAAATTTGAGTAATATGCCAGCAAGTAACACTAAAATTAAAAAGATTTGCGAATGGTGTGGAACACGATTCGAAGCACAAAAAATAAGTACAAAGTACTGCTCTCACAGGTGTGCAAATTTAGCTTACAAAAAAAGAGAAAGAGAGAAAAACATTAAGGCTACTGAAGAGAATACTCAAAATAGGATTGAGGAACTACCTATCATCACAATTAAGGATAAGAGTTTCTATCTTTCTCAGAGGTTGGAATTCTTTTAGGTATTACCAGACAAGCAGTCTATAAGATGGTCTATAAAGGATACCTTCAAGCTTCAAAAATTAGCAGCAGATTATCTTTCGTCAAACGCTCTGATATAGATGAGATGTTAAAACGGCATCCTTATGAATTTAGAATGCCCAAGGACACTCTACCTATCAAAGAATTTTATACTACAGCCGAAATAATGAAAAAATTCAATGTAAGTGAATCATGGATTTTTGTTATGTCTAAGAAGAATAAAATTCCAAAGACATTCAACCGTGGTAAGACTTACTGGAGTAAAAAGCATGTTGATGCTTATTTTTCCTCGAAGGCTCCAGATACAGACATTACAGAATGGTATAGTGTGCAAGAAGTACAGGACAAATTTCAAATGAGCCTTAACGCTATATACTCTTTTGTTTATAAAAATGCCATTCCGAAAAAGAAGGTTGGTATTACAGTATATTATTCAAAAAAGCACTTCGATATAGCAAAAGGAATACGTCAGGCTGAAGAGCCCAAATACTACACAGTTCAAGAAGCGATGGAAAAATTCAAAATAACAAGAGACCAGCTATACCATTATACCAAGTATCATCAAATTCCCAAGATTAAGAAGGGGAAATATACTCTTATATCCAAAGCTGAGCTCGATAATTTGTTCGAAGATCCTATCATTGAATAATC
>UMJI01036280.1_pt1 | contig 15686 bp, 15 predicted proteins | sample 1965991 | NCBI WGS metagenome assembly UMJI01 (sample SAMEA4836140, study PRJEB28245) | human gut metagenome | biome: gut microbiome; material: fecal sample | place: Denmark | collected 2008
ACGGTGCAGCCACCGGCCGTCCCCGCCGCGTTGGCCCCATCGACCTGGTGGCAAGCCACTACGGCGTGTTCTGCCAGGGCTGCGATGAGGTTGCCCTGACCCTGCTGGACGTGCTGGACTACATGGAGAAGATCCCCATGGTCACCGGCTACAAGCTGACCGACGGCACCATCACCAAGCGCTTCCCCATGGGCATGGCTCTGGACACCGCACAGCCCGTGGTGGAGTATCTGCCCGGCTGGCACTGCGATATCACTGCCGCCCGCAAGTGGGAGGATCTGCCCCAGGAAGCCCGCGATTACGTTGAGTATCTGGAAAAGGCTATTGGCTGCAAGATCACCTACATCTCCGTGGGTGCCGAGCGTGAGGCCTACATCCACCACAACGTCTGATCCGCGCCACAGAACCCGCCGCATTGAAAAGGAAACGTGACTATGTTTGATATCATCACGGACAGCGCCTGTGACCTGACCCCTGAGACGGCCGCAACGCTGAATATTGAGATCATCCCCTTCTATGTCTCGCTGGACGGTGAGCACTACCGCAAGGAAGGCAAGGAGATCGCCGTGCGCGATTTCTACCAGTTCATGGTAGATAACCCTGCGGCCTACCCCAAGACCAGCCTGCCTTCGCTGGAGGATTTTGAAACCGCCTTCCGGGCCCATGCCGAGGCGGGCCGCCCGGTGCTCTGCATCTGCTTTACCAGCAAGATGAGCGGCTGCGTGGGCAGTGCCCGCAACGCCCGGGAACTGGTGCTGGAGGATTTCCCCGATGCTAAGATCGAGGTCATTGACAGCACCGCCGCCACCGTGACCGAATCCATCGTGGTGGAAAACGCGGTGGCCATGCGGGATGCAGGCTGTACGCTGGACGAAGCCGTGACCTGGCTGGAAGCGGAAAAGATCACCAACCAGATCTTCTTCACGGTGGGTAATCTGGACTACCTCATCAAGGGCGGGCGCATCGGCAAAGTCACGGGCCGTGCCGCCAATATTCTGGGCATCAAACCCATGATCCTGTTCAAGGAGGGCGAGATCTTCTCCGCTGGTGTGGCCCGCGGCCGCCAGAAGAGCTTTGAGAAGGCCCTCGACCTGCTGATGACCTATCTGGCCGAACACAACGGCACACCCGATGACTACTGCATCACGGTGGGCTACGGCTACGATGCCGACGAGGGCAAGCGGCTCTGGATGCAGACCCGCGCCGCCCTGCGTGCCAAGTACCCCACCTGCGAGTGCAATGTGGTCCTGCTGCAGATCGGCTGCACCATTGCCGTGCACACCGGCCCCTATGCGTTGGGCATGGGTGTGATGCGGCGGTGGAAAAAACAGTAACTCCCTCAGTCGCCTCCGGCGACAGCTCCCTCTAGGAGGGAGCCTTACGGCAGCGAAAAGCCTCCCTCTGAGAGGGAGGTGGCATTGCGTCAGCAATGACGGAGGGAGTTCCCACATAGTAAAAAAGAAGCCCCGACATTCGTCGGGGCTTCTTTTTGTTTTTCAGCCTTGATTTTTACGATGCACGATCACAGAAGACGGTGACACGGGTCTTGCCGCCGTAGGTGCAGGTGTACAGCACCAGGGCGTAGCCGCTGTGTTCCACTTCCTCCACACTGTGGGGGTCAAGCACTTCGACCTTGTTCACGACGTACTCATTCACGATGCCGTCCATATCGGTGAAGGTGACGCTGTCCCCCGCTGTGAGGGAGGTCAGCTTGCCGAAATGGCTCTCGTAGTTGTGCGCCGCAATGACCAGATCATCGGTGCGGGAAGAGCCGAACTGGCGGCAGGGGGCGATCTTCAGGCGGGGGTAGCTCCACTCGCTCATCACCGGCAGATCAATGCCGATGGCGGGGATGGAGATCTCACCCACATATTCGTTGCCGTCGATCTCCACCACCGGGAGCTCGGGGTCCAGGGGGCCGCTCTCTGCCTCCGGTTCCGGGGTCTCCACCTTCTGCTGAAGGTCGGCCACCACGGTCTGGGCCTCGGCACCGGCGTGGGCATCCTCGTAGCGGTTGTAGGCGTACAGGCCGCCCGCCGCCAGCAGGAGCACCACACCCAGCACGATGCAGACAAGCCCGGGGGATACTTTACGCATTCTTTTCACGTTTCTTGCTGCGCTCCATCAGGTAGGCACCCACGGCCACCAGCACCAGACCGCTTGCCGTCAGAACAGGTATGGGCCAGTTCAGCTGACCGGTCTGGATCAGTTTGGGGCCTTCGGCCGGGCGGGCATCCGCCACCACGCTGGCCGGGGCGGTGGGCTCCGGTGCACTAGGGGTGGTGGTTTCAGTCACGGTCGGGCGGGCATCTGCCGGGGCCGGGTTCTCCGGCGTGGAAGGGGTGGGCGGGGTGACGGGATCAGGGTCATACGGGTCCGGGTAGTACGGGGTCTCGATGGCCTTGTAGCTGTTGTTGAAGGTGATGCTGCTCACCTTTTCGTCCATCAGGTCGGCCTGTGTGTGCACGGCCATCCGGGCCACCAGCTTGTCGTTGTCCCACACCACGGAAACGCGCAGATAGTACACGGTTTCATCGTAGGTGCCGCGGGTGTTGACACCGGCGCGCTGGCGCACGGTGTAAACGTAGTAGCCGGGCTTGGTGTAGTTGATGGGGCCAAAGCTGCCGGTCTCGCCGTCGGTGATCTCCAGAGTGGTCACCTCGGGCAGGGGCGCATTGTCCACAGCCTCAAGTTCCACAGTCAGTGTTTCCTTTGGGAGAGGTGTTTCCCCCGTGGACTGAATGGAAACCGGAAGCTCCTGCAGCTGTGTATGCTGGTCAGCCGCGGTGGCCGCAAATGCCGCCGGCTGACACAGGCAGAACCCCAACGCAAGCGTCAGGAGTGCTGCCGCGATTTTACGGAACCTCATTTCATCCTCTCCTTTATGAATCCGACGCGGACGGGATCATCCACGCCAGAAGAATGGTGCGTGCATCGGTAAACTCCGTTGAACAGGTGGACAGCGCCAGCACCTGAGCATCATCGCCCGCCGCTTTCATGGCGGCCAGCGTTTCGGTGTTCAGGTTCAGGGCGTTCTCCTGCGCAAAGGTGTACAACCCCTGCAGGTCGCTGTCCCAGCGCTGGGGCTGGAAAATCGCGCTCTCAGACGAAGGGACCAGCAGACATGCAAAGGTTTGAAGATCATAGGTGCGGTCGGGCAGGATCAGCTCACCGGTGGTGTTCTCTGCAAAGAACTCTGCGTCCTTGTAGAGATCCAGATCACCGAACATCTTGCTCTCTTCCATGTGGTGACCATACAGCAGAGAGTAGGGGTCGGTGAAATTCTTGTCGCAGTTCACATCCAGAAAGATGCTGCCTGCCAGCGAGAAATCACCGTAGACATCGGTGTTCACATAGGTAAAGTTGTCCTCGCCCTGTACCACAGGGTAGTCGATGGCGGTGTTGTCCAGTGTGACCCACGCGCAGACATCCGGGTTGATGCCCAGCAGCTCCTCAAAGCTCGCGCCGTTATCCGCGCCCGCCTTGGGCTTGAACTGCAAAAGCTCTGCCTGAACATTGTCTGCGGCGGCGTACACCTGCGAGTTGTCCCACAGGGCATAGGCTGAATACGCCCCGGCGACCACCAGGAACAGCACGACCACCGTGCTCACCAGAAAGTCAGCTGCCCTCAACGCTTTTCTCTGCCAGTTGATACAGCCCACCTCCGGTTAAGCAAATTCAAATAAGTGGTTATTCGTTAGGTTTGTGCTGGGATAACCCCCCAGTCACGCTTCGCGTGCCAGCCCCCGCTAATAGGGGGGCCCTTGGCATGGCGCAAAGCTTCACGGTTTTGCCAAGGCCGCCCCTACTAGGGGCGGTGGCATCCCGCAAGGGATGACGGTGGGGTTTAATCTACCGCGAGCAATTACTCCTCGTCGCGGCGGCGCTTGTTCAGCATCAGGGCCACACCACCAATGGCAACGATGGCCAGCAGAGCGATGTAAGGAGCGTTGTCGAGGATAACGCCCATGTCAGGGGTGCCCTGATGTTCGTTGACGATCTCAACCTTGTTATCACCAGCCGCAATCGTTTTATTAGCTTCAGCAGTTGCTTCACCAGTAGTAGTATAAACCCATGCACTACCATCGTCGTTAGTCTTCTTCTCAGTAACGGTATAGGTCACACCAACAGGCAGATTCGAAATAGTAGCAGTCTGACCATGCTTCAGGGTAATAGTCTGCTGATCGCCACCAATAGTCCAGCTTGCATTGTTGGCAGGATTACCGGTATCAGAAACCTTCACGGTTGCGGTTGCGTAGTTATCGTCCTTACCAGCCTCTTTGCCAAGAGTAATGTAGAAGGTGAAAATATCATTCAAATCGCCAAAGTTGCCCTTAACAGTCTTCTCCACTTCCAGAGAATAGGAATTATAGGTATTCGTAAACTCGGCCGGAACCTTGTTTCCGTCAGCGTCATACATACCAACAAAATAACCGTAACCAGTATCGCTGGTCAGATTATCCTTTTCCTTGTTCACGACAGTAACGATCATCTCATATTCGTGAGAATCCTTGGTAATGCCAGGAATCTTGGTTTCATTCTCAGAGATGGTATAAGCGTATTTGCCAACCTTGTTGTAGTTGTCGTCCAGCAGCTTAACAAGGTCAATGCTGAAGGTCTGAGAATATGCAGTAGTAGATGTGGTAAACTGCTCATTACCAGTCTTTTCGAGCGTCACACTAGGCTGTGTGGTAAAATCTTTACCAAGTGTACCTGCTTTAGCGCCCTTGACTGCATCAGCATCACGTCCGCTCACAGTAAAATTAAAAGTCATCTTCTGAGGTGCAGTACCTTCTGCCACCATCAGCTTCTTGGTCAGAGTAAAGTTTGCAACGCCATTGTTATCTGCAACAATCATCGAATCTGTTGTGTTGGTCGCCAACACAGCGGTTGCGCCGACGGTGAGCATCATGGCGGCAGCCAGAACGCCCGCGAAGAATTTCTTCAGTTTCATTGTTATTCCTCCCTAGTAAGAAATAGTTCGTACTCCTGTGCCGCGGCCCAAACTCCGCGGTTCACAGGCAGGATGCCTGCAGCTTCTTCCGGCCTCCGTGGTATTACAGACTGCGTCGCCGCAGTAGTGTAATTACTTTTGCTTGCACATCCTCCAGCGGAACCGGGCCAAAGTCCCGGCTGTCCTCGGATTGTGTGCGGTAATCGCCCAGCACAAAAACGCAGCCTTCCGGCACCGTGTAGGGGTACTCCAGCGCGTCTTTTGCGTAGGTGGGGTAGAGGATCTCGCCGCTCTGCACCGCGCCGTTCACCACAAGGGTGCCGCTGTCGTCCAGAGCCACAAGGTCGCCCTCGCGCCCAAGGATGCGGCCCACCCGGAGCTTGCCGCCCTGGGTGTAGACCACAACGTCGTTTTTTGCGTAAGTTTTTTGCAGGCGGTAGCAGATGAGCAGGTCGCCATCCTTTACCGCGGGGAACATGCTGCTGCCCTTGGCCTGCGTGAGCAGGAACACCTGCGTGAACAGCACCCAGGCGCACAGCAGGATCACCACAACGCGGCCCAGCAGGCTGATAAAATCCTGCCGGTTCTCAGCGTCCAGCCTGCGGCGGCGCACCGCCTTTGCCCCCAGCTTCAGGGCTTCATTGTCCAGCGGGTGCATCGGAATGCGCCTCCTTTTGGGGGTCAGAGCTGTCAAATTCCGGGTTAAACCTCTCAGTCTCGCTTCGCTCGCCAGCTCCCCTAGTAGGGGAGCCCTTGGCAAAACTGTCAGGTTCTGCATTCAAGGGCAGGCCCTTTTGCTCTGCCAGCAGCACATTGTACCTTGTGCGCTCGGCGCGGATGGCGGCTTCGTACAGGGCGTAAAGCTCTTCCAGCTTCTTCCACATTGACGCTTCATCCACGCCGCCCAGCAGGTTCTTGCGGAATTTCACCGTCCGGAACCACTGGATGATCGCTTCCTGCTCCGGGCTGATACAGCTTTCCTCTGCACCGGCCAGCCGCTGGGGCGCTTTCTTCTTCGCCATGCGGTCAGCCCCCTTTAGTCATCTTCCTTACGGTGCTTGCGCAGCATCAGCAGGGCCACGCCGCCAGCCACCACAGCAAGGATGACAATGTAAGGCAGGGTGTCGAGGAGGACACCAAGGTCAGGCTCGAGAGTTCGATGGTTGGTGAAGTTGATTTGTTTAGCGTCCGTACCAATCGTTACAGTTGCTTCTTGCCCATCTGTAGATGTTCCAGAATCAACCACATAACTGGTCTCGTACTTTTCGCCTGAATAATTATCCTCTACAACCTTGTATTGGCCGCTCGGTAGATTCTTGAAGATAATCGAAGCTCCGTCCTTCAGAGTAAACTTGCCATCAGTGCCATCACTCAGCAATGCACCATTTGCATTGCCGAACTCATAGCTACCAGTTGTAAGTTCCACAGGTTTACCGCTTGCATCGAGAATCTGGAAGGTAAAAGCCTTATTGGTATCGCCAAGTTTACCAGTAACAGTTTTGGTAACGGTCAGGTTGGCGGAAGCAGGCACATACTTTGCGTAGAAGGTTGTATCCGTAGAAATGGTATCCGCTGTAAAATCAAACTTGCTTTCAGGTGTAAAGTTCTTATCCGTATACCATCCCTCAAATTTATAAACGGTTCCATCCGCTGCTGGCTTTATTAGCGGATACTCTGCTTGAGTTTGACCTGCGCGGGGAACATCCGGACGATCAATATTACTCAGCGAGATCGAATCGCTCCCTTCTGGGACAGTAAATGCTCCGCCATAATCACGCACTAGAGCAAAGGTATCTTTACCCACATCCTGAACCATAAACTTGACGTTGATGTGCGTTGTATCATGGAGCACTATCAGACCATCCAAATGGTACGTCATTGTTTTATCACCGACCGACGAAATCGGAGATTTATATATGCCACTCGTGTATTTGGGTTTATTCTGAAGTTCACCCTTCCAGTCTCCGTCCTTGCCGTTTTTGCCGGTGTTAGCTCCACCCACAGCAACGACCTCGTACCATTCAATTGTGTACGTACCGCCATAATTCTTTTGGACATCTGACTCCCAACTACTCGGTTTTTCCAGATAATAGTAATCCTTGTAAGAACCATTCTGTTTAATCGGAATCACAGGAAACTGTCCGGAATCAACTATAATTTCAGTTCCCAACTTCGTATCAATGTCGGCCGTGCCATAAATTGAGGTACACTTATTGTAATTGCTCGGAGCAACTACATTCGAAATCGTACCAACGGCCATGCCGTTCCACGCTTTATTTTCAGCTTTTTCGCCGTAGTAGTCACCCGAATAGCCCAAAACCTGCGTGTAAACATAAAGCTTGTAAGGAGATGTCGTTGAAGTGTTCACAACCTCAATAGAATCCGTTGTATCATTATTCCCCAGGCTATCCTTATTTCCACCATAGTCATGTCTAACCTTCACTTTGCCACTCGAGGTAAGTTTTAGCTTCACGGTTTTATAGGTATCGCCCTTTCCGTTAGTTGCACCAACGAACTCAGCACAATTTTCTCCTTCTATAATCCTCCAATTGTGATAATAATTACTTTTTCCGTTTTTGGAATGCAGTGTAATCGTTGCACCAACCGGAACTTTTGTATCGCCCTGAATGCTGCTGATCGTAGCAATTCCATCATTCACATTCAGGTACTCAACGCCATCGATCTCAATGCTGACGATCTCAATGCCGTCATCATCGAAGTCTTCACTTCCTTGATCCGGGTATTCCAGTGCAAGCACAAAGGGGCTGAAGCTGGAGGTCTCAAAGGTCAGAGTGCCATTCTGATAAGAAAGGACATCCAGTGTCTCCACGCTGCCGTCGTCTTTCTTGTGGAGCACCTTCAGCGCATCAACAGTGAGCGCTCCCATTTCTTCCATTGCTGCGACATCCGGCAGTTCGTTCAAGCCAGAAACAGTAACGGTAGCCTTCTGGCCATTGGCAGGCTGCACCGTTTCGCCCTTGGCGTTCTTGGGGGAGATCTTCAGGCCCAGAAGGGGCTGCATCCCCTGAAGCTCACTCTTGTAAGTATTACAGAACTCCGTCATGGAGTTATCGCCCATGTGGCTGACGCTGACGTGGTCTGCGGCAGAGGGCAGATTTTTCACCTCTACCGGCAGATTGACGCTCTTCGTGTTGCCGTCCTCGTCCTCGTAGGAAGCAGCGGCCTTGGCAGTCAGATCCACAGGCACGGGGTTCTTGTCCACCAGATCCTCGTGATCCACGTCCTCTTCCTCATCGGAGCCCACGGTACCGTCCTTCCATGCGGCGTAGACGTTCACGGTGGTGGTCTTGTCGTCCAGAATATTGCTGGTGGGGTCGGTGAGGTTCAGGCGCACCCGGTTGCCAAACTCGTCCAGCGTGTACCAGTAGTCAAACAGCCGCAGTTCGCCCTTGGGGTCCCGGTTGGAGGAGGGGTTCTCGATGTAGCTGCTGTAATCCGCAATGGTCTCTGCCCGGGGCACAGCCTGAATAAAGTACAGGTTCCACAGAACCTCACCGTTCCGGGCCAGATACTCGCTCTCCGTCATATTGTTGATCTGTGCCTGAGCGGTAATGTCCTGCAGGTCAAGGGTGTTCAGCTCCCTCAGCCAGAAGCGGTAGACCACCATATCCTGCAGCTTTTTGATCTCGTCGCCGGAAACGACCACTTTGTCATCAGGCTTTTCCACCACGTCGTCCTCGCCGGACCACTGGGTCTCGGGTTCGGGGTCGGTACCGGTGCTGGAGCTGGGGCCGTACTCAATGACGGTGCCCCACTCTGTTTCCTTAACGTTGGGGCCGCCTTCGAGGTTGTCCTCGCCGCCCTCCACAGGCCGGGTGGCAACTTCGTCCTCGCCAAAACCGGCAGCTTCGCCTTCATCGTATACTTCGCGCGGCTCGCCGAAACCGGCAGCTTCGTCCCCGCCAAAACCGGCAACTTCGTCGTCAGGATAGGATGCCTCGCCGTCATCTACGGGCCGGGAGGCCTCTTGATTAACCTGAGGATCGATCAAACCCTCCGTTGCAAACACCGGCACAAGGCAGGTGCAGATGACCGCAAGCGCCAGACAAAGCGCAAAAACGCGCTTCACCAGCCTATCTTTTTTTCCGTGATGATTTTTCCGCACAGTGGAGCCCTCCCTGCATCATAGTATTTTTGGCAAAACCGGAGGAAAAGATATTCAACTTTTGTCGTTTTTCTTTCCCTTGGCAGGTTATTTTTACCAGATACATCATTATCGTAATTATAGCATGTATATCCAGTATTTTCAATAGTGAAATTTTATTTTCCCTTCCCCTTTTCAGACAAAATATTCTGCGATATACAGCACGTTATGAACCGTCGCAATATCATTGCGGGGAGTAGAACAGTCCGACTTATCCGCACGCCCGCCGCATTGATATATCACGCAGTTTTGTGTTGTATCTTCGCAGTTTCACTCTCTATAATACATGAAACGCAGATTCCTTTCACTTTTTTTCGAGATTTTTTGAAAAAAGTTTTCGGGGGAGATGGAAAACCCCACCGTCATCCCTTCGGGATGCCACCGCCCCTAGTAGGGGCGGCCTTGGCAAAGAGGATAGGCTTTGCGCCATGCCAAGGGCCCCACTACTAGCGGGGGCTGTCGCCGCAAGGCGACTGGGGGGTTCAGCCCAAGCAGCTGCTGCCGGTGAACCCCACCGTCATTGCTTCGCAATGCCACCGCCCCTAATAGGGGCGGCCTTGGCAAAGAGGTCAGGCTTTACGAAATGCCAAGGGCCCCCCTACTAGCGGGGGCTGTCGCCGCAAGGCGACTGGGGGGTTCCCCCACCAAAAAGCGCCCCCATCACTCAAAGGAGCAATGGGGGCGCTTTACCATATTACGATAGGTTCCGCTTATTCAGCCTTGGGGGCTTCGGGAGCCTTTGCTTCTTCAGCCTTTGCGGCGGGCTCTGCCGGAGCGGCAGGAGCGGCAGCGGGCTTCGGAGCCTGCTTCACCACGGGCTTGGGGGGATTCGGATCGTCCTTCAGCGGGAAGAGGATGATGTGCTTGGGGCACTTCTGGGCGCACATGCCACAGCCCTTGCACTTGTCGTAGTCGATGCGGGCCACGCCGTCCACAACGTGGATGGCATCAAACTTACAGGTGCGCTCGCACATGCCGCAGGCAATGCAGGAGGTGGTGCACAGCTTGTTTGCCACAGCACCCTTATCCTGATTGGAGCACATGACCACGGGCTTGCGGGGGCCGCCTGCGTCGATCATAATGACGTGCTTGGGGCAGATGTTGGCGCAGGCACCACAGCCGGTGCACTTGTCCTTGTCCACCTTGGCCACGCCGTCCACAATGTGGATGGCATCGAACTTACACACCTTGGTGCAGTCGCCCAGGCCGATGCAGGCAAAGGTACAGGTCTTGGGGCCGCCGTACAGGGTGGCAGCAGCGGCGCAGGTCTGGATGCCCTTGTACTCGTAGCTGGGCTTGCAGTGCTCGGAGTTGCCCTGGCACTGGACCACAGCCTTCTTCTCCACAGCGCTTGCCTCACCGCCCATGATCTTGGCAATGGCGGCAGCAGCCTTGGGGCCGCCGGGGGCGCACTTGTCGCAGGGAACGCCGTCCATAACAACGGCCTTTGCGTAGTCGGCACAGCCGGCGTAGCCGCAGCCGCCGCAGTTTGCACCGGCCAGGCAGGCAGAAACTTCTTCAATACGGGGGTCTTCCTCAACCGCCATGAACTTTGCGGCCAGCACCAGAACAACGGCACCGATCGCGCCCACGATGGTACAGAGGATCACAGCAGATACAATATTCATAATCCTGTTCCTCCCTTACAGCGTCACGTTGAACAGGTTTTCGACGAGACCGCCGAAGCCCATAAAGGACAGGCTGGTGATGGCTGCTGCGATCAGGGTGATGGGCAGGCCCTTGAAGGGTGCCGGGGGATCGCAGGCTTCCACGCGCTTGCGCACGCCGCTGAACATGACCATGGCCAGCATAAAGCCGACACCTGCACCCACAGCACAGACCAGAGCCTCAATGTAGGCAGCGGCAAAGCCAAGGGTAGCAACGTCTGCGCCGTAGTCGTCCACGACCAGAATGGTCACGGCCAGCACGCAGCAGTTGGTGGTGATCAGGGGCAGGTAAACGCCCAGAGAATTGTACAGTGCAACAACATACTTCTTCAGGAAGATCTCGATGAACTGCACCAGCACTGCAATGACCAGGATGAACACGATGGTCTGCAGGTAGCCCAGGTCAGCAGGGTTCAAAATGAAGATCTGGATGGGGAAGGTGACAGCCGTTGCCACCAGCATAACAAAGATAACAGCGCCGGACATACCAATGGAGGAATCCAGCTTCTTGGAAACGCCCAGGAACGGGCAGATACCGTAGAACTTCACCAGCACGTAGTTGTTCACCAGGATCATGCTGAAGAAGATCGCAGCAAGTTTGACTAACATCTTATTCTGCCTCCTTCTTCAGGTTGTCGAGGTCGCAGCAGCTCTTGCGCTCGATGCGGGCATCCAGCTTGCCTTCCAGCCAGACGCAGCCGGCCATCAGCACGCCGTAGCAGAAGAATGCGCCGGGAGCCTGGGTCATAATGCTCATCTTGGCCATGCTCTCGGGCAGGACCTGGAAGCCCAGCCAGGTGCCGCTGCCCAGGATCTCACGGATGGAGGCCATCAGCACCACGGTGAGGGTGTAGCCGATGCCCATGCCGATGCCGTCCAGTGCGGAATCCACCACATTGTTCTTGCAGGCAAACATCTCGGCACGGCCCAGAATGATGCAGTTGACAACGATCAGGGGCAGGAACACGCCCAGTGCGGTGTACAGGCTGTCCATGTAGGCGTGCATCACCATCTGAACGATGGTCACGAAGCCTGCAATGATGACGATGTAGCAGGGCAGATGGACTTTAGCGGGGATCACGTTGCGCAGCAGCGAGATCAGGATGTTGGAGCACACCAGCACGAAGGTGAAGGCTGCGCCCATGCCCAGCGCGCTGGAAACTGCCGTGGTAACAGCCAGGCAGGAGCAGGTGCCCAGAACCAGACGCAGAACGGGGTTTTCTTTGATGATGCCGTTGGTAAGGATGCTTACCTTGGACTTGTTTTCGCTTGCCATTTCTTACCAACCTCCTTTATGCCAACTCGTTGTAGCAGTTGATGCAATCGTTGATGGCGGCAAACAGAGCCTTAGAGGAAATGGTTGCGCCGCTGTATGCGTCGTAGCCCTGGCCCAGGGTGATGTTCTGGGTGCCATCCATGCCATCGAACTGAGCAAGGAAGCTGTCGGTGGCAACGTTGCTGCCGATGCCCTTGGTCTGGGTAGAAGCGTCCACCCAGATGCCGGTGACAGTGCCGTTGGTGTCGAAGCCGATGATGACGGACAGGATGCCGCCGTCAAAGCCCTTTTCCTCAGCCTTGATGGCCAGGGAGCCGTCGGTGGCCTTTACAGCACCGGTGATGTTCTCGGTGGTGTAGTCGGTCACTTCCTCCAGATCGGAGGCGCTGGAAACGGTGGGCATCACGTCCACATAGGCAGCCAGCGTTGCGGCCTTCTGGTTATCCTCAATGATGGGAGCCGTAAAGGAGTTGACCATGGCCAGCAGCAGGCTGACGATCAGTGCGATCACGCTCAGCACAACAACAGGCTTTACACTGGTCTCCCAGGAAGAATTCTTATTCATTTGCCAGCACCCTCCTTTGCTTTCTTTGCAGGCTTAACATAGCCGTAAGGAGTCTGACGGGTCCAATCGTTGATAAAGGGGACCCACAGGTTCATAAACAGCAGCGCGAAGGAAACGCCCTCGGCGTAGCTGCCCCACTGACGGATGGCGAAGGTGACGATGCCCAGGCACAGGCCGTAGATCAGCTTGCCCTTCAGGGTAAAGGGGCTGGTAACGTAGTCCGTTGCCATGAACACAGCACCGAACATCAGGCCGCCGGACAGGATGCCGACCAGTGCGCCGTGCAGGCTGCCAGTGGAGATCAGGTAGAAGATAAACATGCTGCCGATGTAAGAAGCGGGGATGGCGATGCTGATGGTCTTGGTGGCCACCATATAAATCAGGCCCAGCAGGATGGCCAGAGCGCAGGTCTCGCCCAGAACACCGCCGTGCACGCCCATGAACAGGTCCAGCAGGCTCAGCTTGCTGGTGTCAGCCACAGCCAGCGGGGTAGCGCTGGACAGCTGGTCAACCGCTGCATCGGGGAACACCCAATTGTTCATGGAACCGGCAAAGCTGATGAACAGCACGATACGGCCGACCAGTGCAGGGTTTGCAAAGTTCATGCCAATGCCGCCGAACAGCTGCTTGACCACGACAATGGCAACCAGGTCGCCGATGATGAGCTGGCCGATGGGCATGCCCACGGGCACGTTCATGGCCAGAATGATGCCGGTAACCACAGCGGACAGGTCGCTGATGGGGTTTGCCTTCTTCAGCAGCTTGCAGTACAGCCACTCAAAGACCACACATGCCACAACGGACACTGCAGTGACCAGCAGGGCACGCGCACCAAAGATGATTGCAGAGGCCACCACACAGGGGCACAGGGCAACGATCACGTTGGCCATCAGGCTCTGGGTCGTTTCCTCACTGCGCAGGTGCGGGGAGGCCGAAACAATAAGCTTCGTATTCATTACTTATTGCCTCCTTTTTTGATTTCACCAAGGTAGAACGCCTTTGCCAGGCCCATCATCTGGGTGCAGGGGCGCTTTGCCGGGCAGACAAAGGTGCAGGAGCCGCAGTTGAAGCAGTAATCAACATGCAGCTTGCCCAGCTCCTGAACGTCGCGGGCAGCGTAAGCCTGGTTGACCTCCACGGGCTCCAGACCCATGGGGCAGTACTCCACGCAGCGGCCGCAACGGATGCAGGGGTTGACCTGCGGGGGCTCTGCAGCAGCGGCGCTGAGCATGATCAGGCCGGAGGTGGTCTTGGTGGTGGGGTAGCTCAGGTCCTCCACAGCGGGGCCCATCATGGCACCGCCGGCAACCACCTTGCCCAGCTCCACGCCGCCCTTGATGCCGGCAGCGTTCAGAACATCCTCGTAGGCAGTGCCCACGGGAACGATCAGGTTCTGGGGCTTTGCGCAGGCATCGCCGTCCACGGTGATGCAGCGGCTGACCACCGGCATGCCGGTAGCCAGGTACTTGCCCAGGGTAGAAACAGAGGTCACGTTCATCACAATGGCACCTGCATCTGCGGGCAGACCGCCGTGCGGCACCTCGCGGCCCAGGCACTTCTCGATCAGGATCAGCTCTGCGCCGGTGCCGTAAACACTGGGCAGTGCCTTGACCTCGATGGCGGGCTTGTCTTTGGTCTTCTGGTTCAACAGCTCGATGCACTCGGGCTTGTTGTTCTCAATGCCGATGATGCACTTCGGGATGCCGGTATACTTCAGCACGGCCTCGATGCCGCGGACGATATCATCGCTGCAGTTCAGCATCTCCTGCGTGTCGCTGGTCAGCCAGACTTCACACTCGGAAGCGTTGATGAGCAGGGTGTCCACGGTCTGCTTGGGCTGCAGCTTGACATCGGTCGGGAAGCCTGCGCCGCCCAGACCCACCAGGCCGCACTCACGCACGGCTGCCAGGAAGCTGGCCTTGTCGGTGACCTCGGGTGCCTTCACGGCAGGGTCCACGGTCTGCTTGCCATCGGTCTTGATGACAACAGAGTCGCACATCCGGCCATTGGAGAGACGGAAGGGTTCCACAGCGGCCACAGTACCAGAAACACTGGAGTGGATATTTGCAGAGACGAAACCGCCTGCTTCACCGATCTTGGTGCCAACAAACACTTCGTCGCCCTTTTTGACCAGGGCTTTCGCCGGAGCGCCGATGTGCTGGCTCATCAGGATGCGTACCTGCGCGGGCAGAGGCATCGGAACTGGTTTGCTTGCAGCGGTTGCCTTGTCATGCGGCGTATGCGCGCCAAGCGCCGCACGTTTCAGCTTGTTCAACATGGAATAAATCCCCCATTCTGCTTGAATTGCCACCCCTGCCCTCATGCGGGCGCACTGCGACAGGGACAGCAGCTGCTTAACACAGTTATTGTATCATTTTACAGCCGGAAGTTCAACGACAACAGCACCAAAATGATGCAATTTCCTCAATTTTCTTTGCCATTTTTAACGATTAGTCGCATCTAACCGGTTGTTTTTTTATTAACAACCACCAACTTCACGCAACTTTACTACCGTTTGCCTTTCTACCGGGATTATGGTATACTGTTGCTAATGACCCTGCGGAACGTCCCCTGCTCCGCATTTGAACGACCGGGCCATGCCCGCCAAGGAGGATCGGATACCATGAAAGTTCTCAAAGCTCTGCTTGCCATCTTCACGTTCTTAGCCGCCGCACTCACCTGCACGCTTCTCTTTGTGCAGGACAGAAATGCCCCCCACTATATTAAGATCTACGAGAACGAGCAGTAAGCGGTTTCTCTGACACAAAAGCCCCCGGAAAGCGGTTCGCGCCGCTTCCGGGGGCTTTTTATGCGTTATGCTGTTTTGGCGTTGTGTGATGCTCAGTTCACGTCGAACAGGCAGACCAGCTGATAGACTGTGCCATTTTCCGTTTTGACAAACGCTACACCGATTCTGTCTGCCAGATTATATGCACTGGTATCTTTGAACAGCACATCATACTTGGCACTGCCCCTCACCGCCGGGTTGCCACTTGTCAGACCAGGAATCACATTTTTATCCGTCAGGCCAACTACGATCTTCGCATTGCCGCCCATTT
>UMJI01058099.1_pt1 | contig 15661 bp, 10 predicted proteins | sample 1965991 | NCBI WGS metagenome assembly UMJI01 (sample SAMEA4836140, study PRJEB28245) | human gut metagenome | biome: gut microbiome; material: fecal sample | place: Denmark | collected 2008
ACGCGTGTGGGGACAAGTTTACACAAAAACTTTTAACTGTCTTGTGCAAGGGATCATCCCCACGCGTGTGGGGACAAGTTCAAAGTACCCGTTTCTATCCAGTCTGAAGCAGGATCATCCCCACGCGTGTGGGGACAAGCAATGTATAACGATATGCTTGCAACAGGCAAAAGGATCATCCCCACGCGTGTGGGGACAAGTATCGAAAAATTAAAGTAAAGAAAGGAAAATCAGGATCATCCCCACGCGTGTGGGGACAAGTTTTTGTTTGCAAACCTAGCGACCTTGATAATAGGATCATCCCCACGCGTGTGGGGACAAGAACAAGAAAGGAGCGTCTACAGAAAATGGCTGAGGATCATCCCCACGCGTGTGGGGACAAGTTCAGATATTTGAGTATGGGCTGCACTACACCAGGATCATCCCCACGCGTGTGGGGACAAGCAATCCCCGACGGTACGTACAAAGCAAAGTGCAGGATCATCCCCACGCGTGTGGGGACAAGCACCAGTATCGACACGAACGCAGCGGGCATAATGGATCATCCCCACGCGTGTGGGGACAAGTCCACGCCATAGAAGATGTACGTTGGAGCGAGGGGATCATCCCCACGCGTGTGGGGACAAGTATGATAATTCTTATTAAAAAATTAATTGCGCAGGATCATCCCCACGCGTGTGGGGACAAGATGTGGAACAAGCCCTGATTCGTTCGGGGCTTGGGATCATCCCCACGCGTGTGGGGACAAGTACGAAAGTATACCATGACATCATGTGTGAAGGGGATCATCCCCACGCGTGTGGGGACAAGACAACTAAGTTTATTTTTTAAGGTTCTGAGGGGGGATCATCCCCACGCGTGTGGGGACAAGCAACATAAAATTTAATAAAAACGAACCATCGAAGGATCATCCCCACGCGTGTGGGGACAAGCAATATACTCATATTCAAGTGGGGTATCGCCCGGGATCATCCCCACGCGTGTGGGGACAAGCAATTAAAGCGGCAATAATGAGAGTACCGACAGGGATCATCCCCACGCGTATGGGGACAAGAACAGCATATAAAGCAGTCGGTGACGGAAAGCCGGGATCATCCCCACGCGTATGGGGACAAGTTTACCCGAATATCTTTTATCAATATTCGGTCAGGATCATCCCCACGCGTATGGGGACAAGCCACACGTTTATTATCTAATCTTGTTATATTTGGGATCATCCCCACGCGTATGGGGACAAGCTTAATCGTGGCACAGCAATTTTTGCTTAAGGAGGATCATCCCCACGCGTATGGGGACAAGTCGGTTACGGGCATTGAAGACTACACGGTGCCGGGATCATCCCCACGCGTATGGGGACAAGCCCGTATTCGTTGCCACCGAATAATCGCCTGTGGGATCATCCCCACGCGTATGGGGACAAGTCTGAAGCGAAAAACCGCCTGTCGAGAGGGCATTGGATCATCCCCACGCGTATGGGGACAAGCAAACGGCGAAATTATTTTGTCGGTTACGGGCAGGATCATCCCCACGCGTATGGGGACAAGCCGCTCCGCTGACAAACAAGAAGTTTTTCCGAAGGATCATCCCCACGCGTATGGGGACAAGGGCATACGCCGCCTAAATCGTTCACAAAGTCCAGGATCATCCCCACGCGTATGGGGACAAGTTACAACGTTACAACCGACAGCTTCGGGAATTAGGATCATCCCCACGCGTATGGGGACAAGCGGGCGTTGAAGAATACACAGTACCGTTTAGGAGGATCATCCCCACGCGTATGGGGACAAGATCGTGCCGTTCTCGTGCAGTATCTTGACATAGGGATCATCCCCACGCGTATGGGGACAAGCAAGCGTTCCTATCAGCGATATTCCCGCAACAAGGATCATCCCCACGCGTATGGGGACAAGTCAAGCACAGAAGCAAGTAACGCTCTTGAGGTGGGATCATCCCCACGCGTATGGGGACAAGACGATATCATTGACAGGAACAAAAACCCTGTCGGGATCATCCCCACGCGTATGGGGACAAGCTGTCGAGCATCTGAAAATCGAGAACGGCACCGGGATCATCCCCACGCGTATGGGGACAAGACAGCTACAGCGTGGCATACGCCGCCTAAATCGGGATCATCCCCACGCGTATGGGGACAAGCGGTAGCGAAAACACAGCAAACACAGTCAGCGGGGATCATCCCCACGCGTATGGGGACAAGTGATACTAATTAGTTTGCCCACGTTCAACCACAGGATCATCCCCACGCGTATGGGGACAAGAACTACAAAACAATAACAATATACCCGCTTACGGGATCATCCCCACGCGTATGGGGACAAGAAACAAAAGGCAGGGCTTCGGCTCTGCTTTTCGGGATCATCCCCACGCGTATGGGGACAAGTCGGCGTTCGTTTCAAGGACATGACGCTTAAAAGGATCATCCCCACGCGTATGGGGACAAGATTTTGAGCAGTTGACGGGCGGTGTAGAAACACGGATCATCCCCACGCGTATGGGGACAAGGCCTATGGTCGGCAAGTCGGTAGGCTCGTCTGCGGATCATCCCCACGCGTATGGGGACAAGGTTGTGTCTAAATCATATCCGCCATACTTCTTGGGATCATCCCCACGCGTATGGGGACAAGCACATCGTGGGATTATGCGTCCGCCACAGCTTAGGATCATCCCCACGCGTATGGGGACAAGGGTAGTTTCTGCCGACACAGTAATATTTGCTTGGGATCATCCCCACGCGTATGGGGACAAGGTATACTCATAGTAGGGAGTTATGCGCCTACGGGGATCATCCCCACGCGTATGGGGACAAGACCGCTGGGCTGTTGGCTACACACTCACACCTAGGATCATCCCCACGCGTATGGGGACAAGCATAAATCATTTCCAGTTGCAAACACAGAAGTAGGATCATCCCCACGCGTATGGGGACAAGCTGCTATGCCGTTAACATAATTTACCCCTGTTAGGATCATCCCCACGCGTATGGGGACAAGCTGCAATGGAACACAATTTGATAAGCGGACTTAGGATCATCCCCACGCGTATGGGGACAAGAAGCTATCGGTCTGAGCGTTCCAGAACGGCGTAGGATCATCCCCACGCGTATGGGGACAAGCTCTTGCATAATCGACTAACTCAAAAAACTCGGGGATCATCCCCACGCGTATGGGGACAAGTGTCTTTTTTCTGTTCTGCTGTTGCTAATTTTAGGATCATCCCCACGCGTATGGGGACAAGTTAAAAATTTTTGTTCAGATCTTGACAAAAAAAGGATCATCCCCACGCGTATGGGGACAAGTCATCAGGATAAGCGATAAAGACTTTTACACCGGGATCATCCCCACGCGTATGGGGACAAGACTGCTTTACCTTCCTTTCTGTGAAATTTCCCAGGATCATCCCCACGCGTATGGGGACAAGTTTGCCCTTACAAAAATTGCCTCATCCCAGTAAGGATCATCCCCACGCGTATGGGGACAAGGGTTGCAAGCAACGTTTCGTTCCTCTTGGACAGGGATCATCCCCACGCGTATGGGGACAAGATTACAAAACGGCACAGCAGAACGAATATACCGGGATCATCCCCACGCGTATGGGGACAAGTTTGATGTGCCGATGTCTCCCGCCGTGTATTCGGGATCATCCCCACGCGTATGGGGACAAGCTTTTACCCAAATCGCCAGTAAGGAAATCTGCGGGATCATCCCCACGCGTATGGGGACAAGGTATACTGACTAACAGCGGAGCAACGGTGCAGGGGATCATCCCCACGCGTATGGGGACAAGCTGCTCTTATGGTGAAAGCTCTTGAGTATGAAGGGATCATCCCCACGCGTATGGGGACAAGTAACCGAGCCTTTTCTGCTATATCCTACAGTGAGGATCATCCCCACGCGTATGGGGACAAGCAGCCCGAAAATAACGGCTATGTGCCTGACGAAGGATCATCCCCACGCGTATGGGGACAAGCAAAAAAATTTTCACGGAGCTGAGGAGCGTGGGGGATCATCCCCACGCGTATGGGGACAAGATGCAAGCAGACGGAACACAGGCAGATTTTTTAGGATCATCCCCACGCGTATGGGGACAAGCATGGAAGAGAGTACAAGACAGTAATTATCAAAGGATCATCCCCACGCGTATGGGGACAAGAATGAAAGAATACGAAATAAACAATATGCACGGGGATCATCCCCACGCGTATGGGGACAAGTTTTGTCAAGTGCGACATCGGCACGTTGTTCTAGGATCATCCCCACGCGTATGGGGACAAGTCTTCTGTACCTGAAAAGTACAACATCAAGTTAGGATCATCCCCACGCGTATGGGGACAAGTATTCGTTTTGGTCTTGGAATCGACCGTAAAAAGGATCATCCCCACGCGTATGGGGACAAGCCTCTTTATGTTGACAGCGAAGAATACGGCGGTGGATCATCCCCACGCGTATGGGGACAAGACCCTTTCTTTATAATATTATACCCCGTAAATAGGATCATCCCCACGCGTATGGGGACAAGGAAACGATTGCAAACATTATCAAGGTCGCTAGGGGATCATCCCCACGCGTATGGGGACAAGTAGACACAAGAAACACGGCAATAGTCTTTACACGGATCATCCCCACGCGTATGGGGACAAGATAATTTGTTTATCGGGGCGGTAAAGTGAGTTAGGATCATCCCCACGCGTATGGGGACAAGGCGGTCTTAACGGACTTTACGGTCCTCAAGATGGGATCATCCCCACGCGTATGGGGACAAGTCAAAATTACGAAAAAAACGGGGTAAAATTTGAGGATCATCCCCACGCGTATGGGGACAAGTAAAGTGGGTGCAACTTCGAGGTATGACTCTAAGGATCATCCCCACGCGTATGGGGACAAGATATCGGTTTTGTTGATATTGACGGCAACGATAGGATCATCCCCACGCGTATGGGGACAAGTGTTCCTTTAGTATATCCATCAACAGCGGAACAGGATCATCCCCACGCGTGTGGGGACAAGCGGCTTCAACGCTTGAGCGATATATCATGAAAGGGATCATCCCCACGCGTGTGGGGACAAGTTGTATTTAATTCAAGTTTCCACAGCCCCACAGGGATCATCCCCACGCGTGTGGGGACAAGTCGGCGGAATGTTAGGTAACTTAACCATGACCAGGATCATCCCCACGCGTGTGGGGACAAGGGCGGTATCATATAATACTTCGGATCATAACCGGGATCATCCCCACGCGTGTGGGGACAAGGCGAGAGAGAATGAATTTGATACATGGTTTTCAGGATCATCCCCACGCGTGTGGGGACAAGAGGATTACGATTTATCTTATAGCAATCCGATGAGGATCATCCCCACGCGTGTGGGGACAAGAAAAACAACTCACACAGACACACGTACCGATGAGGATCATCCCCACGCGTGTGGGGACAAGACAGTATGACGATTTTTTCACAATGTATGGATAGGATCATCCCCACGCGTGTGGGGACAAGAATTTTGCATTCGCTGAAAAGTTTTTGTGTGCGGGATCATCCCCACGCGTGTGGGGACAAGTTGAGATTAGCGTCAACGCTTGTCACAGCGTAGGGATCATCCCCACGCGTGTGGGGACAAGTTATATTTGGGCATTATTTCCTGCATTTTAGTAGGATCATCCCCACGCGTGTGGGGACAAGTGTGTTGGTAAGGTGGCAGTACGAAGCAACGAAGGATCATCCCCACGCGTGTGGGGACAAGGAAAGACCTACACCGGACATCGACATTAACAAGGGATCATCCCCACGCGTGTGGGGACAAGAGCGTTAATTCACACGTTCGCTGTGTCAAAGCAGGATCATCCCCACGCGTGTGGGGACAAGATTATATCACAGGATTTTCGATTTGTCAAGGGGGGATCATCCCCACGCGTGTGGGGACAAGGCCGTCAAGGATTTTTCTGCCCCTTGTTTATCGGGATCATCCCCACGCGTGTGGGGACAAGATATAAGGCATAAAGCCTATGGAATAGGGCTTGGGATCATCCCCACGCGTGTGGGGACAAGAAGCCTGTAACCGCCGATTACTCACCTGACGCAGGATCATCCCCACGCGTGTGGGGACAAGTTACGGAAGGTATCCGTCAAGATAGCGTGACTGGGATCATCCCCACGCGTGTGGGGACAAGAATTAATATTTGTCTAAACTCATTGTTATAATAGGATCATCCCCACGCGTGTGGGGACAAGATTTTCGCCACTGAAAATGGCAAAAGCTTCAAAGGATCATCCCCACGCGTGTGGGGACAAGGATTATTACGTTAATTTCCGCAGAAAAAGAATGGGATCATCCCCACGCGTGTGGGGACAAGTAAGTATTTTGTTACATTTACATTTCGTGATGAGGATCATCCCCACGCGTGTGGGGACAAGGACTCGCAACGGCAGTTGCAACACCCACACCTGGGATCATCCCCACGCGTGTGGGGACAAGAAGCAGTTATAGCTGGAATGCCGAAGAAAACAAGGATCATCCCCACGCGTGTGGGGACAAGTTCTGATTGATTACTGTTAATGCGTATGTGTAAGGATCATCCCCACGCGTGTGGGGACAAGTCTCAAGTGTCGGATTTCCCATTGCTTGTTGTAGGATCATCCCCACGCGTGTGGGGACAAGAACCGCTACTGGGTGGACACACGCAACACGGCAAGGATCATCCCCACGCGTGTGGGGACAAGCTTTCAGATTTGCGATATCTTCCTTAAAACTCAGGATCATCCCCACGCGTGTGGGGACAAGATAAAATCATTACTCGGAGATATGCTTCCTTGAGGATCATCCCCACGCGTGTGGGGACAAGAGTATATCCGCAGAAGCTATAAAGGCGGTTGGGGGATCATCCCCACGCGTGTGGGGACAAGGGCTGAACCTATCGGTATATACATAGGCTTTCGGGGATCATCCCCACGCGTGTGGGGACAAGTTTAAAAAGTCTGATGAGCTAAAAAATGGTGAGGGATCATCCCCACGCGTGTGGGGACAAGCATATAAATAACTTGGCAGTCTGCCTATCTGTGGGATCATCCCCACGCGTGTGGGGACAAGCCACGTAAAATGCGCTGAAACGCACCTTTATCGGGATCATCCCCACGCGTGTGGGGACAAGTAAATTGCCAAAAGGCAGGAGGAAAACAAATGGGGATCATCCCCACGCGTGTGGGGACAAGCTTATCAGCCCCATCCCAACCCGTAAGGGTAAAGGATCATCCCCACGCGTGTGGGGACAAGCTCAGGCTTAAACGCCGTGTGCGGAAAGTCATAGGATCATCCCCACGCGTGTGGGGACAAGTGGTTTTATATATGCGGATACTGATAGTATCCAGGATCATCCCCACGCGTGTGGGGACAAGTTTCACAAAACTATCACAAAACTGTCATACAGAGGATCATCCCCACGCGTGTGGGGACAAGCCCGTACTATAACGCACTCGGCGTTGTAACTCGGGATCATCCCCACGCGTGTGGGGACAAGTTCGTCTTTTCGCTTTTTCTGTTGCTATTGCTAGGATCATCCCCACGCGTGTGGGGACAAGACCTTGCATATTTATGCGGAATGTAGCGGTTGAGGATCATCCCCACGCGTGTGGGGACAAGACTAAAGAAATCAAGGAAAATAGCGGTTTTGCAAAATCAACCGCTTAGATTTCCTTTAACTTTTCATAGATCCTTTGTGTAAGCAGACAATCGTTAAGCGCCCTATGAATCCTATCTTTATTATAATGCAAATCAAGATAATCCGCAATAGCTGATAATGAATATGAATTAATATCAAGTAGTTTTCTTGATATTTTAACTGTATCAATAATTTTTGACGGAACAAAATCAATTTTGTTTTCAGCACACGCAGATTTAATAAAATTCAGATCAAAACCGATATTATGCCCAACCAGAGGTTTTCCGTTGCATCGCATTGCAAACTCACTAAGTGCTTTGCTTTTGTCTGTTCCTTCACTTGCCAGTAATTCCTCCGTTATACCTGTAAGCCTGATAATCGCCTCCGGTATTTTTTTATCTGTTTTGACAAGCACAGAATATGTTTCCGCTACTGATCCGTTTTCAACCGTCACTGCACCGAGTTCTATTATTTCATCATCGGGATTAAGTCCCGTTGTTTCAATATCGATTACCGTATATGTATCCGATACACCGGATGATTTCTGTTTTTTCTCCGATAAACGATTTATGTGATTTGTCATAGCCTTAGGACGAATAACGTTTTCATCGTCACTTTTTGTCACACGTCTTTTTATAAGCTTTATGCCGTCATAATCTACCGGCTCCCATTGCGTATTGTGAATACGGAATTCCAGTTTCTGCTCGTTATTTGAGCTGTATGACATTGAAGCATGACCGTTTCCAATGTTTGAGCACACTCTATCCCATACGTTATCACGAACTCTTGCGTTCAGATTTCCGACATACACGCCTGTGTCTATTTCCTGCATCCACCTGGAAAGATCTCCGCGCAGTTTAGGCGGACAACAACTCAGTGTAATTACTACCATCATATCGTCACCTGTATTGTTTACCGTAATCGAGAGGTTCGTTTTTATCATTCCACAGATACATGGCTTTTTCGTCATCCGGATTTTCTTCAGGCATCAGCAGATATTTAATATCGTGTACCATTCGCTCAAGCATATGAGCTTTCACCATTTCGTCACGGACCCTATGCCGTACAAATTTTGATATATCATCATTTACCGATGCAGCCGCTTCAAAAGATATCGGTATCGTGACTTCAGCTTTATAAAGATCGGCTATATCGTATACGAACGAACATTCGTGACCAATATGTACAAACCCCAGTGCAGGCGAACACCCCATAGAACATATAACAGCGTGAGCAAGCCCGTAAAGGCAGGCGTGAGCCGCCGATAGAGCCTGATTGACCGGATCGGACGACTGGAAATCTTCGTGATTGTATACACGACCGTTCCATTCGACATTCCATTTTTCAGACTGCTGTCTGTACACTTTTCTTATACGACTGCCCTCACGGCCTCTCAGCTGTTGCAGAGTAAGCCCCGAAACATCCTCATCGGGAAAACGCATCATATACATCTTTCTGACAACATCAAGATGCTTGCGCTGGTTTGTGACCATTTCCGCTTGTTTTACAATAAGCCTCGAACTGTGCGTCAGCGGTCTGCCGCCGGCATAATATCTGACACCCTGCTCACCAACCCAGCATATGCTTATTCCGCTGTCGCCGATAAGTTCCATAGCCCTGTGTGAAACATCAGTTCCGGGACCTAACATAAGTACAGAGATTGTACCGGATGGTATATGCGTAACGCCGTTCTCATCAATAACGGTGATTGCACTGTCTTTTCTGTTTATTTTACAATGTTCCAGATACAGAAATGTAATTCTGTCGGCAATCTGCGGCAGTTCTACGATATCGGGTTTTATCATTCCTGGTATTTCAGCCATTTGTATTATTTCCCGGACGCATTACGGTCATAAGTCCCATACCGTATGCTTTTCCTCTGCCTATTCCGTTTATGAGCATATTTTTGAACAGTTCTTCATCCGTCACTTCAAGCAGTCCTTCAAACGTCACCGACAGAAGAGTTACTACTCTGTTGTCCTTTTTGAAAAATCTGCACCACTTGTTCTGAACCACATCAAATGAATCTTCACTAAGGCAGAACCCGTTCTTCTCTGCTCTGTCAATCAGCCACTGCTTTTGAAAGTCAACAATGGTGACTGCCCTTTTCTTACCCTGTCCCTGTTTTACATTATCCGTTTTCACCGGATTTGCGGTAAGGCGGAACTGCCATATATCACCCTTTTTTATTCTGCCAAGCAGACCGTCATATTCTCTTGTTTCTCCTGCTCTGCCGGTATCACCAAACTGCGATGCTATAACAGATAAGTCGGGCTTCTGATTGCTGAGAATCATCAGATAAAGCTCTCCTCCAAGGCTGTCGATGCGCCAGAGCTTTCTTGAACGGTCATCCGTAAGTGCCGCTTCTACAGCTCCGTGCAGAACACTGCGTGAATTGACCGCCTTCAATGTATTGCGGTTTGACAGATCCAGATAAACTCTTGATAAGTACATTGTTTCACCTCAATTCAGCCATAGGGTCGTGCTCTGCAGAAACCATATCCGCCGTGCTGTCCGGCTTATCGATTTCCACATAGCAGTCTTTTATTTTTCGCAGCCCGAAACGTCTGAATGTCGGATCAAACGAAACAGGAACATCCTTGATTATTGCAGGACCGTCTTCGCTTTCTGCGATAATTCTGAGCCTTGTGTCGGCGTTTTTTCTCTGCTGTTTGTCAAGCAACGGACTTTCCGATTTAAGCACATCAAGAAGATCTCCGTCACGCAATCCCCATACAAGCGGAGGTGTAGGCGGGCATGAGCGCCTGCCTAAAAATAGCGGAAACGCCGGATGCTTCAGAGCGTCTTCGATTTTTTCTATCAGCCCTGCATCTTCATGTTCGAGTCCTACAAGGAAAGTCGCATCGGAAAGGTAAAAACGGTGCGTGATATACTTTTTTGTCTTTTCACCGTTGGCAGTGTGATAATCCCTTATCTGCCGACCTTCGTTCTCTACTCTGATACCGATCTTAAGCTCATTCAGATCGTCAAGAGGTTCCGTCCTCTCTCTTCCCATAGCCGATGCCACAAGTCCGATTACACCGCTCTTGGTCGGATATCCGAGCGTGCGGCGTGTATCAAATTTCGACTCAACGCCCCATGACTGCAACGGAGCGGCAAGTCTGAGCAGCAGTACAGGCATTATACCACCTCATCTTTTATGTAGCTATACAGCTTTTCGAGCAGCTCGTCAAGATTTACCCTTTCGGCATCGGATATAGCGTCCGCACCTATCACAAAGCTCTTTACAGGCTTTCCGCTGAAGTTGTCATATACCTTGCCTGCATATTCCTGCAATTTCTTCACGGACTCTTCAACATAGCCGTTATTGCTGATAACCGGCTTTTCAAATGCACCTACAAGGTTTACGGGCTGATCTTTTCTGATCGTCACATAAACCATATCGGGATATGTTCTGTTTGCGTATGAGTTCTGCTTACCGGTAGGCATAGAGCAGATAAATGCTTCGGCAAATCCCTTTATAACTTCTGCTACAGAAACACCTATTGATTTCTTAAGCTGTGCAACATTCACAGTCGCATATCTGTAAAGCGTTGAAGAATTGAACTCTGTTGTTCCGAGATGTCCCGCACCCGCACTGTCCTCAGGCGAGCAATCGTCTACTGCCGTAAAGTAGTCATACTCATTCTGAACAGCATGAGTTGAAATGCTGTGAGCAACCTGCGATGCCGCATCTACATTCAGGTCAGCATCGTCTGCTACCATTCTTCCGAATAAAGCAATATCAACAGAAGGCGTTTCTTTAAGCGCCTGCTTATAGAGCTTGGCGTCTTTTTCGCCGTTTATAACAAGTTGTGCAAGATTATTAGCCTGCACAGCACTTATAAAGAACAGTGCTCCTGTTTTATTATCCTTCTTTTCGTTTATTTTCACACCTGCCGAGTTCATCGCCTTTATAGCTTCCTTAACGGCTGTTTCATCGTCAAAACTGCTGTCAAGCTTTTTGATTTCATTTGCAATAAGATCAACAGCGTGCATTGTTCTGTAGCCGAGTTCTTCACTTGTAAAAAGTTCATTGAACATAAGACGCATTGCGTGCTTCCACGACTGGCTTGACACTCTCGCTCTGTTTGCACCGCCGTAAAAAGCTGTTTTAGGTCTGCCGGTATCATCACGGTTTACGCATGAAGGCGGAACTGTCTGTACTACATGGAAATCAACATATAATCTTTCGTTACTCATTTTCTTTACTCTCCTTTTGAATTATCTTTTTCGGTCTTATACTTTTCGGAATAGAAATCTCTTCCCCACGACAGTTTTATATCTGCCGCCTGCTCAGGATAATTGAACCTGTAGAGTTCTTCGGCAAGCTTCGCATAATCAAGCGGTATACTCTTGCCTTTGAGCAGTTGAACTATGCTTTTGAGCTGGTAAGCAAGCTCTTCCTTTGTCGTTGATGTTACAACAAGGTTAAGTCTGTTTACAACACGTTCTTCATCATCATTGCTGTTTGCAATGTGATAAGCCGCTCTTCCCAGAGTATAGCCCTTTTCATACATAAACCTGTCGTTACCCTGCTGATGCAAAGCGTACAACGTCAGAGCCGTATAAACTGCCCATTCTGCATTTGACGCACACTTTGAACCTTTAAGCTCTTCATCGATTCTGTCGAATATCAGCCACCAAAGCGACGGGAGTTCTCCCGGCTTTTTACCGATACCGTGTCGAAGCTCAGCAAGATAGCCTTTGCCTCTTCCCGTGTCTGCAATGCTGTGCAGATACTCGATTTTTGATGCGGTATAACGATAAACCATATCACTCTTACTCATTTGTTATCACCTTCTTTTCTGAAAATTTTATTTATTGTAGCATTGAAAATGTTAAGAGCCTCTACCGTAGTCACAATGTTTTTATCCTTGCCATCCTTCTCATATCTACCGAAAATCGTATTTGCGCTCATCTGATGAACACAGTCATTTCCGAATACGATTGCGATTTTCCTTACAGTATCTTCAATTTTACCTGTGTATTCATCAATATCATAACTTGTATCAAGCTGTGACAGCCAATCTCTGAAAGGCTTGTCTATCATACTGTAGAACTGCGTCTTTGCATCTTCTCCGGATAGCTTGTCACCGCTTGCTCCTGCGGATTTCTGCAAATTGATACTGAGTTTATTTACCGCTTTAGCCGCACTTTCACATTTGCCTATCTCGTTTCCTATACGATAGCGCCACGCTTCTCCGACTTTCATCAGCAGATCTGAATGAAATGATAGTTCATCACTTATCATATCAAGAACCTTTAAAGACTTCTTATCGTTATAATCATAAACAATACCAGTGCAACTTATAGTCAATAAGCTTTTAGCATCTAAATAATTTTTATAAATAAGTTTTTCTGCCCAATTAACCACACCGGGGAATCGCTCATTATTGTTATCACTTTCACAACACTTTGCAATCATTCCAAATTCTTGCCATGACTTTGCAGAAGCATCATGTAAACATGGTTCAATAATTTCCTTTCCATTCTTTTTACTCGTTTTCCATAATGTCATAAGTTCATTAAATGTATCATTTTGATCAAAATAATCACCAGCAAAAATGTAGCAACCTATGACAGCAGAATCGTTTCTTATCAAATATATATTTCTTGACATTACTGTCAGCATTTCAGCCTGATTGTCAGGCACGGGTATTTGTCGTTTAAATTCATATAAACCTATATTTTCTTTTTCTCTTTCCCATGCAGGCTTTTCCATTATCTCAGATATATCATCAATATCAGCAACGTAATTCATCATTAATGTTTTGAATAAATTTTCGCCTTTTAAAGAAATCATCCCTAAATTGCATCCGATAGTTACATTCGAAGAATCGTTATTATTAGATTTATTCTTTTCAAAATCATATTTACTGGCTTTTATTGCTCTATCATCAAAAAGTACAGAATGAAGAATCCATCTAGCTGCTTCAGAATATGTCAATATACTATTATCACCACTTCTATTACAAAAGAGCAGTGGTTTGTTACCACTCTTTATCATCGTGCCAATGAGTTTAGTATTATCACGAAATTTTTCTTTTTCCCAATTATTTTCTTTAATTTGTTTCAAGACAGATAATGACTGATAAAACGGATACTCCTCATCAAACAGCCAGAAACGGTCATACCATTTTTCAAAATACTTCTCAAACGGCTTCATCGGAAATTTGCCGCTCCGATAAACCTCGATCCAGTTATCCGTAAGATAATTAATATCATCCTCGGGATCAACCTCATCACCGTTTTTGTCATACCTCGAGAATACTGTGTAAATCATCGCAAGCAGAAATCTCAGCACAGCCATATCCTGCGTTTTTGTTTCTCCTGCAAGCTCCGTGTAATCCTGTGCGTGTTCAAAGACCTGCCTTATGCTTATCTCTTTCACCTCGCACCCGTTGTCACGGACGCATATCCACGGTTCATCGATCAGATTGAACTCTCTGTCCATATCAGCTTTCTTCCTCCTTTATTTCTTCAAAACCTCTTTCGGTGCTGTATTTATACGTTCTGCCGAGCATACTTATCTTGTTATTTCCGTCAAGCAAAAGCAATATCTCACCTTTGAGCCACTTTGCATTCCTCCACGCCTGAGGCATAGAGTTTGCCAGTATCTCAATCGTTTTACCAAAATTATAAGACTTGCTGAAAAATGCCGGCAATCTCAGTCTTTGCTTTGCTATCAGCTTTGCCTGTGCATTATCGGGTACAGAAGTAATATCAAACACTGCGTCCCGTGAAAACAGCGAATACTCCGTATCGGATGTTTTCACAAGCACAAGTGCTTCTATGGTTTCCTGCCCGTCACGCACCGCCGCTTCACCGTCTGAATCATTGTTCAGCTCTCGCCTGTTGATCATATCGCTAAGCGTTGAATCACTGCGATTAATTTTTTGTGACGGTATGCAATATTTCTTGGCTCTTTGCTTTTTCTCTTTTTGTTCATCACTATATTTTCTATACTCTGCGGTCTGTTGTTCATCATTGTCGGGTTCGGAATAAACAGCGCCGACAAGCTCAGGAATACATCCCGGTATAACAAGTTTATCCGGCAGATATTTTTCAGTTTGCTTCAGTATCCAACCGGAGTAAACACTCTTGCTGAAATCTTCCGGGATCAACACGCACAGCTCCGGTTCGGATAATTTATCCGGACGTGTGCGGTTATGTCTGTGCAGTCTGCCTGAACGCTGTAACAACAGATCCATAGGGCAAAGTTCGGTTATCATATAGTCAAAGTCTATATCAAGCGACTGTTCAAGCACCTGTGTACCGACTACTATCAGCTTGTCCCTCTTCTCACAGGTCGACTTCTTACCGACAAGTTCTGTTAGCTCACGCTCAATTACCGCTCTGTCAGTCGATATAAGTCTGCTATGGAAACATATAACACGATAATCAGGCATATTCGCCGCTATTGTGTCGGCAAGTTCCTGGGAATAAGCAACGCTATTCACAATAACAGCCGCACAACCGCCGTCCGACAGTTTATCTTCAAGCAGGTTTACAATATCGTTGCTGTCATTTTCTTCTCTTCTGATTACTGTGATAGGCTTATCGGGGATATCAACAGGTATATCCTTCTGCTTTACCTCCGCACCGTCGCTCCAAGTCAGCACAGGATATGCCATACTGCTGTTGTCAAAACTGTTCTTACTGCCGGTATACCATTTTATCAGTTCCGCTCTCTTATCCGGCGGCAATGTTGCAGAAAGAATTATCACAGGCACATTATACGCCGCCATCCAGCGCAATGAATTTTCCAGATAAACGTACATATATCGGTCATAAGCATGGCACTCATCTATAATAACAGTCTTACCTGCAAGTCCCAGGTGCCTTAGCATAACGTGTTTCTGCTTTAACGATGCCATAAGAAACTGGTCAACTGTAGCAACAACAAATTCGGACAACAGCGCCTGTTTTCTTCCTTCAAACCAGGTATGAACCATTATATTGTCATTATCGTCATCGGAAATGTCGGATGCTC
>UMJI01029495.1_pt1 | contig 15612 bp, 13 predicted proteins | sample 1965991 | NCBI WGS metagenome assembly UMJI01 (sample SAMEA4836140, study PRJEB28245) | human gut metagenome | biome: gut microbiome; material: fecal sample | place: Denmark | collected 2008
TGCAGACGGTTTCCCCAGAACAAAAAATCCATTCGAAACATTCCCCCACACATTGACAAAAATCCGCAGAATTTGTATAATAGCAGAAGATTGTACTTTATGATAGAAAGGATTTGTGTTCCATGTATCCTGCTCGGATTTTTGCAGTTCTGCTCGCACTTTGTCTGACCATTTGTAGTTTGTCCCTGCCCGTATCTGCAACCGCAACCGCACTGCCCTATACGCAGTCATCAGACAGCCTTACCACAAATGGGCTTTATTTGCGGCTGAATTTGCGGAATGAATGGGGCAATTCCAACTGTACCGACTTGCAGCCGAGTTCGGCTTCTGATTATTTGAGCGTGACATTTACGATTTCCGGATTGGGCAAACTCTCAGAACCTTATGTGATTTCCCTGTTGGGTGCTGCGGAAGACCTTACATTTTTTGGAACAGAGGAAGATACAGCAACCCCCGGCGAGGTGCATATTACACGGGACGGAACATATCAGGTGAAAACCCTGCTTCCGCACGCAGTTGCGGAGGTTTTCTGTTTGATGCTGGAAACAAACATTCCACTTGCTGCTTATACCGATACTATGGTTGCAGCTGATACCGGAATTGCCATTACCGTGCAGCAAATCACAACGGAAGCAGATGCTCCCGTTGTGTAGTCGGAACGGGGCGATCCGGACGGAGATGGTACAGTTTCCGTGCAGGATGCTGTGATGGTGCTGACTTATTATGCAAAGAAATCGGTGGGATTAAAGCCGGAAACGGATGCCCAGTTTCAGTATATTCAAAGGGGCGATATTGATGAGGATGGCGTGATTTCCGTGCAAGATGCGGTTTTGATTTTGACGTACTATGCGAAGAAATCCGCTGGATATGCTCCAGATTGGGACAACCTCTGAAAAAGGATTTGAACAAATATCGGATAGCATAAAGTGCTTTTTAAGCAGCTTTCCATTTTTTTATCTATTTTTGAAAGAAAAATTACGAACAAGAGAACGTTTCCAATGTGGAAAAGTCAGATGTAAATAGAGAACAGTGAATTGTTGAAAAGTAAGCAACTGTCATGAATTTGTCACCACAAACACTTTCTATTTTTGGTAAAAATTCATAAAAATAGGAAAAAACAGGTGATTTTACTGTAAAATCGGAAAGATACAGCTCATATTTACCATAAAAAGGAAAATAAAATGGAAAGAAATACAAGTTTTTCTGGGAATCTTTTTCAACTTACGTTTGCGAAAGAATCTTGCTTTTGTTGAAAATGTCGGTTCTGTCCGCAAAACATTGACATTCCATAGAAAAGTGCGTATAATAAACAGAGAGAAAGTAAAAATTTTGATAGTACTTAAAAAATAGAAAAAGAGTGGAAATTATGGAAAAATTAAGAAAGAACACTTGTCGGAAAGCGATTTCTTTTTTTGTCACGGGATTGTTGACAATCGCTTGTCTGCCTGCAAATGTTTCCGTTTTTTCAGCAGCTTGGAACGGAACTGTGGATACCAGTTGGTATCAGGCAGACGAAACACAGCTTTCTATCTCAAATCCGGAAGAATTGGCTGGACTGGCAAAATTAGTGAACGATGGAACAACCAATTTTGAGGGCGTGACCATTACGCTGGAAGCAGATTTACAGATGAATCCGCTGACCAACTGGGAAAAATGGGAAACCGCCGAAGCACAGCCGTCTAACACTTGGGTTCCGATTGGGATTGTCAATCAATCCTTGTTTCACGGAACATTTGACGGCAATGGACATACAATTTCGGGCTTATATGCTCAAAAAAGCGGGGAAACAGGCTTGTTTGCCGGACTTTGTCGAACAGCAACGGTAAAAAATCTGACCATTGAAAAAAGTTATCTAAGTAGCTATGATACCTTTGCAGGTGGTATTTGCGGCTATAATTATAAGGGAACAATTGAAAATTGCGAAAATCGAGCTGTGATCTCTTCTTGGTATTACATGGCTGGCGGTATCTGCGGCGTGAACTTTAACGGAACAGTTTCCCGTTGCAGCAATGACGCATTTATTTCCGGACAGGAAGCAGCTGGCGGAATTGCTGGGCAGAGCATCTGTGCAACTGTATCAGAAAGTTGCAGTACAGGAAGAGTTTCTTCGCTGCAATTTGCTGGCGGTGTCGTTGGACAAGAAAGTGGCGGCATCGTGCAGAGCTGTTACAACACCGGAGCGATTAAAGGAAATACCATAGCTGGCGGCGTGGTTGGAGCATTTGAATGTGGTTCGATTGAAACTTGTTTCAATATCGGAACGGTTTCTGGAAATGAAAAAATAGGTGGTATTGTTGGGGACAGCAATGCTGACTGCACAATGTGTTATTATCAATCCGGTGTGACGGATACGCAGCCAATTGACCGAGAAATTTGCACGGCAATGAAGCAATCGGAGATGCAGAAAGCAACCTTTGCACAAAAACTCGGAGCAGCTTATTCCGGTATTACGGGTAGTTATCCGCTGTTGTCCTGGCAGCAACGACATGCTCAGACAACTGAAACAACAACGGATGCAACCACAGCAGGAACGACCAAAGCAACTACTACTACCACAAAAAAGGCCACGACAGGCACAACGAAGCCTTCCAACACCACAACTTCTGCGAGAACTACGCAGACCACAACAATTACCTCTCTGGAGCAGCCTGTTACTGGAACAACCTTAGAGGGGGATGGGAGAGTCGTTACACAGAAAAATATCAAGGAGATTCACCAGATTGGTGCAACGCTGCAACTGTATTATTTAGGAGAAAAGGGCGAAGTTCCGCAGTGGGTTTCGACGGATGACAGCGTTGCAACGATTGACCAAGATGGCTTATTGACAGCGGTTTCCGAAGGAAGTGTTATCGTTGGGGCGTTGGTCAACCAAAAATTTTATAAATTGACCATTACCATTTCTGTTCCAAAGACCACAGCAGAAACGACGATACCAATCGAAACAGAAACCACCGATTTGACAACAGCGACCACCGAACCGGTGACAACTACAATTGTAACCACGACAACCACCTTGCCTGACCCCTATGAAATGGGCGATGTAGATGGAGATTCTACGGTTAGTGTAGATGATGCCATACAGATTTTGACGTATTATGCAAGACGTGCTGCCGGATATACCACATTCTTCTCTGAGATTGCTCACATCAATGATTTGGCAACGAGTGCTGCTGATATCAACGGCGATGGTGTAATTTCTGTAGAAGATGCCGTTGCAATTTTGACGTATTATGCAAAAACTGCTTCTGGTATGCAGCCGAGCTGGGCGGATGTCATTGGCACTTCATCGAAACAGGCAAATACAGAGTCCGGAGAACCAGTAGAATCATTGCTGCCGGAAGAATTTGCACTGCTGCCGATGGAAGGCACAGAATAACAGGCTTATGATATAGTTTATCATAAATTGAGGGAAAAACAGTCCTTTTTGAGAGAAAGGGGCTGTTTTTTTATCGTTCGCCTTTTTTCTTTGCAGTGATTTGGAACAAAATTGCCGAGCAAATCGGAATTGCACACGAAGAAATTGCAACGACAATCCAGAGTGGCAGCGACAGCGGAACAGTCGTGAAAATCATCTGTAGAGCCGAGCTTTCCATTGCTGCAAACAAGATGCCAGCAGAAACCGCAACGGCAGCCAGCAGCTTCCAGTTGTTCCAGAGTGGCAGATGAAACAGGTATTTTGTTTCTGATTTGCACTCAAAAACGTGAATCAGCTGCGAGAGAATCAGCGATATATTTTTATCGTTCACCCTTTTTCTTTGCGGTGATTTGGAATAGAATTGCCGAGCAAATCGGAATCGCACACGAAGAAATCGCAACGACAATCCAGAGTGGCAGCGACAGCGGAACAGTCGTGAAAATCATCTGTAGAGCCGAACTTTCCACCGCTGCAAACAAGATACCAGCGGAAACCGCAACCGCAGCCAATAACTTCCAGTTGTTCCAGAGTGGCAGATGAAACAGGGATTTTGTTTCTGATTTGCACTCAAAAACGTGAATCAGCTGCGAGAGAATCAGCGTACACAAAGCAGTGGTACGGGCAGCCTCCAGCGTTCCGCCGAGTCGCAGTGCCATGGAGAACGCTCCCAGCGTGCAGACGCCAATTAACAGCCCTCGAAAGACAATTCGCTGTAACAGACCGCCGGAGAAGAACGGCTCTTCTGGTTTTCGAGGTGGCTGCCGCATGGCATCCGGTTCGGGCTGTTCCATGCCAAGGGCAATCGCTGGCAGCCCATCCGTGACCAGATTGACCAGCAGCAATTGCGTGGGCAGCAGAATCACAGGCATTCCCATAAGAATCCCCAGCAGCATTGTGATGACTTCTCCGATGTTGCAGGAGAGCAGATAGCGGACAAATTTTCGGATGTTGGCATAAATACAGCGTCCCTGCTCCACAGCATAAACCAAAGTCGATAAGTTGTCATCCAATAGAATTACATCTGCCGCCTGTTTTGCAACTTCTGTGCCGGATTTCCCCATAGCAACGCCGACATCTGCCTCTTTCAGGGCTGGGGCATCGTTTACACCATCCCCTGTCATTGCAACAATTGCACCCGTTTTCTGATAGGCACGTACCAACCGCAGCTTATGAGCAGGATTGACTCTTGCAAAGACTGCATATTCCTGAATACAAGCGGCAAGCTGTTCATCGCTCAAAGCATCCAGTTCCTGTCCTGTCATCGCCTTTTTTCCGTGCAGTAGCCCTGCTTGCTCTGCAATGGCAAGGGCGGTTTTTTTGTGGTCGCCAGTAATCATTACAGTTTGAATTTTCGCCTGTTCGCAAGTGCGAATCGCCTGCTTTGCCGATTCTCGAGGAGGGTCTAACATACCGCTCAACCCCAGAAAAATCCAATCGTCATCTGATTCCCGATAGGCAAACGCCAATACTCGCAGAGCACGTTCTGACAAAGTCTGCACGGCAGAGCGGATTTCTTCCCGAAACGATTCCGTCAGCGTGGTGACAGTCGTTCCATGCAGCAATTGCGTGCAGAGTGGCAATACACGGTCTGCTGCACCCTTGAGGTATTGCCGTTCTGTGCCGTTGTAGGAAACCGTGACTTCCATCTTTTTGGTTTCGCTGTCGAAAGGTTCCATATGGTGGAGGGGATAGCGTTGCTTGCAGCGTTCCCGAGAGAAACCAGCCTTTTCCGCTGCGATTATCAGGGCGGTTTCTGTCGGGTCGCCGATGGGATTTTGTCCGGGGGTATGTTCTGCCGTGGTGCAGAGCATACAGCATTCCAGTAAAGTTTGTAAAGCCGGATGCTGTTCGGGAGAAACTGCCGCTCCCTGTTGGCGAATGCACTGGTCAACAGAGAAATGTGCGGTACTAATCACCAAGTCTGTGACAGTCATGTCATTTTCCGTAATCGTTCCTGTTTTATCCGCACAGAGAATCCCAGCACAGCCCAGCGTTTCAACACTGTGCAGACGGTTGACGAGAGCCTGATGTTTCATCATGCGGCTGACTGCCAGTGCAAGGGCAATGGTAACAGTTGCCGGTAAGCCCTCCGGAATGGCAGCGATGGCAATGGTGATGCCTGTCATCAGCATATCAAAAATCGGTTCTCCTCGGAAAACTCCTGCTAAAAAGACGAGAATACACACGACAATGCAGAGCAATGCAACGACTTTCCCCAGTCCGGCAAGGCGTTTTTGCAGCGGTGTTTGAGAAACTGTGACATCGTGCAGCAAGTCGGAAATCTGTCCCATCTGCGTTTTCGTGCCCGTTGCGATGACGCAGGCAGTGGCAGAGCCTCGCAGGATGGCAGTTCCTGCATAGACAATATTTTTCTTGTGGAGGGCGTTGTCCGTGTCGGTTTCTGCTCCGGCAATTTTGGAAATGGCAGCCGATTCGCCCGTTAAAATTGATTCATTGGCAGCAATGCCGCTGGCAGTCACGAGGGCAGCATCTGCCGGAACACGGTCGCCGGCTTCCAGCCGGATGAGGTCACCCCGTGCCAGTTCCGCAGCGGAAATGGTCTGCCATGTTCCATCTCGGCAGACGGCAGCGGTGGGGGCAGTCATCTGCCGGAGTGTTTCGAGGGTGCGTTCTGTCCGAAATTCCTGAATGAACCCTAAAATTGCATTCAGCAGAACAATTAAAATGATGGTGATGGCATCCGTCCATTCGCCCAGCAAAACAGAAACCATGGTTGCTGCCAGCAAAATCATAACCATGACATCCCGAAATTGTCCGAGGAACATTCGGACGGGTTTGGATTTGGGGGCTTCTGCGAGTTCGTTTTTCCCGTCCTGTCGCAGACGGTTTTTTGCTTCCTGTTGGGTTAATCCCTGCATCATGGAACGCCTCCTGTCTGTTGAAATGACATTTTGTTATCAGCATATGCAGCAGCCGGCGGCGTTTATGTCAAAGAAAAAGGTTGACGAATACAGGAAATTCCGCTATAATAGAAAGTACACGTTCATTCATTCAAGGATTATCAAAAGGAGAGGAATTAAAAATCATGCGGAATACAACCAGTTATGAAAGTCCGTTTTGTACACGGTATGCCAGCGAAGAAATGCAGCACGTTTTTTCTGCTGACAAGAAATTTTCTACTTGGAGAAAGCTCTGGGTCGCTCTGGCTCGGGCAGAAATGGAACTCGGTCTGCCGATCACACCTTCTCAGGTAAAGGAACTGGAAGACAATGTTTATAACATTGATTATGATGTTGCAGAAGCACGGGAACGGGTCGTTCGTCACGATGTCATGTCCCACGTTTATGCATATGGACAGGTTTGTCCGCACGCAAAGGGCATCATTCACTTGGGAGCAACTTCCTGCTATGTTGGCGATAATACCGATATTATCATCATGCGGGACGCTCTGAAAATCATCCGCCGGAAGCTGATCAATGTTCTGGCAAATCTGTCGAAGTTTGCCATGCAGTACAAGGGCATGCCGGCACTGGCATACACCCACTTGCAGCCGGCACAGCTGACAACGGTCGGCAAGCGTGCAACACTGTGGATGAATGAATTGCTGATGGATCTGGAAGAACTGGATTTCCGGCTTGCCAACCTGAAAATGCTTGGCTCAAAGGGCACAACGGGCACACAGGCTTCTTTCATGGAACTGTTTGAAGGCGATTCCACAAAGGTAAAGAAGCTGGAACAGATGATTGCAGAAGAAATGGGCTTCACCGGTGTTGTTCCGGTTTCTGGTCAAACTTATTCCAGAAAGATTGACTCCCAGATTCTCGCAACTCTGAGCGGCATTGCACAGTCTTGCTCGAAGTTCTCCAACGATATGCGGTTGTTGCAGAGCTTTAAGGAAATGGAAGAACCGTTTGAAAAGACCCAGATTGGTTCGTCTGCAATGGCATACAAGCGGAATCCGATGCGGTGCGAACGAATCACCTCTCTGTCCCGTTATGTCATGATTGACAGCCTGAATCCGGCATTCACTGCAGGAACACAGTGGTTTGAACGGACATTGGACGACTCTGCAAACAAGCGGATTTCTGTTCCGGAAGCTTGTCTGGGTGTGGATGCAATCCTGAACATCATGCTGAATGTAACCGATGGTCTGGTGGTTTACCCGAAGATGATTCGGCAGCGGATTATGCGGGAACTGCCGTTTATGGCAACCGAAAACATCATGATGGATGCCGTTAAGAAGGGCGGCGACCGTCAGGCACTGCACGAAAAGATTCGGGAATACTCCATGATTGCTGGAAAGCACGTCAAGGAAGATGGTCTGGAAAATGACCTGTGCGATATGATTCTGGCTGACCCGATGTTCATGATTACCAAGGAAGAACTGGATGCGATTTTGCAGCCGGAAAACTTCACAGGTAGAAGTGAACAGCAGACCGAAGAATTTGTAGACAACTGCATTCGTCCGATTCTGGCAGCAAATGCATCCCTGATTGGCGAACATTACGAAATGAAGAACTAAGATTTTCTTTTTCAGGAAGTGAGAGAAAGACCGTTTTCCGCCGATATTTCCGGCTGGAAAGCGGTCTTTTTTGCTCTGTTGCAACTTATACAAAACTGCATATGAAAAAATCGAAAAAAATAGTTGACATTTCTAAAAAAATGTGGTAAAATAAAAATACCTTCTACAGAGCAGGATATTTTCGAGAACGCTTGTTTTTTCAGGGGCAATCATTCTGTAGAATATTGGTATGCTATCCTCTCTTCTATTCTATATCAATCCAGAAGCACCGTTATCCGATGGGTAACGGTGCTTCTGTTTGTTTTTGATGATTTTTGCACACTTTTGGAATCTCTGTCTATCTCATGCAGACAATTGTCCTTTTGTGGAGATGTACGAAAAACGATATGAAAAAATAATAACTTTTGACATTGTGGACAGCGACTTTTGAAAATGTACTTTTTTGACGAAAAATGCCTTATTTTCCACGGAAAATCGTGTAAAAAGTTAAGTCTGAAACCGTTGACTTTTTTCTCCGAAAGTTCTATAATGATTAAAAGTGGAGAATGAAAATGCGAAAGATTTTCGGTACTTTTGGAAACTTGCAAAAAGCAACAGTTTCCGGAAGATTGTCCCATATCCGTCATTTTGCCGCATTTTAATGCTTGCAATTTTACACAGCCGTGTGTATAATAGAAAGCAGAGCAGTAAACGACACTGTTCTAACATTCAACACTTTAAATGCTGCCGTTGATACCAAGACGGCAGATGCCTTTTGCAGAAACTGCAAAAGAGCTTGTGAGAGAGGATGGTGAGAAGATGGGAGAAGCATTGGCAGAAGAACTGCAAACCGAGGTCGCCTTTACGATTCCGCTGTTCGGTGGAATTCCTGTGCATGAATCCATTGTGGTCATGTGGGGCATTATGGCGTTCGTCATGATTGCGGTTCTGCTTTTGACACGCAATCTGAAAATTGTTCCCGGCCGTGGGCAGGCGATGCTCGAATCTGCGGTAACGTGGGTGAACAATTTCTTGGAAGGCAACATGGGCAAAGCCGGTAGACCGTATTTCGCATATCTGGGTACTGTGCTGCTGCTGCTCGGCATTTCCAACCTCATCGGGATGTTCGGCTTCGGTATTAAACCGCCGACCAAAGACATCAACGTCACGGTTGCATTTGCATTGCTCAGCATTATCCTGATTGAAGTGTCCACATTCCGGGCACAGGGCGGCTTGAAAGGCTTTTTGTCATCCTTCACCAAACCAATGGCAATTATGACCCCGATCAACATTATGGAATTGGGCATTCGTCCGCTTTCGCTGTGTATGCGACTGTTCGGTAATGTTTTGGGTGCATTTGTTGTCATGAAGCTGATCGAACAGGTCTGTGGGCTGATTGTCCCGATGGTATTCAGTATGTACTTTGACGTGTTCGACGGACTGATTCAAGCGTATGTATTTGTATTTTTAACTTCGCTGTTTATGGCGGAGGGCATGGAACAACACGAAAAATAAGGAGGAAATCATCATGATTGCAGCAGGAATTGCCGTTTTAACGGGTATTGGTGCCGGATTGGGCATCGGAATTGCAACATCCAAGGCAGTAGAAGCCATTGCAAGACAGCCAGAGGCTTCCGGTGACATCAACAAAGCGTTGTTGCTCGGTAGTGCGTTGGCAGAAGCAACTGCGATTTACGGTTTCGTTGTCGCATTGCTCTTGGTTATTATGAAGTAAACAGAAAATGGAAATCATTCCACATAGGAGGAAAAGAATCATGATTGCAGCAGGAATTGCCGTTTTAACGGGTATTGGTGCCGGATTGGGCATCGGAATTGCAACATCTAAGGCAGTAGAAGCCATTGCAAGACAGCCGGAAGCCTCCGGTGACATCAACAAAGCATTGCTGCTCGGCAGTGCGTTGGCAGAAGCAACCGCCATCTATGGTTTCGTTGTTGCACTGCTGCTGGTCATCATGAAGTGATCAGCAGGGAATCCTTTAAAGAAAGGAGCTGCGTTCTGCCAGAGAGCAGGACGAAACAGAAATTATGTTAGAGTTTGATATTTGGACGATTGCATTTTCAATCATCAATATTCTGGTACTGTTCTTGTTTCTGAAGAAGTTCCTGTTCGGACGCATTCAGAATATCATGGATCAGCGTGCCGCAGCGGTACAAGCCGATCTGGATCAGGCAAAAGCGTCCAAAGAGGAAGCACATCAGCTGCGGCAGCAGTATGAAGACACGCTCTCCGGTGCAAAGCAGGAGGCAAGTACGATTATTGCAAACGCCAGAACTGCCGCAAAAGAACAGGGAAATCAGATTACCGAACAGGCACAGCAGGAAGCAAGCCGCATGATTCAGAATGCACAGAAGGAAATCGATGCCGAACGGCAGAATACCTTGGCTGGTGCACAAAAGGAAATTGCAGACTTGGCACTCGCTGCTGCTGCAAAGTTGGTAGAAGGAAAAATGGACGATGCCGAAAACCGGAATCTTGTTGATGCGTTCTTGAAGGAGGAAGGTGTGAATTCATGAGCCGACCAGCTGAATGTTATGCACAGGCAATGTTAGAACTGCAATACCCGATGGATGTGGTGGAGCAGGCACAGGCAATCTGGGAATGTTGTCCGGCACTCAGCGAAGCTCTGACGAATCCCACCATTTCCATTCCGGAAAAGGAAGCGGTTGTTCGGAAGGTATTTCCGGAGGCAGTGCAGGATCTGCTCTGTGTGCTCTGTAAAAACGCAGAAACTGCCGATGTGCCGGAAATTTTTCAGGCATTTTATGAGAAGAAGCGACAGTCAGAAAGCTGTGTCCACGCTGTTGTGGAATATGTCACACCGCTTACAGAAGCCCAGCAGGAAGGCTTGAAACAGTTTGCCATGAAAGTGACAGGCAAACAGCAGGCAGTCCTTACGATGCAGAAAAATCCAGCATTGCGGGGCGGTTTTGTATTGCGGATCGGTGACTTGGTGTATGACCGCAGTTTGCGGAATACCTTAAAAACCCTGCAAAAGAAATTGGCAGGACAGTGACAGGAGGGAATGTGTACCCATGAATGCAAGTGAAATCATTTCCGTTTTAAAGAGTGAAATTGCGGATTTCGACCGAAAGACCGGCGTGCAGGAAGGCGGCACGGTCGTTCGGGTCGGCGATGGCATTGCAACCGTTTATGGGATGCAGCATGCCATGTACGGCGAACTGGTGGAATTTGAAACCGGTGTCCGTGGAATTATTCAGAACTTGGAAGAAAAGACCGTTGGTGTCGTTCTGCTGGGCTCTGATTATGGAATTGTAGAAGGTACACAGGTCATGCGTACCAAAAAGCGTGCCGGTGTCGGCGTTGGCTCTGGACTGATTGGCAGAGTCGTTGATGCACTGGGTGCTCCGATTGATGGCGGTGCACCGATTGAACCGGAAGACTATTATCCGATTGAACGGGAAGCAGCCGGTGTTGCAGACAGAAAGTCCGTTTCTGTTCCGCTGCAAACTGGTATTCTTTCCATCGACTCCATGTTCCCGATTGGACGTGGACAGAGAGAATTGATCATCGGTGACCGTCAGACGGGTAAAACTTCGATTGCTGTAGATACCATCATCAACCAGAAGGGACAGGATGTCATCTGTATTTATGTTGCCATCGGTCAGAAGTCCTCAACGGTTGCAAAAATTGTAAATACTCTGAAAACGCATGGTGCAATGGATTATTCCGTAGTTGTTTCCGCATCCGCCAGTGCTCCGGCTCCAGTGCAGTATATTGCACCGTATTCCGGTACGGCGATGGCAGAATTCTTCATGCATCAGGGCAAAGACGTTCTGATTATCTATGATGACCTTTCCAAGCATGCGGTGGCTTATCGTGCAATGTCCCTGCTGCTCCACCGTCCGCCGGGGCGTGAAGCTTATCCGGGTGACGTTTTCTATCTGCACTCCCGTTTGCTGGAGCGTTCCTGCCGACTGGACGATGCACACGGCGGCGGTTCAATCACCGCACTGCCAATCATCGAAACACAGGCAGGCGATATCTCCGCTTACATTCCGACGAATGTCATCTCCATCACAGATGGTCAGATCTTCTTGGAAAGCGAATTGTTCTTCGCTGGTATGCGTCCGGCAGTCAATGTCGGCTTGTCCGTTTCTCGTGTCGGCGGTGCTGCTCAGACCAAGGCAATGAAAAAGGTTGCCGGAAAGATGCGTATGGAACTGGCACAGTTCCGGGAAATGGAAGTCTTTACCCAGTTCAGTTCCGACCTCGACCCTGCAACCCAAGCAATGTTGGATCACGGCCATGCACTGATGGAACTGCTGAAGCAGCCGCTGTATCATCCGCAGCCATTGTGGCGGCAGGTTTGCGTGCTGGCAGTTGCCTCCGAACGGCTGTTTGATGATATTCCGCTGAAGAATCTGCGGGATTTTGTCAATGATTTGATGGCACATTTGGAACAGAGTCAGGCAGCATTGATTAAGAAGATTCAGGAAACCGGACAGCTGTCCGATGAAGATAAGGCAACCTTGATTGCAGAAGCAGAAGCCTATAAGAAGCAGGTGAAGTAAGATGTCAAATATGCGGGAAATTCGGGAACGGATTAAGAGTATCAATGATATTATGAAGATTACGAATGCCATGTACCTGATTTCCTCTTCCAAGCTGAAGAAGGCGAAGAAGGATTTGGCAGCCACAGAACCCTATTTTGATAAGCTGTTATATGCCATGCGAAGCATTCTGTCCCGTGCACCGGAAGATATTGATATGCGGTTTTTCGATACCAGAACGGAAATTCCGGCAGATAAGCGGAAAAAAGCATTCATTATTATTACGGCAGATAAGGGCATGTGCGGTTCTTATAACCACAATGTCATCAAGCGGGCAGAAGCAGAGATGGAACAGTGTGAATATGCTCGACTGTTTGTTATGGGACAGGTCGGCAGAATGTATTTTCAGCGGAAAGCAAGAGAAGGCGAACTGGACGTGGATGCGGAATTTATCCAGACCACTCAGAACCCGACCTTGTACCGTGCGATGAAAATCGCCGTGCTGATGATGGAATTGTTTGAGCAGAAGAAAGTAGACGATGTTTATATCGTCTATACAAAGATGCTGAATTCCATGACATTTGAGCCGAAAGTCCAGCAGCTGCTGCCGCTGAATGTCAACAACTTTGTCACCAGTGAAGAAGATGTTACCCGTCATCACGAGGCAACCTTCTATCCAACCGTGGAAGCGGTGATGGAACACTTGACCCCGAACTTTATGAAGGGTTTGATTTACGGTGCAATGGTAGAATCGTTCTGTAGCGAACAGCAGGCTCGTATGTCGGCAATGGACTCTGCAACCACCAGTGCAAAGGATATGCTGCAAACGCTTTCGTTGCAGTATAACCGTGCAAGACAGGCTGCAATCACACAGGAAATTACAGAAATCTCCAGCGGTGCAGAGGCTGCGAAATAAATCTGATCATGGGATAGAGAGGAGTCCGAAAATCCATGGAAACCGGAAAAATTGTACAAATTCTCGGGCCTGTCATTGACGTTGCATTTACCGGCAAACTGCCGATGATCAAAGACGCTCTGACAGTCCAGATGGAACATAAAAAGTGTGTCATGGAAGTGGCACAGCACATGGGCAACGGTGTTGTTCGCTGCATCAGCTTGTCCGCAACCGATGGTCTGGCAAAGGATATGGAAGTCACTGCAACTGGCAGCTGTATTCAAGTTCCAGTCGGCGAAGAAACACTGGGCAGAATGTTCAATGTTTTGGGTGAACCGATTGACAACGCCGGAGAAGTGCATACAAAGCAGAAGTGGGCAATCCACAGAGAAGCTCCGTCTTTCCGGAATCAAAGCCCGGTTGTTGAAATTCTGGAAACTGGTATCAAGGTTATCGACCTGCTTGCACCGTATGCAAAGGGCGGTAAGATTGGTCTGTTCGGCGGTGCTGGTGTTGGTAAAACCGTTTTGATTCAGGAACTGATCCGAAATGTTGCAACCGAACACGGCGGCTATTCTATTTTTACGGGTGTCGGCGAGCGTTCCAGAGAAGGGAACGACCTCTGGAACGAAATGAAAGAATCTGGCGTTATCAGCAAGACCGCTTTGGTATTCGGTCAGATGAACGAACCGCCGGGGTCTCGTATGCGGGTTGCACAGACGGGTCTGACGATGGCAGAATACTTCCGTGATGAAAAGCATCAGGATGTGCTGTTGTTTATTGATAACATCTTCCGTTATGTACAGGCTGGTTCGGAAGTTTCCGCCCTGCTGGGCAGAATGCCGTCCGCCGTTGGTTATCAGCCGACCTTGGCGAATGAAGTCGGCGAGTTGCAGGAACGAATCACCTCTACCAAGGACGGTTCTATCACCTCCGTACAGGCAGTTTATGTGCCGGCGGATGACTTGACCGACCCGGCTCCGGCAACCACGTTCGCCCACTTGGATGCAACGACCGTTTTGTCCAGAAAGATTGTAGAACAGGGTATTTATCCGGCAGTTGACCCGCTGGAATCCTCTTCAAGAATCCTGGAACCGGATGTTGTTGGCGAAGAACATTATCAGGTTGCCCGTCAGGTACAGGAATTGTTGCAGCGGTATAAGGAATTGCAGGACATCATTGCCATCCTTGGTATGGAAGAATTGGATGAAGAAGATAAGACTGCGGTTTATCGTGCAAGAAAGATTCAGAAATTCTTGTCACAGCCGTTCCATGTAGCGGAAGTCTTTACGGGCATTCCGGGTAAATATGTACCGTTAAAGGAAACCATCCGTGGCTTTAAGATGATTATCAGCGGCGAAATGGATGAATATCCAGAAAATGCATTCTTTAATGTGGGCACGATTGATGAAGTCATCGAAAAAGCAAAAACCCTGTAATCAAGCGTAAGTGAGGGATGCGGCATGGCAAAAACATTTAAATTGGAACTGCTGGCAGCAGACCGACCGTTTTTTGTCGGCGAGTGTGAACACTTGATTTATCCGGCACAGGATGGTTTGGTTGGTGTCCTGCCGGGACATGAATCTCTGGTTACGATTGTGAGTCCGGGAGAAATTCAATACAAGGTAGACGGTGAGTGGCGGTATGCCGCCATCAGCGAGGGCTTTGCAGAAATTCGGAGCGATTATGCATTGATTTTGGGCGATGCAATTGAATTGCCGGAAGAAATTGATGCAAAACGTGCCGCAGAAGCTGCAACTCGTGCGAAAGAACGGCTGCGGCAGCGGCAGAGCATTATGCAATACTACCAGTCGCAGGCAGCGTTAAACCGTGCCATGAACCGTTTGAAAATCTCCAGACGGCATAATCACGAAATTTAATTTCAGTTGGAAGTTTAGACAGGCGAACAGATTGTGGGTGCAATTTGTTCGCCTGTTTTTATATTTTTTCAAAATTTACTTGACAACAGAAAATATCTGTGTTATACTTTTATTGTAAAACGTAGAAAAATTTGTTGATTCCGGTATTTTTTATAAAAAAGTTAGATTTCTTATGAAAAGTACTTGACAATCAAAAGCAAATGTGATATACTAATATCAATCCCAAAAGGGATGACATCCTACGAAAAGATGACGATAAAAAAATAGTAGGGTGAAAGAGATAGAAAAACAAAAAAATAGAAAAATCCGAGAAGCGAAGGGACTGTTTGATACAGTCCCTTTTCTTGTGCCTGAAAAAATTCAAAAAAATACAGCCGCCAGATTGCAGTGAAATGCTCCCCTTTTGTTAGACAATGTGGTATAATAG
>UMJI01044851.1_pt1 | contig 15569 bp, 10 predicted proteins | sample 1965991 | NCBI WGS metagenome assembly UMJI01 (sample SAMEA4836140, study PRJEB28245) | human gut metagenome | biome: gut microbiome; material: fecal sample | place: Denmark | collected 2008
CAGAAGCTCCGGCAACAGCATCGACCACACAGCCGACTGCACCACAGCAGGCAGCTGCTCCGCAGAATGGAACGCCAGTTTCTCCGCAGCCTGCTGCAACTGTTCCGCCACAGACTGCTTGGCAGAATCCGCAACAGCAAGCACAGCCAACACCGAACGCTGGTCAGCCAACTGGACAGCAGCCACAGATGAGTTGGCAGGATTGGCAGAATTTCCAGAACTGGCAGAATGCACAGCAGCAGGGACAAAAGGCTGCCAACAACATCAATCTTTCCAACGGTGTACAGAAGTTGGAAGAGAGCGATAGCTTCATGTTCCGTTCGCTGGGCTTGACCTTGAAAACACTGATGAAAAAGCCGGTTCAGCTTTGGGGATTGTCCCTGTTGGGCGTGATTTTGCAGAGCCTGAGCAATGTATTGTGTGCAGTTCCGCCGATTCTCGGCATGGGCGTTTCCAGCACGCTTTCCGCTGGAATGGAAAATGTCTTTTTGGATGCATACCATCAGAAAGAAATCAACTCGAAGCAGATTTTCTCTGGATTCTCTTCTGGAAAGTCGTTCCTGCGAATCGCTGGTGGTATGCTTTGGAGAATGCTCTGGCTGTTTCTCTGGGCATTGTTCGCATTGATTCCGATTGTTGGATGGGTGATTGCACCGATTATGCTGGTGATTAAGGGGATTTCCTATTCGTTCACTCCATATTTGCTGCTGAGAAAGAAAGATATTTCCCCGTTGGATGCCCTGAAACGCTCGATGGAGATGACAAAGGGGTATCGAGGAAAAATCTTCCTGACTTACTTAATCTGTTACGCTGCATTGCTTGTCGTTGGATTGCTGTTGTTCTTGATTGGACATATTCCGGGAATTGGAATTGTACTTGCTGGAATCATCGGCGTAGTGATTGGAATCTTCTGCCCGTTGTTCTTTGGTGTTCTGCGAGCAGCAATGTTCACGGAAGTTGTACGTCTGGAAAAAATCACAGACATTGAACTGTAAGCATATTTCAATTGGTATGAAAAAACCGCTGTCCTTGAAGTCGATTTCAGGGCAGCGGTTTCTTGATAAAAGAAAGAGAGGAATAGAAACATGGAACGCTTGATTTTTGACACCCACAGCCATTATATGGACGATGCCTTTGCGGAAGACCGAGATGCAGTTTTGCAGGCACTGCCGGAGGGCGGTGTTGCCCTTGCGATGTTGGCGAGTGTGGATGCCGCCGATTCCGAACGGAATCTGAAACTTACAGAACAATATGATTATCTGTTGGGTTCTGTCGGGATTCATCCGGAGAATTTGCCGGAGCATCCAGCGGAGGAACTGGAACGCATTGCTGCATTGGCAGCCCACAAGAACTGTTATGCCATCGGAGAAATTGGGCTGGATTATCACTATGAAGGCTATGACAAGGAAGCACAGATTGCGATTTTTCAGGAACAAATTACCTTGGCGAAAGAGTTGGATTTGCCGGTTATCGTTCATATTCGAGATGCAACAGCAGATGCTCTGCAAATTCTGAAAGACCGGAAGCCGAAGGGGGTTGTGCACTGTTTCAGTGGCAGTGCAGAAACAGCGGAAGAAATTTTGAAACTGGGCATGTATCTGGGCTTTACTGGGATTCTAACTTTTAAGAATGCGAAGAAAGCATTGCGGGCGTTGTCCGTGATTCCGGTTGACCGGTTTGTATTGGAAACGGATTGCCCGTATATGGCACCTGTTCCGTATCGGGGAAAGCGGTGTGATAGCCGAATGATTATAGAAACAGCGAAAGCAGCCGCAGCAGTCAAGGAATTGCCAGTGGAAACGATTTTGCAGCAAACATTGGAGAACGGAAAACGACTGTATGAATTGAACCGATAAAAGATAGCAAATTTCGAGCCGCAGGCAAATAAAAAGTTTTTCGGTGCAGCAGTTTTTTAAAAATGCTGCCGAGGTGTGGGCGAGTAGCCCACATTTGCGAAGCAAATTATTTTTGGAGTCTGTTTTTCCTGCTGCAATTGCATTTTTGAAAGCTGTCCAATTCAAACAAAGTTGAATCATGAGAATCAAGGTTGCAAGTTCGAGTAAGGCAACGGGGCAATTGCAGCACGCTGGCAGGCAAAAGCAGGGGTGGAACCCCCTTTTGCCGGACGCTGAAGACTGTTTTCTCTAAGAGCAGTGTTTTTTGTTTCATGTGAAACAATGCCCTTGGGAACACCACCTGAATCCGGTTCGGCAAGGCTGGGGCACATCCCCAGCTTGCCTTGGGAACCGCAATTGCCCCTGAAACCTTGTATCCTCATTACAACCTCTTGATTTAAAAGGCAATTGCGATTCTTCCGATTGTTTCTTAGATTTTTGTTTTCGTTTATTGTACAGTTTCATTTGCTCCGCAAATGTGGGCTGCTCGCCCACACCTCGCCAACATTTTTGAAAAATTGTTGGATCAAAAAACTTTTATGCCGCCTGCGGCTCGTTGCTTACAGCCAATATCAAAAAACTGCGGACATGGATTTTGTCCGCAGTTTTTATTGTTCCTTATAAATTAAGCATTCGGCTTATCATCTTCTAATTCTGTTGCTGGATGGTCGTCGTAATCCATCTTTCGTACATGATACTGCACATCTTCCAAAATCTTTCGATTGGCTGCAATCGTATCCCCCAGCAATCCCATGATAATCGTCTGGAATCCAATCATCAGCAGCACTGCCGTTAAAATCAGGGACTGTACATGACCGCTGCCCTCGCTCATGCCGAGATAGACTAAGAACCGAATCCCCAATAGAACACCCAGTGCAAAAATCACTGTGCCCAGTGTGCCGAAGAATTTCAGCGGTTTATACATGACAAAAGAACGGGTAATGACAGAAGCAGAGCGTTTCATATACCGCCACATGCTGGAGAATAGACGGGATGGACGGGTTTCCGGATTCGTACGAATCGGAACAGAACCGATCGCCATTTTGCTTTGTCCTGCCTGAATGATGGTTTCCAGCGTGTAGGTGTATTCGTTGACCACGTTCATCCGCATGGCTGCTTCTCTGGAATAGGCACGGAATCCGCTCGGTGCATCCGGAACATCCGTCTGAGAGGCAACTCGTACCACCCAGCTTCCCAAATGCTGAAATTTCTTTTTCTTCCATGAGAAGTGTTCTGTTTCATCAATTGGACGTTCGCCAATGACCATATCGGCTTTCTTTTGTAGAATTGGCTGTACCAGCTTTTCAATGTCCGCTCCGCAATACTGGTTGTCCGCATCGGTGTTGACAATGATGTCAGCTCCCAGTCGCAGACAGGCATCCAATCCGGCTAAAAAGCCTCTTGCCAGTCCCTTGTTGCGGCGGAACGAAACAATATGATGAACGCCTAATTTGCGGGCAGCCTCTACGGTTGCATCTTTGCTGCCGTCATTGATGATGAGGTATTCAATCGTGTCAATGCCGTCAATATGTGTGGGCAGGTCGTGAATCGCCAGCCCGAGGGTTTCTGCTTCATTGTAGCAGGGAATCTGTATCATTAATTTCATTGCTTCCAATACTCCCTATTTCTTTTAATAAATGATCACTGCTTGTTTGTAGCATTGTTCGTAGCATTCTTTGAACCGGTTCATGTCATATTCCATTTCGCCGTTTAACGAGTCGTTGACAATGACAACATTGCGGTCTAAGTCGTAGCCCTTGAGCAGGTAGACGTGTTCGTTTTCCAGCCAATAGACATCCAAATCCTTTGGCGTGGATGTACTGCCGTCACTATTGGTTTCGGTGTAGTTGTAAATGGTGTATGCATAAACTTCCTGAATATCCACAAGGTCGATGCTTGCCCAGATGGCAACCGGATGATTGCTGGCAACTTCCCGGAGCAAGTCCTCAAACTTTGCCCCTGTGAGGTCTTTGACGATTCTGCCGCTGTTCTGTGCAGCAAGATATTTCCGGGCAGTGTCTACGATAACCGGAGCATAACAGCCATATCCGGCAGAGTCGTACGGCGAACCGATGAAAGCCTGCTGGAAAGTCGCCTCGCCTTCACTCTTGCAAGTTAAATAGCCTTCTGCCAGCTGAACCTTGTCCACTTGGAATCCAACTGCATCCAGCAGCATGGCAAGGGTTGTGATTTCGCAGCCAGTCGGCAGTTCCGGCAGCTGTAAAATTGGGTCAACTTCCATGGAATAGGTTGTGGGCAGGTCACCGGAAATCAAATACTCTGAAGTTGGCGGGTCAGTGGCTGTAGTTTGTGGAATGGTAGGGGTTGGTTCGGGAGCCGTTGTTTCCGGCAGAATGGATGCTGGTTCGGGAACCGTTGTGGTTTCCTCTGTGGTGGTTGTCGTTACCGCAGCGGTATTGTTTTTTTTGTCATTATGGGAGTGAACACAGGCAACGCAGCCTTTCCGGATGAGAAAGACGAACAATGCCAGTAATAACAAGGCGATGATTCGCCGGTTTCTGGCTTGTGTGCGGGTCACACGCTTTTTCGGTCGGGGGGCATGTGGTGTTGCAGACTCTGCCATAAGAGCAGTCCCACCTTTCTAATTTCTATTTTGTGGTTTCTCTTTATTATAGCACGAAAACAGGCTTCGGTCAATGCATGGAATTCGACAAAACGGGAAATGGAACGCAGATTTTTATAGCAAAACTGTAAAAAGCGTTGAATCTTTTTCCGATTTTGTGGAGCAGAAATGAAAAAACGGACAACATGCAGCTGCCCGTTTTCTTTTTTTGTGGATAAAACATTTATTTTTCTGCGGCTGCCGAGGCAAGCATGAGCTTGATCCGGTTTTCCTGATTGACCTTTGTTGCACCGGGGTCGTAATCGATGGCAACAATATTTGCCTCTGGGTAAGCCTGCTTGATGGTACGGGACATGCCCTTTGCCACAATGTGATTCGGCAGGCAGCCGAACGGCTGGGTACAGATGATGTTTTTAATGCCGTGTTCAACCAGCACTGCCATTTCAGCGGTAATCATCCAGCCTTCGCCCATACAGATGCCTTGATTGGTATATTTGTCAGCTGCTTTCCGCAGTTCTTCAAAGTCATGCATTGGCGTAAATACGCCATGCTCCTGCATACAACGGATGGTTTCCATCTGCTTGCTGTGTAAGAACTTGTAGCCAATGCCGAACAATGCGGTATGCAAGTTGCGGTATTGATAGAGCTTTGCATTATTTTCCGAGTTCGCTGCACAGTATAGAACAAACGACATCAGCGTTGGAACGACTGGTTCGCAGCCCTCTTGTAACAGAAAATCTTCGAGGTGGTTGTTGGCGAGCGGAGAATACTTGACATAAATTTCCCCGATGATGCCGACCCGAATTTTCGGCTTCTGGCTGCGGGGAATCGCTGCGAAGTCCTCCAGCATTGCCCGATACCATTTCTTTGTGTGGCGGTAGTCGTTTGTGCGGAACAGCTTGTCCAGTTTGTTTTGCCACTGTTCGAGTGTCTTTTGTGATTCGCCCTCGTTCAGTTCATAGGGGCGGCACTGGTTGTAGATGGTCATGAGCAAGTCGGCATACAGAACGCCGTAGACCAGCTTGATGCAGAGCGGCAGTGTCAGTTGAAAACCGCTTGCTTTTTCAAGTCCGGCAAAGTTCAGAGAGATGACCGGAACTTGCGGAAACTGCTGTGCCATGCATTTCCGGAGCAGGTGGATGTAGTTGGAAGCCCGGCAGCCGCCGCCTGTCTGGGTAATGAGCAGGGCAGTTTTGTCGGGGTCATATTTGCCGCTTTTCAGAGCCTCCATAAATTGCCCAACAACAAGCAATGCCGGGTAACAGGTATCGTTGTGGACGTTTTTCAATCCCTCTTCTACGACCGTACGGGAGGAGGATTCCAGTAGTTCCATGTGATAACCGAACTGCCCGAAGATGGAGATCAGCAGCCGAAAGTGAATCGGCAGCATATTCGGCACTAAGATGGTATGTGTTTTCCGCATTTCGGGGGTAAATTGCTGATATTGCATAAATCACAAACTCCTTGCAAACAGCCTGCAAACAGGGGAGTATCTGCCGGAACGAATTCCGGCAGCAGCCCATACTTGTTATACAGACACGGGTTCTTTTTCGTTCTTCGGTGCGACTTCGGATGGAGCAGCTGTCGGCTTCGGCGGAACATCTGCACCAATGGCAGCTTTTAAACTCCGCAGCCGAATTTTTGCAGCACCCAAGTTGCTAATCTCGTCAATCTTCAGCTGAGTGTAAAGTTTTCCGCTCTGTTCCAGAATCCGGCGGACTTCGTCCGTGGTGATGGCATCAATGCCGCATCCGAACGATACCAGCTGTACCAGTTGGAAATCCGGCTGTGTTGTGACATACTGGGCAGCCCGATACATTCTGGAGTGATACGTCCACTGGTTGAGTGCCTGCAATTCCGGTGTGTGTGCGAGTCCGGCAATGCTGTCCTCGGTAATGACTGCCATGCCAAGGCTGCTGATGAGCTTGTGGATGCCGTGATTGATTTCCGGGTCAATGTGGTATGGTCTGCCAGCGAGAACCAGAATCGTCTTTCCAGCCGCTCTTGCCTGCCGGACGATTTCCTGTGCAGTCTGGGCAATCTGGTTGCGGTACTGTTCGAGAGCCGCAAATCCATGTTCGAGAGCCGCTGCAATTTCTTTCTTGGTGGCATAGTCAGACAGACAGGCATATAAAACGGTAATCAGATGCTTCCGGCGGTTCAGGTCTAGGAACGGATGCAGGAAATTCTGTTCGTTTAGTTTTTCGTTGTTTGCCAGCAGCAATTCCGGATAATAGGCAACGACTGGGCAGTTATAATGGTTGTCAGAGTCGCCCTCATCCAGATTGTACGTCATGCACGGATAGAAAATGAAATCCACGTTCTGTTCCAGCAGGCTTTCAATGTGTCCGTGTGCCAGCTTTGCCGGATAACAGACCGTATCAGACGGAATGGTGCTCTGTCCCTTGTAGTAAGTCTTTCGGGTGCTCTCTTCGGAGAGTTTCACAGCAAAGCCCAAATCTGTGAAGAAGGTATACCACAATGGCAGCTGGTCGTAATAGTGCAGTGCCATCGGCAAGCCAACAGTTGCCTTTGGCTGTTCCGGCTGGCGGTCGGTGAGAGAGCGAAGCGTTTCATATTTCCAGTCAACCAGATTCGGAATCTGGTCTTTCTTAGAAACCCCTGCACCCCGTTCGCAGCGGTTGCCGGCAATAAAGCGTTTTCCGTTCGAGAACCGCAGAATTTGCAGATTGCAATGTGCCGTGCAGCCGTTGCAGGTGGTATTCTGTGTGCGATAGGTGAGGGTGTGTAAATCCATCAGGGAGAGCAGCGTGCTGCTGCCAGAGGTGTGTTCCTTGGCGTAAATCGCAGCCCCAAACGCTCCCATCAGTCCAGAGATTGCCGGACGGATGACATCCCGTCCCATTTCTCGTTCAAAGCAACGCAATACGGCATCATTCAGGAACGTCCCGCCCTGTACAACAATGTGTTTCCCGAGTTCTTCCGGTGACTTCGCACGGATAACTTTATAAATCGCATTTTTAACAATCGAACCGGACAGACCAGCGGAAATATCGGCAACCGTTGCACCGTCTTTCTGTGCCTGTTTGACACTGCTGTTCATAAAGACGGTACAGCGAGAACCAAGGTCAACCGGACGTTCTGCAAACAAGCCTAACTTTGCAAATTCTGCAACATCATAGCCCAGAGCATTGGCGAATGCCTGAATAAAAGAACCGCAGCCGGAGGAGCAGGCTTCATTCAGCATAATGCTGTCAATTGCTCCGTTTTTAATCTGGAAGCACTTGATATCCTGTCCGCCGATGTCAATGATAAAATCCACATCTGGACAGAAAAACTCTGCTGCTCGGAAATGGGCAACGGTTTCGACTATGCCGAAATCAATGCCGAGTCCTGCTTTCAGCATTTCTTCGCCGTAGCCAGTGACCGCACTGCCGCAGATTTTCAGGTTCGGATTCTTTTTCTGATAGAGGGTTTCGAGGGCACGCTTCACGCATTCGAGCGGCTGCCCTTTGTTGGTTTCATAGAACGAATAGAGCAGGGAATTGTCTTCACCAATCAACGCCACTTTTGTGGTGGTCGAACCAGCATCAACGCCTAGGTAAGCATTGCCCTGATAGGTGTGCAGGTCGCCGTGAACAACGTCGTTTTGTGCATGACGTTCCCGAAAGCGGTCGTATTCCTCCTGATAGCCGAATAGCGGCTTGTCAGCGATCACCGTATGATTGGTTTCAGCGGATTCGATTTGTTTCAGCAGGGCTTCGCCTGTGACGGGTTTATCCGCACTGTTCTCCGCAGCAAGGGCACAGCCATAGGCAACAAATGTTCTGCCATCTACGGGAAAAATTGCGTGTTCTGCATCTAGGTGCAGCGTCTGCATGAAGGCATTCCGCAGTCCTTGCAGGAAAGAGAGTGGACCGCCCAAGAAAAGCACATGCCCTTGAATTTTCCGTCCCTGTGCCAGACCGGAAACGGTCTGGTCTACCACTGCCTGATAAATGCTGGCAGCGACATTTTCCCGTTTTGCCCCCTGATTCAGCAGTGGCTGAATGTCGGACTTTGCGAAAACGCCGCAGCGTGCAGCGATGGGGTAGGTGCGGTCTGCCTGCAATGCCATCTGGTCGAGTTCATCCACAGTGACATCCAGCAAGGTTGCCATCTGGTCGATAAAAGCACCCGTACCGCCAGCACAAGAACCGTTCATACGTTGTTCCACGCCGCCGGTGAGGAAGATAATTTTTGCATCTTCTCCGCCCAGTTCGATGACGGCATCTGCTTCGGGATAGCGTTCTTTTACGGCGAGAAAAGCAGCATGCACTTCCTGTACAAAGGGGATTTTTGCAGCAGTTGCAAGTCCCAGACCGGCAGAACCAGTCATATGCACCGAGAACAGCGTTGCCGGATGTTCCTTGATAATGGCTTGCAGTTGTTCAGAAACGGCTTCCTTGACTTTGGAAAAGTGCCGCTGATAGGTACTGTGCAGGACATGATGGTCTGCATCCAAAATGACGGTTTTGACGGTGGTAGAACCAACGTCAATTCCGAGTGTATACGCAGCCTTCTGCTGCAATTTGATTTCACTCACAAAAAATCTCCTTTCAAAGGGCTTGGGAAAGCCGCTGAAACCCCGTGCTGCTTTCGATGATGCAAAATAATTATTCGATATCCCCGTTTACAACCACTCTCGGTACACGCTTTGAAATGCCGCAAACGATTTCATACCCAATTGTACCATAGAAGGCAGCCAGTTCATCCGGTGTAATCGTGACATTGCCCTCTGTTCCGAACATGGTGACTTCATCACCCGGCTTGACAGGGTCTTTTACCTCGGAAATATCCAACATCAGTTGATCCATGCAGACTCTGCCGACAATCGGGCAGGTAACGCCGTGCACAATGGCATATGCTTTATTGGAGAGCAGGCGAGAATAGCCGTCTGCATAGCCAATGGTAACGGTTGCGATCCGGCATGGATGCGAAACGGTGTAGGTTCTGCCATAGCTGATGCAGTCGCCTGCTTCCGCTTCCTTGATGTGGGAGATGACAGACTTCAGCGTCATGACCGGTTTCAGCGGCAGCGGAACGGGAACGGGATAGTTTGGCAGCAGACCATACAGAATAATGCCGACTCTTGCCAGCGTGCAGCGTGGATTTGGGCGGTAAACAGTTGCAGCACTGTTCATGAAGTGCAGATGCTGTAACTGGTGTCCGTTTTCAGCGAGCAGGTCATAAACGGCAAGAATGCGGCGTTCCTGTTCGTCTGTGTAAGCGGTGTTTTCTGCATCGTTCGGACAGTCTGCAACTGCAAAGTGTGTATACAATCCTTCAATTTTCAGCTGCGGCAGTGCAAACAGCGGCAGCAGTTCTTCGACACAAGCTTGTGGGTCAGCACTGCGGAAACCAATACGTCCCATGCCCGTATCGAGCTTGATGTGACACCGAACCGGTTCACCGTTTGCATGTGCTGCCAGTTCCTGTGCGTATTCGGTGGACATGACCCCTTGAATGATGTGGTGTTTGGTGAGTTCCGGAGCGAGTTCCGGCGGCGTATAACCTAGGATAAAGATTTCACTGTCTGGGCAGTACTGCCGAACAGAGAGGGCTTCTTCGAGATTGGAAACGGCAAACCAGCGAATGCCCATCTTGTGCAGGGCAGTGCAGATGACTGCATCTCCATGCCCGTAGGCATCCGCCTTGACGACTGCCATAAAATCGGTGTGTTCCGGCAGGATTTCCTGAATACAGCGGACATTGTTTTCCAGAGCGGACAGGTCGATTTCTGCCCAAGCACGATGTAAAATAGATGGTTGATGCATGATTGATTCCTTCTTTCCGCACGAATGGGGTGCGATTTCTAAAAAAATCTCTTGTTCTTTTTTCCAAAAACCAGTATAATAGAAAATAGGAACGAGGGTGTTTCTATGATTGTACCATAGAATCTGTTGTCTGTCGATACACAGAAATTACCATGAAATTAGGAGGGTCTGTTTTTGGAGCCAGTTGCATTTGTTTTGAATGCGGAGTATCCGCAGCGTACAACTTTTTTACAATTTCCCGGAAAGACGGCTTGTTTCAGCGGACATCGGGAAGATGCCCTGCCGCTGGGAGAAACTGTGGTCGGCTATGCCGCAACAGACCTCTTAAAGACACTGTTGGCTGGGTGTATCGAGCAGGCGGTACAGGATGGATACCGTTATTTTTTGGACGGCTTAGCCGAGGGCGTTGACCTCTGGGCTGCCGATGATTTGATTTACCGCAAGCAGCATGGCACAGAAGTGCTGCATCTGATTGCAGTCGAACCGTGCCTGCACTATCTGGAATCCCGCCGCAGCGGTCGGGAGGCAATGTTGCACTATGTGGAACATTGCGAAGCAGTGATCACCATACCGTATCAGGGGAAGTTCAGTTTCCTGCGGCGGAATGATTATATGTTGGAACACAGCTGGCGGCTGATTTGCGTGATTCACAAGACTTCCGGCGGAACAGCGTATACTTTAAAGCGTGCGATTCGGGAGCGAAAAGAAATTGCCTGCATTTCGATGGAAAATCGGGACTTGCTGTTTCAGTTCGCCATGCACTTTCTCGAAACGGGGGAGAAAGTACCCCAGACGGCAGCGGAACGGTTTGCCTATTATCACGGTCATCCGGAGCGGCTGCGGCTGTGTCAGTCCCTCTTAAAAAGGTATGCGAAGTGGTGAGCCAAATAGAAGGGAACGCTGCTATTCATCATACCACAAAAAGCGGAAAAATGCAAACAAAAGCAAGCTGTTTGCCGCATAAAAAATCTGTTCAGATAACAAAAAACCGCATGTCGTCCAGACAACATGCGGTTCGCTTTTTTTAGAAAACGTGCGTCTTAGTCAGCAGCGTTGAGCTTCTTAGCCAGCTGGGACTTCTTTCTTGCAGCTGCGTTCTTATGCAGCAGACCCTTTGCACAAGCCTGGTCAACCTTCTTGATGGCAACACGGATTGCAGCTTCCTTATCAGCAGCATTTTCTGTGCAAGCCAGATCAGCCTTCTTGATCATGGTCTTGAGGTTGGACTTTCTTGCCTTGTTGGCAGCAGCCTTTGTAGCGTTTACACGAACTCTCTTCTTAGCGGATTTAATATTTGGCATAACTTGTTACCTCCTGCTGTAACTTCAAAATTTTCTGCATATGCGAGTTGGTTTGTCAGCGAAAAGCGGAAGTGACACGGTACCGCTTTCTTGCAAATGGAACGACCATATGCGGATGCCATCGGGTTCTATGACATCATGACTAACCTTTATTATAACACAGCTTGTGGAAAATTGCAATTGCAGATTTTGAAAAAAATAGACGAAATTACGGCGTGGAAAGATAGCAGTTTGCACAAATTTATTGCAGTTGTCTGCGGGTGATTCCCTGAACGCCGGCACGCAGCAGCTTCATGGAAAGATCCGCCATATGCTGGGCAGATTGCTGACAGCCGTCCTGTAACCACAGGTCAATCATGCCGACACAGCCGGAAAGAAAGAAACTGGTGACATAGTTCAAGTCCTGTGCATCCAAGTCTTTTTCGTCAGAGAGCAGCCGGAGCGTTTTCACGCCGTCCTCCGCAATCAGCTTTTCAAGTTTCCGAACAAAGGCAATATCGCCATTCGGACTCATCAATGCACGGCAGAGCGGCTGATTTTCGGAGAGAATGGCGAAGAATTGTTCCAGCTTGTCCGAAAATTCCTGTAAGGTGAGGTTGGCATGATTCTTGTCGATGATGGCAAGGAACTGATCCATCAGATTATTTTCGGTCTGTTCGAGCAGGTCATAAATATCGGTGTAATGCAGATAAAAGGTGGAGCGGTTGATGTCAACCAAATCCGCCAATTCCCGTACGGAAATATCTTTCACAGGTTTTTGCTGCATGAGCTGAATGAATCCGGCGAGAATCATTGCACGGGTACGACGCACCCGGCGTTCCTGTCGGGACGGGGTGGCAGAAGCAGTTTGTTGCATAAGAGAGCCTTCTTTCTGCTGCAAACGCAGCACGTTTTTTAAAAGTGTCTAGTAATAGGATAGCAGTTGCAAAATGAAATGTCAATGGACAATTTGATTAAAATGAGTCTATATATAAACAACAGGCGGCAAAAAACTTACCGCCTGCGATTCATGAATCAAATTTGGATGTCGTTACTGGGAAACTGCCTGCTTGTGGCTGGCAATGGATTTTGTTTCTGGTTCTTCATTGAAGTCTGCCTGTGTTTTTTCCCGCTTCCATTTCATCTTGTAAGCCGGAATCATCAGCAGAGTGAAGATTGCTGCCAATGCAATCATCACAACATAAGTGGTAGCATTGCTTCTGCCGGTTGCAATCGAGCTCCGGAAGCCCTGAACCGTATAGGTGAACGGCATGAACGGCTTAATCACACGGAAGAACTTTGCGGACAATTCAGACGGATACGTTCCGGCACAGCCGCTCAACTGGAGTACCATGAAGACCAGTAAGATGAAGCTGCCGATTTTTCCGCAGTACATATTCAGGCAGAAGATAATTGCCATATATGCCATGGAGGAGAATCCAGCAACCAGAATGGTTTGCAGCATATCCTGCGGTGCAAAGCCGTTGAAAAGGTGGAGCAGCAGAACCATACCGATTGCCTGAACCCAAGCGACCATCAGCAGAACCGGTAATTTCTTTGCCCAGGAATGCATGGCATTCTTGCCGGTCAACGGAACTTCGTATGGGCTGAACATGATGCAGTAAGCGAGGCAGGCAACCCAAAGACCCACTGCCATCATGTACGCTGCCATTGCGTGACCGTTGTTTTCAACATGGCTTGCATAAGTTTCTTCGGCATCGACCGGAGAAGCGAACATATCATAGGTATCATCGGTACTGTTGATGTCATTGATTTCCGTTGCACCATCCTGCAACGCTGTCCACAGCGTACCAGAACCATCAGTCAAAGTAACCAGACCATCTTTCAGTGTTGCAGAACCATCTGCAAGCTGAACCGCACCATCCTGCAAAGCGGCTGCACCGTCTTGTAATTGTTTTGCACCGGATAACAAGGTGTCATTCTGTGCAGTTAATTGACCTGTACCATCGGAGAGTGTCTTGCTGCCGCTTTGCAGCTGATTGATTGCAACGGTCAAGGTCGGCATTTTTTCAACTAAGGTAGAAATTCCATCGTCCAGTGCAATTGCACCATTCTGGAGACTGCTGCTGTTGCTGTGGAGTGTTCCCAGTCCATCGGTGAGAGCACTTGCACCCGCTGCGGCAGTTTGTAAACCGCTCGACAAGGTTGCAGAGCCATCGCTCAGGCTTGCTGCACCGTCTGTCAGTGCAGATGCACCTAGTAACAACTGGTCATCTACGGCACTCTGTACGGTCTGTAATCCGCCGGACAGAGAAGCAAGGGCTTCATTGGCTGCCGGAAGGGCTTGGTCTGCACCGGCTGCCAACTGGTTCACTGCATCCGGAAGCTGTGCAGACGGTTCCAGAGCGGTTGCCAATGCGGTAACATCGCTTTGCAGCTGTGTTGCAGCCGTGGAAAGGCTGCTCATTGGTTCTGCGAAACAGCCAAGCAATTCCTGCTGGCTGTCAGCGTCCAGACTCTGGAATGCATCTGTGCTCATTAAAGCTTGCTGTGCAGATTGTAAGGATGCCAAGCCGCTGCCAAGCGTTTGTAAGTCGCCAGCAACTGCCTGCATCGCTTCTGTAGTTGCCGTTCCGCTGTTGGAAACGGAACTCTTTAAGGTATCAATGCCAGTTTGTAACTGTTCCAAACCAGCCGATAAAGTTTTGATTTGTGCAGCAGTTTCTTCGTTGCAGCTCTGAGAAAGCGAACTGGAAAGCTGTGATAAACCAGCTTCGAGTTGCCTGCTGCCTTCATAAAGCTGTGCAGCACCGTCCTGCAAGTTCTGAGAACCAGCGGAAAGCTGCTGGCTGCCACTGGAAAGACTCTGTGCACCGGTGTAAGCACTGGCAACGCCTTCGGTATAGGCATCTACGCCGCTTTGTAACTGGCTTGCACCGCTTTGCAGCTGGCTTGCACCATCCGTCAGCGGAGAAACGCCATCTTGTAACTGGTTCATGCCATCTTCCAACTGCTTTGCACCGTCATCTACTTGTGCAACGCCATCTGTGTAGGCAGTTAAACCATCGGTCAATGTACCGCAGCCTTCTTCAAGGGTCAAGGTGCTGTCTGCTAAGACTTTCAGGTTATCGCTCAGCGTAACGCTGCCGTCTTTTAATTCTTTTGCACCATCATCCAGTTCCTTTGCACCATCTGCTGCATCCTGCATACCATCACCGGCAGTGCCGATTTGGTCAAACAAGGTTTCCGTATAGGCTTCTGTAATGGTACTGGAAACTTCGGTTTTGAGTTTCTGCATTGCTGTTTCGCTCATTTTCGAGGCGATGTAGTTTGTACCCGGATTGGTTTCATAGTAAAGCTGCACTTTTTTTGGTGTATCATCCAGAACAGTCGATGCATTTGCGGATGTATCTTCCGGAATGGTGATCGCCATATAATAAGTGCCATCTTCTAGCCCATCCTGTGCGGTTTTGGCATCCACAAAGGAGAAGTCCAAACTGTCGTTATCCTTGAGGTTGTCAATGAGGTCATCCCCAATGGATAAGGTTTGATCGTGGAACGTTACGGACTGGTCTTGATTGACGACCGCAACGGGCAAATCGCTGACGTTGCCATAAGGGTCCCACATTGAACCAAGAAACAGTGTGGTGTAGATGGTTGGAATCAACACAATGCAAACGGTTGCAATTGCATTGAAGTGCCGTTTCAAGAAAGACGGCTGTTTTTCTTCTTTTTCTGCATGTTTCATTCGGTTTCCACCCTTTCTGTGAAAAAAGGACAACTGTCTAATGATAGATGTTCGTTGTCTTACTGTCATTATTATAGACAATTGTTGATTAAAAGTCAATAGTCGATTATTTTTGAAATGTTGAATACACAACGGATAGAATAAAAACAGTTGATACATACAACAGAAAACAGAAAAATGATGAAGTTTTGACTGTAAAAAGTGTGAAAGAGTTTTGCAACGAACCATTTTATTTTTGGGATATTTTGCAAAAAAAGCAGCGACTTCTTGAGAAGAAGCAGCTGCTTTTTTGGATGATTGGCTGTAAGCAACGAGCCGCAGGCG
>UMJI01074538.1_pt1 | contig 15561 bp, 14 predicted proteins | sample 1965991 | NCBI WGS metagenome assembly UMJI01 (sample SAMEA4836140, study PRJEB28245) | human gut metagenome | biome: gut microbiome; material: fecal sample | place: Denmark | collected 2008
GCTGTGGACAAAATGGTTTTACATTTTGTCACAGCCCCTTTTTCTATGCCAATCCGCAGCGTCCTGTGCAGTCTGCTGAGATGTATACCGTGAAAAAAGGAGTCATTCTTGTGCGGGGAAATCGCGTTGCTCATACGAAATTTTTGACAAAATGGAATAAAAGACTTTTTTCTGGGGCGGGATAGTGTTATAATAGAAAAAACTTCGACTATTTATTATACGATAAAGGACAGGTGTAAAAGAATGGCTAGAACGGCAAATTACGAAGCGAAAATAGAAACCATCGAGGCGAAGATCCAGAAGAAAAAAGACGAGATCAAAAAGCTCAAAGCTGAGCTCGAGGAGGTCAGAGCAAAGAAGGCTCAGGCCGATTACAAGGAACTCCTCGATTACATGAGTGAACACGACATCTCTGCCGACAAAGTGCTGGAAGTCATCAAAAACTGAATGCATGATAAAGGGAACAAGCTCTGTTGTAAAGAGCTTGTTTTTTTGCGCGCTCCGCGCGTGTTTTTCTGAGTCATAACTGGTGATGTGATATTTCTGGTGGTATAATAATCGTAATAAATCACAAGAGAGGTGCAGGCATGGAATACTGGGATATTTATGACAGGGGGAAGCATGTGACGGGGCGCAGGATGATCCGCAATGACTGGCACATGAAGCCGGGGGACTATCATCTGACGGTTCTGGCGCTGATCCGCGATCGGGCAGGGCGCATCCTCATCACGCAGCGCAAGGCAGATAAGGAATGGGCTTCGCTGAAATGGGAGATTCCCGGCGGCGGCGTTCGGGCCGGGGAGCGTTCGGAAGAGGCGGTGCTCCGGGAGGTGGCCGAGGAAACAGGGCTTCACTTCACGATGGAGCAGGGCCGCTGCATCCACACGTACCGCAACAACAGCCCGGCCGAGCAGAACAATTATTTCGTGGACATCTATGAATTCTGGGGCGATTTTACGCAGGCGGATGTCCGGATCCAGGACGATGAAGTCGAGGCGTTTCGCCTGGCCAGCCCGCAGGAGATTGGTGCGCTGGGTGAGCGCGGGGACTTCCTGCACTACCACCGGCTCGAGAGCTTGCTGGTTCGTCCGGGATTCTCGGAAGAAGAGGCATGACGCTCTGTGTGCCCGCTCCTGCCAGTGGGACTGCTGACTCATGGAGCGGGCGAGCGATTGAGCCCAGGCCAACCCGATTTCGGCACGTCTTTGATTTTAGTCAAGGAAATTTTCAGCAACACCTTGTATGATGACCTTGAGGATACAGATTCCTTGCGGGGTCTTTTTTGTGAGGAGATATCATGATTCAGGGATGCATTCATTCCATCGAAACGTTTGGCTCCGTGGATGGACCAGGGACGCGCTTCATCATCTTCCTGCAGGGCTGTGCGATGCGCTGCCTGTACTGCCATAACGTGGATACGTGGAACGGGCAGCGGGGCGGTGAACTGCGGACAGCAGATGAGCTGCTGGACCAGGCGGAGCGCTATCGGCCTTATTGGGGAGACGAGGGGGGCATCACAGTGAGCGGCGGCGAGCCCCTGCTGCAGATGGATTTCCTGCTGGATCTCTTCCGGAAGGCAAAGGCGCGCGGCATGCACACCTGCATCGATACGGCCGGGCAGCCCTTTACGCGCCGGGAGCCTTTTTTCGGCAAGTTCCAGGCGCTCATGGAGGTGACCGACCTCCTGCTCGTGGATATCAAGCACATCGACGCAGACGCGCACCTGAAACTCACAGGCTGTCCCAACGACAATATCCGGGATATGTTTTGCTATCTGTCCGCCATCCACAAGCCTATCTGGGTCCGGCAGGTGCTGGTGCCGGGCTGGACGGATGCGCCCGATTCGCTCCAGCGCACGCGGTCGTTCCTCGATACGCTGACGAATGTGGAGCGCGTCGAGGTGCTGCCGTATCACAACATGGGCCTCTATAAATGGGACGAGCTCGGCATTCCCAATCAGCTCCGCGATGTGCAGCCGCCTTCGGAGGAAGACATGCAGCAGGCGCGGGATATCTTAGGGGCCGTCTGAAGAAGAGAATTCCTAGAGAAAATGTGATGCCTGGCATGAGTCTTTGATTGAAATCAAGGACGGGCCGCGCCCAAAACGGTATGATATGAATCAACGAGAAACAAAAATGTGCATGGACACATAAACGCATCGATGTCTAGAAGGATGTCTAGAAGAAGGAGGAAATGCGATGAACGGCATGAATCGAGATGCTGCCTGGAGAAGCTTCAAGGGTGTAAAGTGGACAGATGATGTCAATGTGCGGGACTTCATCCAGAACAACTACATGCCTTATGACGGCGACGAGAGCTTCCTCGTTGGCCCTACGGAGGCGACGGACAAGCTCTGGGGCAAAGTGCAGGAGCTGCAGAAGGAAGAGCGGAAGCGGGGCGGTGTCCTGGAGTGCGAGACGGAAGTCGTCTCGGGAATCACGGCGTACGGCCCGGGCTACATCGATGCATCGCTGAAGGATCTGGAACAGGTCGTCGGCCTGCAGACGGACAAGCCCCTGAAGCGCGCGTTCATGCCGTTCGGCGGCATCCGGATGGCGGAAGAGGCCGCCAAGACGTACGGCTACGAGGTCAATCCCAAATTCCACAAGATCTTTACGGAGTACCACAAGACCCACAACCAGGCGGTCTTCGATGCCTACACGCCGGAGATGCGCAGGGCGCGTCACAGCCATATCGTCACGGGCCTGCCGGACACGTACGGACGCGGCCGCATCGTCGGCGATTACCGCCGCGTGGCGCTCTACGGCATCGATTTCCTCATCGAGAAGAAGAGTGAGGATCTCGCAAACTGCGGCTGCGGTATCATGACGGACGACATCATTCGCCAGCGCGAGGAGCTCGCCGAGCAGATCCGGGCCTTGAAGCAGATGAAGGAGATGGCCAAGGCCTACGGCTACGACATCTCGAATCCGGCCAAGAATGCCAAAGAGGCCGTCCAGTGGCTCTACTTCGGCTATCTGGCAGCCATCAAGACGCAGAATGGCGCCGCCATGAGTGTCGGCCGCATCTCCACGTTCCTCGACATCTACATTAGCCGCGACCTCGCAGAGGGAACGCTGACAGAGAGGCAGGCACAGGAGCTCATCGATCATCTGACGCTGAAGTTCCGCATGGTGAAGTTTGCCCGCATCCCGTCGTACAATCAGCTCTTCTCCGGCGACCCGGTCTGGGCGACGCTTGAGATGGCCGGCGTCGGCATGGATGGCCGTCACATGGTCACGCGCACGGACTACCGCTTCCTGCACACGCTCGAGAACATGGGCCCGTCCCCGGAGCCGAATCTGACGGTGCTCTATTCGCCTGCCCTGCCCGCAGCCTTCAAGAAGTATGCCGCCCGCATCTCCATTGAGACATCCTCAATCCAGTACGAGAACGACGATGTCATGAAGCCGGTCTGGGGCGACGACTACAGCATCTGCTGCTGCGTTTCGGCCACGCAGACGGGCAGGGAGATGCAGTTCTTCGGAGCGCGCGCCAACCTTGCCAAATGCTTGCTCTACGCCATCAACGGCGGCAAGGATGAAAAATTCCTGACAAAAGACGGCAAACACATGCAGGTGGGGCCGGAGTACATGCCCATCACGTCAGACGTGCTTGACTACGATGAGGTCCTGCATCGCTTCGACCAGATGATGGACTGGCTGGCCGGACTCTACGTGAATATCCTGAACCTCATCCAGTACATGCACGACAAATACTACTATGAGGCAGCCGAGATGGCCCTGATCGACACGGACGTGCGCCGGACCTTCGCCACGGGCATTGCCGGATTCTCCCATGTCGTCGATTCCCTCTGCGCAATCAAGTACGCCAAGGTCTCCACAATCCGCGACGAATCCGGCCTGGTCGTCGACTACAAGGTCGAAGGCGACTTCCCGAAATACGGCAACGACGATCCGCGTGCCGACAAGATTGCCGTCTGGCTCCTCAAGACCTTCATGACGAAACTGCGCAAGCATCACACATACCGCAACTCCGAAGCCACGACGTCCATCCTGACCATCACGTCCAACGTCGTGTACGGCAGCGCCACGGGCGCACTGCCGGATGGACGCAAGGCCGGCGCGCCGTTCGCGCCGGGCGCAAATCCGTCGTACGGTGCGGAGCAGAACGGCCTGCTGGCCTCCCTGAACTCCGTTGCGAAGCTTCCGTACGAGTACGCACTCGACGGCATCTCGAACACGCAGACCATCGCGCCGGAAACGCTCGGCCATACCGAACCAGACCGCGTGGACACACTCGTGCGCGTGATGGACGGCTATTTCAAACAGGGGGCACATCACCTGAACGTCAATGTCTTCGGCGTCGACAAGCTCATCGACTGCATGGAGCACCCCGAAAAGCCGGAATACGCGAACTTCACCATCCGCGTCTCGGGCTACGCCGTCAAATTCATCGACCTGACCCGCCAGCAGCAGCTCGACGTCATCTCCCGCCGCGCCCATCAGAAGATGTGAGCGCATCGAGAGACATCTCATATCCATAAAATTCCCTCGCAACAAAAGGCATTTACTGTCTGGCCGTTGCGAGGGAATTTTTGCTATAATGACAAGGAGAGCCGTTCATCGTGACACAAGGGGGAAGAAAAATGGACCGTTTAGAAGAAATCCTGGCTGCCAACAAGGCATTTGTGGCCCATGGCAAGCATGACTATATAGAAGAGGATATTGCCGCGAGCAAGCTGCCGAAGAAGAAAATGGCGATTTTCACCTGCATGGACACGAGGCTGACGGAGATTCTCGAGCCGGCCATGGGCATCCAGCGCGGCGATGCCAAAATCATCCGCACGGTCGGCAACTACCTCACCGGCGAATTTGATGCGGTCATCCGCAGCCTGATGGTGGCTATCTATGAACTCGGCGTCGAGGAGATCTTTGTCGTCGGGCATTACGAGTGCGGCATGGCCAAGACAACGGCAGACAGCCTCGCCGCTGCGATGCGCGCGCATGGCGTGAGTGAGGGCGCCATTGCCAAGATCCATGGCGAACTCGAGACGTGGGCCAATGCGTTCCGCGATCCTATCGAGAATGTCAAGGATGCTGTGGCCAAGATAGTCGGCAACCCGTACATCCCGAAGAACGTCAAGGTACACGGCCTGATGATCCATCCCCGCACCGGGAAGCTCGATGTCATCCAGATGGCAGCAGACAAGCCCGTGTCTGGGGAGGCGGCAGGGCAGGAACCATCTTCAAAGCAGCAGTGGCTTGACTGGACCGTGAAGATCCAGAGCCTTGCACAGGCCGGCCTTCATTATGGGCGGGACCGGTTTGACCTTGAGCGCTATCAGGAACTGCGCGATATTGCCGCCGCAATGATGGCAGCGCAGGCAGAGCTGCCGCTCGCAAAAGTCAAAGATCTCTTCTGCAATGAGACAGGCTATCAGACACCCAAGATCGATACGCGCGCAGCCATTTTCCAGGAGGACAAGATCTTGCTCGTTCGCGAAAGCACGGGAAAATGGTCTTTGCCCGGCGGGTGGTGTGATGTCGATCAGTCGGTCGCCGATAATACCGTCAAGGAAGTCAAGGAAGAGGCTGGACTCGATGTCGCCATTACCCGCGTCATCGCCATCGACGACTGGCGCAGGCATAACCGATGCAACAATCCCTGCGGGATTATCAAGATTTTCTCCCTCTGCAAGGTCCTAGGCGGCTCGTTCCAGCCCAATATCGAGACTACCGAGACCGCGTATTTTTCCGAGCAGGAACTGCCACAGAACATCGCCCTCGAGAAAAACAGCCTCGACCAGATACACCGCTGCTTCGCCGCACATCGTACGCCGGACTGGAAGACTACGATGGACTGACACGCGGTGCATCATGCACATAATCCTATATTTACAACCTATGTGCAACAGCTTCTGGACAATCAAATCAAAATGACACATAGATCTCTTCGTCAGATAGCATCATAGCTTTTTCATCTGCCGCACATACCGATATGGTATTTTTTTGTGCGGCAGATTTTTGCTATAATGACTGCTTGATGTAAAGTTTTTGGTGAAAGGAGCGTTCCTGCTCTATGAATCTCGATGCGTTTTGGCTGCTGTTTATCCAGGATCATCTGCGCAATGGACTGTTGACGCCGCTCATGGTTGTGGTAACGATGCTCGGTAATAAGGGGATCATCTGGATGGTGCTGATTGCCCTGCTGCTCTGGCGCCGCAGGACGCGCTGGGTAGGGGCGCTGGCGGCGGTTTCCTTCCTCGTCAATGCGGGGCTGGCGGAGCTCTTCATCAAGCATGCGGTCATGCGGCCACGGCCGTTCCTCTCGATTCCGGAGCTCCAGACGCTCGTCGCGCAGCCGTTGACGTATTCCTTCCCGTCCGTCCACACCGTCTCGTCGTTCTCGGTGGCGTTTATCGTCTGGCGCTCGTCGCTGCGCAAATGGTGCCGCCCTGTCATGGCGCTGGCCTGTCTCATGGCCTTCTCGCGCCTCTACGTCGGTGTGCACTATCCGTCCGACGTCGCTGCAGGGCTACTGCTGGCCTGGGTCGGCAGTTCCTTCGTCTGGCGCCTCGGCCGGCGCGCCGTGCGCCTTGCCTGCAGCAGTTGCAGCAAGTAACGGCCTGCGCGCTCTAGGAGCTGCTGCACTTAGATTGTAAATCCATCGACAAAACAAAAACATCGAAGCAGGAATAGCTGAAGCAATCGCAGAACAATTTAATACACACGTTAATACACACGTCAGCGATGCCCGTTCTGTTGATTCTGCTGCGCGGAATCTTCTTGTCAACTACCCGCGACTGAAGTCGCAAGCTTGAGGGAATCTTTCGATACCTCAATTTGCTTAGATAGGCCAGGCTTACTGCATTCGCAGTCTTGCGAGGTACAGCAGAGGTCCGGTAATTACCAAAGCCATTAACATCCGCAAGTTGCCAAACGGACAAGATAGGTTTGCATCAATGCATGGATACGAGCTTTGATTTGACTCGCGCTAAGATGTTCTTGGCCGCATTCACGTCGCGAATGTGGTGTATCACACATTTCGGGCAGATCCACTCGCGGTCCTTGAGCGTCAGTTTCTCTTTGCCGCTCATGATATGGCCACAAGCGTGGCAGGTTCGCGTCGTATTCCGCGAGTCGACGGTGACGAAGTTCTTGCCGTACAGTGCTGCCTTATAGTCAGCATACTAAGGAACATCCGCCAGCCATTGTCTTGGATGCTCATAGCCAGGGCATGGTTCTTCAGCAAGTTCTGGCTCCGCAGTTCTTCTGCTGCGACCAGGTCGTGGTTCTTGATCAATGCCGTGGAAGTGCGGTGCAGGAAATTCCTGTGGCACTGCATGACCTTTGCTGTGAGCTTGGCGACGAGCAAGCGCTGTTTCTCGACGTTCTTTGCCTCACGGAGCGGGCGATGCTCTTTCTTGGCACGGACAATCCGACGGCTCAGCTTGCGCTGTGTGTTGGCCAGTCGTCGTTTCTGCCGACTCGAATAACGAGGATTGGCCACAATCTCGCCATTCGAGTCGGCATAGAAGTTCTCGACGTTCAAGTCAATGCCAATCTCGGCGTCTGTCTTCGGACAGGTTTTCACGAATGGTTCATCGGAGCCGATTTACTTTTTACTAATGTTTGTAATTACAAACATTATATGGTATTATGTCTGTAAATACAGATATAAAGGAGTGATGCGATATGGGAAAGCGGATTATCCTGACACCGAGCATCCGCCGCATCTTGCAGCAGATGGGGGAGCAAATTAAACTGGCTCGCCTGCGCCGAAACATCCCCGTCCAGCTGATTGCCGAGCGGTCGGGGCTTGGCCGGACGACCATCTGGCAGATTGAGAAGGGAAGCCCCTCTGTCTCGATGGGGGCATACGCCAAGGTACTCCACGCCATCGAGGGGATGGACAAGGAACTCTTGCGCGTCTGCAGGGAAGATGCACCCGGACGGGTAATCCAGGATGCCATCCTCGTACGACGCCGTGCATCCGGCAGAAGAAGGAGGCTGATCTGTCATGATCAGGAATAAGACCATCTTCTGCTATCTGGATGATCCGTTCCATGGACGGCTCTGTCTCGAAAACTTGTACGTGCAGAACGAGCGCGGACGGGAAACCTGCTCGTTTTACTTCCGATTTGTAGTTATCATTAGACAGGATACACACACATAAGATAGTAATTTTAGGCGGAATTTTAGCGCCTGATTTGACAGAAATTCCAAAAACGAAATGTTCCGCTCAACATCCTTTCCGATATTTTTCCGATAAGCTGATGAATTTTCTCGTTTTCGTGAAAACTATGGCTCGTCTTCGTGAAAACTATGGCTCGTCAGGCATGACAAGTAATTCTGGGGAATTATAGGGTACACACAAGCAGAAGTTACCAAAAAACTAAGGTACTGCAAGGCTTTGTCGCCACTAACACAAAATAGCCGTAGAGACTACCATGTAATGCCAAGCAATACACAGGACTTCTTATATATTACTTCCGATAAGTATAAACTATCGGAAGTTTTATTTTACCATAAAATCCTGGAAAAACTGGCGGGAATCTATCCACATTTACCTTAAGTAATACCATTTATATTACCATAAATACTTTATTAATACTTAAGTATGCATTGCAATACCTAAGTATTAATAAATGATTTCCCCTGCCGCTTGAGCGAATGCGATTGCTTGGTGCTTTCTCTTAGGCGGTTTTAGATACAAGAAAGCCCCGCAGGATTGATGGTATTCGGTCATGCAGGGCTTGATTTAGGACTGTTGTCCGGATGATCCGGAGTTTCTTTTGTGCGGCAGCTGTCTGGCGGCCTGGCGGCCTGCTTCTTGATGTCTTGATGTAATGACGATAATGCTATCTATTTATAGCATGTTATCGTATGCGATTGCATCGGCAGTGCCATCTTCTGCTTGCACTTGCTGCAGGAATCGTGCTTTTATCAGCACGGTTCTCCTGCTTTGAAGCGGGCCATCATCTCGTTTGTGAGGCTCCAGTCGTCTGGCTGCAGGATGACGTCTTCTGGCTTTGCCCAGAAGGCGCGGCTGAGCTCTTCGCGGTCCATCTGGATGGTGTCGTCGCCGTCGAGGTCGCAGTAGAATCCGGCGAGGATGTCGGCGGCGCTGCCCCACGGCTGGGATTTGTAATAGCGGATGTTCTTGACCTTGAGGCCGACTTCTTCGGCGACTTCACGCTCGACCGTCTCTTCGAATGTCTCGCCGATCTCGGTGAAGCCTGCTATGAGCGCGTAGACGGTTGTGTCGCTGTGGCTTGCAGCGTAGCGCGTCAAAAGAATCTTTCCATTGTGCAGGACACCGACGATGATGGCCGGGTTGATGCGCGGATAGATGACATGGTTGCACTTGGAGCAGCGCAGGGCGCGCTCTTTTGTGTCGAGGACGGTTGGCTGGCCACAGACGCCGCAGAAGCGGTTCGTGCGGTACCAGCCGTAGAGATGCAGGGCTGTGTAGAAGGCGTAGAAGCTCGGCAGCTTTGCCTCCTTGTTCCGGCGGATGTTCTTGATTGGCTCGAAGGCAAAGCCCTCTGGTATAGTCGGCCTTTCTTCACTGAGCAGCAGGAAGAATGCCTTCTTGCCGATCGTGAAGAGGTAGACGCAGCCGTCGGGGCGGCCGAGCTGGGCAAACGTCGGAAAGAGCTTGCCTTCGTCCTGGCGCACGAGTACCGTGCGCGCGTCGAAGACGAAGACGACGCTGTCATCCATCGGCTCAGCCGACGGCTTGTACTGGTTGTCGAGTTTCTTTGGTGCAATATCCTGGATCATGGGGATTCCTTTCTGTGACTCTGTAGCTCTGTGGCCTATCCTGATGCTCTGCGTGGGCCGGTGCGGCGCGTACATGACGCATGCGGATGCCCGAGTCCCTTGGGTAAAATGTGTGTCAGGGCTGATACTAGCTGCGCCCGCGCTCTTCTGCCGGTGTCGTCGGCGCTGAGTGGCCCGAGAGCAGCAAGGTGTCGTCGGGCAGTGTCAGGATGCGCTCGCGGATGCCGCGCAGCAGTGCCTCTTCATCGCCGCCGTACATGTCGGTGCGGCCGTAGCTACCCTGGAAGATGGAATCGCCGACAAAGGCGGCCCCATCCTCTTTCGTGTAATAGATGACGCCGTCTGCTGTGTGGCCTGGCAGGTCGAGGAGCTCCAGCTGGAAGGACGGCTTCTCTTTGAGCGCGATGACAGCATGGTCTGCGAGATACGTGACATCTTTGAGCACGATGGGGTCCTCGGTCTGAGAAGAGAGGTTCCAGACGGGGTTCTCGGCGTAGAGCATCCCCTTCTCGCCCATATACACGGGGATCTGGAGTACCGCCTGCAGTTCGTTGACGGCACCGATGTGGTCGAAATGGCCATGCGTCAGCAGGATGGCCTCAATGGTCAGGCCCTTCTCGTGGATGAGCTCGAGCAGTTTACCCGCCTGTGCGCCGGGGTCTATGAGGAAGCCGTGCTTCGTCTCGTTGTCGGCGTAGATGTACGCGTTGGTCGTGATGTACTTCGTGACAGTTGCCTGCAAGATCATGGGAGACTCCCCTTTCTGTTGTTTGTTGCCCACTTCAGCAGATGGCGCTCAGTCAAGGCCGTAGACTGCATTGAGCATGGCCGTGCCGCTGGCGGTGCGGAAGACTTTCTCGCGGAATGCGAGAATGGCTTTTGGGGAGAGTGCGTCTTCGTAAGCGTTGACCAGGAAGTCGGCTTCGAGCAGCAGTTGGTAGTCTGCCCCATCGACATCTTTATAGGTGTGATGATGGCCGATGAGGTAGCAGATGCGCTCGACCATGGTATTGGGGATGCCAGAGACTTCTTCGAGCAGCTTGCGCGCCGGTGCTGGCCCCTCTTTTTCCTGGTAGATGCCGGCAGCGCTCCTGTACTTCGCCTCAGCGGCATGGATGCCGATGTCGTGCAGGATGGCGGCGAGCTCGAGCGTCTGCTGGACCTCTGCGTGCAGTCCTTCCTGGCGGCCGAGCAGGGTGGCATAGGTGTAAACTTTGAGGAAGTGCTGGATGCGCTTGGCATCACCGGCGTCAAAGGTGATCATCGCCTGCAGGACTTCATCGCGCTTCTTGGCAAAAGTTTCTTCTGTCATGGGTGTTCCTCTCTCCGGCTTTACAGTCGGCTCGATTTCATGGAATATCCGCTGCATCAGTAAACTGCGGCAGCGGCCTGCGAAAGCGCAGGGTCAGCTCTTGTCTCACTGTCAGCTGCTGCTTTTGCGGCCTCTTCTTCCTGCTCGAAGCCGTAGTCGAGCAGAGCGGCGACTTCGCTGAAGCGCGTCTCGTCGTCGTCGGAATGCATGACGACGGCGATGAGCTCTTTGTCACCGCGCTTGGCCGCGGCGCTCAGGCAGCCGCGTGCGGCGCTTGTCCAGCCCGTCTTGATGCCCGTGCAGCCCGGATACGATTCGAGCAGCTCATTCGTGTTGCGACAGTATGTTTTGTGGCCCTGCGGCGCGATGTAGTAGATGTTCTTTGCCTTCGTGCCGACAATCTGGCGGAAGGCGTCGTTGTGCATGGCGTAGGCGGCAATCTTGGCCATGTCGCGCGCTGTCGAGTAGTGGTTGGCGTCCGGCATGCCGTTCATGTTGACGAAATGCGTGTTGACGGCACCGATTGCCTGCGCCTTCTCGTTCATCATCGCGGCGAAGGTGGCTTCATCTCCGCCGACTGCCTCCCCGACGGCCGTCGCTGCGCCGTTGTCAGAGATCATCATCATCTGCTGCAGGATGTCGGCCATGCGCAGGGTGTAGCCCGGATAGAGGCGCGTGCACTCGACATCGGCTGCATAGCGGCTGACGGTGACGAGCTGGTCGGGACTGCTCGTCTCGAGCGCGAGGATGCAGGTCATCATCTTCGTCATGCTGGCCGGGTATTCGCGCTTGTCGGCGTTCTTCTCATAGAGCACCTGCCCCGTCGCCTCGTCGATGACGATGGCGGCGTCTGCCGTGATGTCCGGCGCCGCAGCCATGGCAACGGCCGACCAGACGAGCAGCAGTACGAGGCTCAGCAGTGCGGTATAGATTCGTTTACAAGATTTCAAGATGTTCATGCTCCAATCCGTCCCCCTCTTTCGGCAATTCCAGGCAAGATGCCGCCAGGGACTCTTCCTGCATTATAGCTTCATTGTCTGGCATCGTCAAATTTTTCTCAATCCCTTTGAATACGTTTTGAAGACCTTCCGCCCCCTTCGCATTCATGGCTCTCAGGATGACTCACCCATGCGGCTGGCTCCTCGATTTCCTCTAATATTCATAAAACTCTTTTTTTCGAACATACATGTGCTATAATAGAGAACAGAACGAAACAAATAGACTGATGACGCAATCGGATAGATAAGGGGGATGTATTATGCGCAAGACGAGCAAATCAAGTGACCGCCAGAAAGAGATTTTCCAGTTCATCAAGGCTTTCCTGCTCGAGAAGGGCTATCCGCCTTCCGTAAGGGAAATCGGCGAGGCTGTCGGGCTCAAGTCGAGCTCAACGGTCCACAGTTACTTGTCGCGCCTCGAGGCCAATGGCATGATCAAGCGCGACCCGACGAAGCCGCGCGCTATCGATATCCTCGACGAGCGCCCGTGGCGCCAGAATGTGCCGGTGCCGATGCTCATCGGCATCCACAAGGGTGCGGCACTCTTTGACGAGAAGAATTTCAGCGACGTCTACTCCTTCCCGCAGGAACTGCTCGCTACCCACAAGAAGACGTACCTCGTGCGCATGCCGGATGATGGCCTGCGGGAAGCGGGCATCGCAGAGGGTGACTTTCTCTTCATCACGCCGCAGGAATTTGCCAATGACTTCGACCTTGTCGTCGCAGAAGTGGACAGGCGCTCAACCGTGCGCTACTTCCGCCAGGACCAGAAAGGGACCTACCTCCTGAAGGGCCGCGAGGAAGAGGCGGAGCCGTGCCCAAGCGTGGTCACGGTCCTCGCCCGCGTGATCAGTGTCTACCATAAGATCTGAATCAAGATTGCTCTGCAGTGCGGGACGAACAGGCAGACAAAAATAACGATAACAATATAACAACATGACAACAAAAAACGGCGTCTGTCCGAGCGTGTATGTTCTCGGGCAGACGCCGTTTGATATTGCCGTATCGTATCTCTGTGTCAATCCGTTTCGTCGAGGTCAAGGACGGCCTGTGCGGCGCCCATGATGCCGATGATGGCGTGCTCGAAGGTCAGGCCACCCTGCAGGTAGACGTTGTAGGGGGCGCGCAGTGGGCCGTCGGCACTGAACTCGATGGAAGCGCCCTGCACGAAAGTGCCTGCCGCCATGATGATCTTGTCGGCGTAGCCAGGCATGTCCCATGGCTCCGGCGCGGCAAAGGAGTCGACCGGCGAGTATTTCTGGATGCCGCCGCAGAAGGCGATGAGCTTGTCGGCGCTGCCGAGCTCGATGGCCTGGATGATGTCGCCGCGTACCTCTGTCGGCAGCGGCAGTGTCTTGTAGCCGAGCTTGGCGAACATGCCCGCTGCGAAGATCGCGCCCTTGATGGCCTGCGAGACGACGTGCGGTGCGAGGAAGAGGCCCTGGAACAGCAGGCGGTTGTTCGAGAGGCTCGCGCCGAGCTCGTCGCCCATGCCCGGTGCCGTCAGGCGGTACGAGGCGAGTTCGACGAGGTCGTCGCGGCCGACGATGTAGCCGCCGGTCGGTGCGATGCCGCCGCCGGGGTTCTTGATGAGGGAGCCCGCCATGATGTCGGCCCCTGCCTGCGTCGGCTCTTCGTAGTCGACGAACTCGCCGTAGCAGTTGTCGACGAAGCAGATGCAGTCGGGCTTGATGCGGTGGACTTCCGTCGTGATGGCGCGGATGTCCTCGATGGAGAGTGGGCTGCGCATGCTGTAGCCGCGCGAGCGCTGGATCTCGACCATCTTCGTCTTGTCGGTGATGACGTCCTTGATGTGCGCCATGTCGACTTTGCCCGCGACCATCGGCAGCTCGTTGTAGAGCACACCGAATTCCTTGAGGGAGCCGGGGCTCGGGTTGTCGTAGCCGATGACGGTCTGCATCGTGTCGTACGGCTTGCCCGTCAGCGAGACGAGCTCGTCGCCGGGGCGCAGGATGCCGAAGAGGACTGTCGCCAGCGCGTGCGTGCCCGAGACGAACTGCGTGCGCACGAGCGCGCGCTCTGCGCCGAAGATCTTCGCGTAGAGCTCTTCGAGCTTGCCGCGGCCAATGTCGTCGTAGGCATAGCCCGTCGTCGTGTTAAAGTGGGCGTCGGAGACGCGGCACTCGCGCATGGCGTCGAGGACCTTCAGCGTGTTGGCCTCGGCCACATCCTCGATGTGCGCAAAGAGCGGTTCGGATTCCTTGAGGACCTCGCGTTTGAGATCCGTGATTTTCTTGGAAAATGACATGGAAATACTTACCTCACAGTCTATTACAGTTATTCATTGTCGGGGTGGACTTCATAGGGCTCGAAGCGCGCCCGCTTCGAGGCGGGCAGGCTGACCTTGACGCGTGTGCCCGCTTCCGTGTAGTCCGTCTCGCGGACGGCGTGGAGATCGTGCAGCTCCGTCAGCAGCCGTCCTTTGGCAAAGGGAATCAGGAGTTCCATCCGGACTTGCTGCTCAGAGAAGAATCGTTCGATGAGCTGCTGGAGCTCGTCGAGGTTGGCGCCCGTCTGAGCGGAGACGCAGATGCCCTCGCGGCCGTGCAGCATCATGGCCTCCTGCGCTGGCGTCAGTCCCTCCCCTGCCCGCTCGTCCGTCTCGGTGCCGGTCGCTTTGAGGCGGTCGGCCTTGTTGAAGACGTAGAGCGTCGGCTTTGAGACGGCATCGAGCTCCTTGAGGACCTCGACGACTGACTCAATCTGCTGCTCGTAGTTCTCGTTGCTGCAGTCGACGACGTGCAGCAGGAGGTCGGCTTCCTGCACCTCCTCGAGTGTCGCGCGGAAGGCCTTGACGAGCGTGTGCGGCAGCTTCTGGATGAAGCCGACGGTGTCGGTCAGGAGGATTTCCTGCTTCTCGGGCAGGATGAGGTGGCGCGTCGTCGGGTCGAGTGTCGCGAAGAGCTTGTCCTCGGCAAAGACTTCCGAGCCCGTGAGCCGGTTCAAGAGTGTCGACTTGCCCGCGTTGGTGTAGCCGACGAGGGCGACGAGCGGGATGCGCGAGAGCTTGCGGCGGCGACGGTGCAGGTGGCGGTTCTTCTGCACGGCATCGATCTGGGACTCGAGGTCGTGGATGCGCGCGTAGATGCGGCGACGGTCGACTTCGAGCTTCGTCTCGCCGGGGCCGCGCGTGCCGATGCCGCCTCCGAGGCGCGAGAGCACGAGGCCCTGGCCGCCGAGGCGCGGCAGGTTGTACTGGAGCTGGGCGAGCTCGACCTGCAGCTTGCCCTCTTTCGTGCGGGCGCGCTGCGCGAAGATGTCGAGGATCAGCGCCGTGCGGTCGATGACCTTGATGCCGAGCATCTGCTCGAGGTTGTGCTGCTGCGACGGCGTGAGCTCGTCATCGAGGATCAAGAGTGTCGCGTCGCGGTTCTGGACTTCCATGGCGATCTCGGCGACCTTGCCGCGCCCGAGGAAGAAGGCGGCGTCGGGCTTCTCGCGGCGCTGGATGAAGGTGCCGACGATGGTGGCGCCCGCCGTG